>Ga0074046_10001305_pt1 | contig 22749 bp, 19 predicted proteins | sample BogForMeECP23OM3_FD_94441 | JGI IMG/M metagenome (GOLD analysis project Ga0074046, IMG submission 94441) | Bog forest soil microbial communities from Calvert Island, British Columbia, Canada - Bog Forest MetaG ECP23OM3 | ecosystem: Environmental > Terrestrial > Soil > Wetlands ...
GCACCTCGCTTCGAGGCCGCGCTATTTAAACGGCAATCGCCCTTAACAGGCTAAGCCGGTCGGTCTCGCTCGCCCCGTCACCCTTGAAGATGATGCGCCCCCGTTCCACGGCGCGGATCCGGTCGCAAATCTCCATTCCGCGCCGGACATTCTGCTCGACCAGCAGGATCGCGTGCTTATCCGCCTTGAGCTGCATCATGATAGCGAAGATCTCAGCGGCGACGATGGGCGCGAGACCTTCCGTGGGTTCATCGATGAGAATGAGTTTCTGATCTCCCAGCAAAACCCGGGCGATCGCCAGCATTTGCTGTTCACCGCCGGATAAGGTATTTCCCAATTGCCGCGCCCGCTCCTTCAGGCATGGAAAAAGCGCGAAAACGCGATCGAGACGCGCGGACTTCTGCTTTGCGCTCCGGCCCGGCGTTTGCAAGAACCCAAGGTGTAAGTTCTCCTCGACCGACAAGCCGGGGAAGATCCGGCGATCCTCTGGAACGAAGCCGACGCCCAAGCGGCAGATCGCATCTGGAGTAAGGCCGCCGATGTCCTTGCCTGCGAAGCGGACGGCCCCGGCGCTCGGCCGGAGCCAGCCCGCTATGGTGCGAAGGATCGTCGTCTTACCGGCGCCGTTACGGCCGAAAAGACCCACGGCCTCACCCTCTCCCACGGTTAGATCGATGCCCTGAAGGACGTGGGAGAGGCCGTAATGGGCGTGAACGTTTTCGAGCTGAAGCACTATTGTCCCCCAAAATAGGCCGCCTGGACCTCGGGGTTCGCGCTCACCGCAGCTGGCGAGCCTTCCGCCAGCTTCGAGCCTTGATGAAGCACGACGACGTGTTTCGATAGGTCCATCACGAGTTCGATGTCGTGCTCGATCAGGAGCACCGTAAGCTCGCCGCCGAGCGACTTGATCAAAGCCTTCGTATCTTGCGTATCGCCATGGGACATTCCCTGGGTCGGCTCGTCCAGCAGCAGGATCTGGGGCTCGGACGCGAGAGCGGCAGCGATTTCGAGGCGCCTCTGCTCTCCATGCGAAAGCTCGCCCGCGAGCCGTTCCGCCCGATGCGCGAGATCGAACCGCGTGAGCAGCGCCTCTGCCTTGGCTTCGGCTGTTGAGGACATCCGGACCGGCAAAATGCCCCTTGCCATCGGCTCCAAGATCTGGGCTGCCAGCCGCAAATTCTCGAAGACGGATAATTGCGGGAAGAGGTTCGTGATCTGAAAGCTGCGAGCCAAGCCTTGCGCGCGAATCTTCGACGGAGAGGAGCGGGCCGGCCAGCCGTTTATGAGAATTCTGCCCGAGCTTGGCCGGATCGCGCCAGAGATAAGGTTGAAGAACGTGCTTTTGCCAGCGCCGTTGGGGCCGATGATCGAGGTAATGCCGCCGCTTTCGATCGCCACGCTGACGCCGTTCACGGCCCAAAGGCCGCCGAAATGCACGCTGAGATCCAGCGTTTCAAGCACAATTGCGGTGCGCTTTTGACCGGCTAAAGGCTCCGGCGCCCGATTTGCCATCATCCCGTACCCTTTTTCGGGCTGCCGAATTGAGCCTTGACCACACCGGCGAGGCCTCGCGGAAAAAACAGAACGGCTGCCATGAACAGGGCACCGATGACGATCTGATGATACTCGGTGAAGGTGCCGATCACGCTTTTGCCGAAGACTAAGAGCATGGCGCCGAGCAATGGGCCGATCAGCGTGCCGGTGCCTCCTATTACGACCGCGATGATGGCATTGGTGGACATCTCGAAATACATAAGCTCGGGCGAGACGAAACCGCGCAGCATCGGATAAAGGCCGCCGGCAACAGATGCGATCGCCGCGGCGATAACGAATGCGGCAAGCTTGATGGGGCCTGCGGGCCAGCCGAGAAAGGGAAGCCGGGATTGATTGATCCGCAAAGCGGCAAGAAGCCGTCCGAAGGGCGTGCCCGCAAGGAAGCTCAGCACGGCATAGAGGAGCATGGCCGCAACAAAGACCACGAGAAAGAAGCCAGCCGGGCTGTTCGCCTCGACCGTTGCGAAACCAACCGGCACCTGAATAATGGGAATTCCTATGATGCCATCGGAGGCACCCAGCTCGCGCGTGTTATAGATAACCTTCGCCACGACCTGAGCGAGGCCGAAAGTAATGAGCGCGAAATACACGCCGCGGACCCGGCTCGCAATCAGGCCGCCCAGAAGCCCGGCCAAAAGGCCGGCTCCGGCGCTCGCTCCCAGGGCGAGCCAGAACGAAGGCTGAACATCCTTCATGACGAGCGCAGAAGCGTAAGCGCCCAGCCCGAAATAGAGGGCCTGCCCGAGACTGAGCAACCCGGCAAAACCGAGGAGAATGTCGGTGCTGATGGCAAGGCCGCCGAAAATCAGCGCCTCGGTTGCAAGCCTAAGGAAAAAGCTGTCGCCCGCCGCCCGTGCTATCGCGGCAAAGACCGCCAAAGCGCAGAAAAAGAGAAGCGCTAATCCATGTAAAGAGCGCGACGCCCTGCGCTCCTGCGCATAGACGCGTTCCGCGGCGCCGCCCCGCCCGGGAACGCTGCCGCTCAGCTCTTGGCCCTTCTTTTCCGCGGCCGCCTCAAGCATAGCCGATCTTTCCGAAAAGACCTTGCGGCCGGAGCATCAGCACAAGAACCATGATGCCGAACACAATGGGATCGCTCCAAACCGGCGAGATGAACAAGCTTGAGACCGCTTGAATCTGAGTGAGCAGCAGGCCTGCCAGGACGGCGCCCTTGATGCTTCCGAGGCCGCCAACGATGACGACCGTGAAGGCGAGCACCAGGAAGTCGTGCCCCATAGTAGGGAATACGGAGAAGACCGGCGATAGCAGCACCCCCGAAAGCCCCGCCAGAGCAACGCCGAAGGCGAATGTGGCCGAGTAGACGCGCTCGACCGGCACGCCGAGCGAAGCGGCCATATTCCTGTCATACGCGGCCGCCCGGATCATAGCTCCAAGGCTCGTGCGATAGACGAGGAGATAAACCGCCGCGATAATTGCAGAGCCAAGCGCGATCAGAGTTGCGCGGTAAGCCGGCAGGAAGATGCCGAGAAGTTCAAGACCGCCCTTAACCGGCGTTTCCGGTCTTACCGTGTTAGGCCCGAAGCCCATCCTCAAAAGGTCTGCAACGATCATCGAAAGGCCAAGCGTGAGCAGAAGGCTCAACGTGTGCCTGTCGCCCGAATTAAAGGCGCGCCTAACGAGGAAGCGCTGCACGGCATAGCCCAGCGGCAGCATCAAAATGGGAACGAGAGCGATAACCGCCCAGAAGGAAAAGCCGGCTCCGAGGAGTACGAATCCGGTGTAGGCGCCGATCGCGTAGAACTCCCCGTGTGCCATGTTGATCACATCGAGCAGCCCGAAGATGATCGTCAAGCCGAGCGCCATGAGAATAACGGACACCCCGAAAGAGAGGCCGTTCAACATCTGAGGGGCGAGGACGAACTGGATATATTCCATTCCCGGATCCTGGGGTGAGGAAAGGCGGCCCGACGGCTCACCTCTCCGCCTTCATCGGCTAGAAGCTGTCTTATTTATATTGACGTAGCTAAGACCCCCTCACTCTGTCTCTCTCCCAGCAAGCACGCCTTGGCGTGCCTGCCTCTCAACGTTATCGCGTTTGCAAGCAAACGCGATGGGGAGAGAGGACGCCTGAACTTCTCTCTGCGCGTGGGGAGAGGGCCGCACCAAACTCCCTCTCCCCTTGGAGAGAGGGCCGGGGTGAGGGGGGCTGTTACTCTTCCACGCATAGGACACATGCTAGAAGCGCTTGCAGGTCACGGGCCCGATGGCTTTTTCGGCAGGGATCGCCGATAGGATCTTGAATTCCCCGCCCTTCACTTGCAGCGCGTACATATTCATAAGCGCTTGGTGATCGGCCGCCCGCATGGTTTTTTCGCCCTGCGGTGTATTCCACTCGATCCCGCTCATAGCCTGGCGCAGCTTGCCGGTCTCTACCGATTGCGCTTTTTCCACCGCGGCCTTGTAAAGGTAGATAAGACCGTAGCTGTCCGCACCGTAAAGATCGGGATCGATCTTGTTCGCTGCCTTGAACGCCTCGACGAATTTCTTGTTTTCAGGCGTATCGATAAGCGGCGAATATCCGGCCCCGGTTACGTACCCTTCGGCAGCCTTGCCGAGAGCCCCGATATTTTGCGTTGTGACCGTGCCCGATGCGCCGGTGACTTGAAGCCGGCTAAGCATGCCATACTCGTCGAGCTGCGTCAGCAGGCGGACGGTGTCATTTCCTGCAACCGAGGTGTAAAGCACCTGCGGCTGCGCTGCGCGGATCTGGCCGAAATACTGCGAATAATCTTTCGACCCAAGCGGAGCGTAAACCTCGCCTACGGCCGTTGCGCCGATGGCTTCGGCTTTTGCCTTGAAGGCAGCAACAGTGGACCGGCCCATCTCATAGTCGGGGCCCAAATAGAAGATCTTCGCATTTGGCTTCGCCGCCGCAATCCAAGCCGCCAGCGCGCTGGCTTGCATGTTCGCTGCGGCGTTCACGCGGAAGACGTTGGGAGAGCACTTGTCGCCCGTTATCGCGTCCGAGAACGAGACCGTTGTCGCCATCAACCTATCGTTCCGTTCGGCGACCTGGCCGACGGCGAGCGTGGCACCCGAGTTGACCGTGCCCGTGAGAAAATCCACCTGCTCGACCTGGAAAAGTTTCTCGGCCTTTTGTGTCGCCACAGCTGGGTTGGCCTCGCTGTCCTCGAAAATCAGTTTAAGCTGCCGGCCGAGGACGCCGCCCGCTTGATTGACCTCCTTGGTGGCGAGCTCCAAACCCCAGCGCACCTGCTGGCCAATCGGCGCATAGGTGCCCGACAGAGGCGTGAGCACGCCGATTTTTATGGGCTCCTCTGCGCGCGCAAGTCCGGCGCTCAACAGCGCGGCAGCCGCGCTCAGCATGCACAATGCGATCTTTTTCATACTATGCTCCCTCATATCCATACTATTTGCCGGTAAACTTAGGGCTGCGCTTGGCGTGGAATGCCTCCACGCCTTCCTTGAAGTCCTCAGAGGAGCGAAGGCGGCTATAGCAATGCCCCTCAAGCTCGATGGCGATGCTCAAGCCCGCATCCTCCGTGTCGTTGAGAAGCTTTTTCGCGGTCCTTTGCGCAAGCGGAGAGAACGCCCGCAGCTCATCCACAAGCGCACTGGCCGCGTTTTCCAGCTGGCCGTCGGGGACGCATTCGGTTGCAATGCCCCAGTCGTAGGCCTGACGCCCGCTAATGCGGCGCGAGCGCATCACAATATCCTTCGTCCGGGTTATCCCAACCATCGCTTGTAAGCGCGCCGATCCGCCAGATCCGGGGATTTGACCGAGCTTTTGCTCCGGCAGCCCATAGAGGCAGGTCTCCGAGACGATGCGGAAATCGCAGGCGAGCGAGATCTCGAAAGCGGCGCCGAAGCAATAGCCGCGGTTCGCCGCGATGACAGGCTTCGAGCAGCGCTGCGGCGCGGCGATGTTCCAAGCCAGCTTCGAAACATGCTCGGGACTGGCTTCCATAAAGCCCTCGATATCGCCGCCGGAGGAGAAGTGCTCGCCAACCGCCCGCAGCACAATGATGCGGACGCGCCCGTCAAGATCGAGAGCCTCGAACGCTGCCCTCAGCTGGTCGCGCTGAGCCATCGTAATCACGTTAAGCGGCGGCCGGTCGAGAACGATGTCGGCGCGCTCTTTCGCTTCGTCGATTTCGACGCGAAAACCATCAAGCGCTGCGAGATGGTCCGGAAGCGGTGCAATGGGCAAGGCTGTGTCTCCCCTTACTTGGACGAGAGTGGATTTCGTCCCTCAACCTCATACTCGCCTTTTATCAGCAAACGGCGCAAAATTTTACCGACCGGAGACTTCGGCACCTGGGCCACGAACTCATAGGCTTTGGGCCGTTTGAAGTTCGCAAGGCCAGATGCGCGGCAATGAGCGTCGAGTTCCTCCGCCGTGACCGGGCCGGACCGCTTGATGAAAGCCGTAACGCGGTGGCCCCAGCGATCGTCGGGCAGGCCCGCAACGGCCACCTCGGCAACGCAAGCATGGAGCGACAGGACCGACTCGATCTCCACGGGAAGGATATTCTCGCCCCCGGTAATCATCATGTCGTCGACGCGGCCGGTCACGAAGAGATCGCCGTCCTTGTCGAAATGGCCGATGTCGCCGGTGAAATACCAGCCCGCGATGAGCGATTTCGCGTCCGCGTCCGGCCGCTTCCAATAGCCTTCGAAAGATTCGTCGCCGGAGAGCGTCGCGATGATCTCGCCCTCCTCGCCCGGAGGAAGGATGGCGTCCGGATCGCGTGCGCCGATGCGGACGGTGCGGATTTCAGTGTTGATGCCGGCTTTGCCCGCGCTTCCAGGCTTTTTCGCAGCCTGCTGGCCGATGGTGAAGGTGTAGATCTCGGACGATCCGTAATGATTGACGAAAAGCTCGGGCTTGAACGCATCCTGCAGTTTGAGGAGCAAGCCGTCGGTCATCGGGGCCCCAGCGAAGCCAAGCTTTCGCACCGATGAGACGTCGCGCTTGGCAAAATCCTCATGCGCCAGCAAATCGTGATAAAGCGTCGGCACAAGATAGAGATTGGTGACTTTCTCTCTTTCGATCAGCTCCAAGGCCTTGCCCGCATCGAACCGCGGCAAGCATACGAAGAGGCCGCCGGTAATCGCCATGGCGAGAAGCGAGCGCACGCCCATCGTGTGGTAAAGCGGCATGACGCCAAGCGTCGCCTCGCCGTAAAGGTAGGCATTTTGCGCGACATGGGCCACCGCCGCGGCGCGCTCGGCGCGATGGCGGCGCGGCACGCCCTTTCCCTGGCCCGTCGTTCCAGAGGTGTAGAACATGAGCGACCAGTCCCAGGCTGCGGCTTGCGAGCGGGCCTCAAGAGCAGGCGCTGCAAGCAAATCGGAGAACGCAATGCTGCCGCCCTCTGCGCCGCCAACGGCGATCCGCGGCAAGCTTTGCGCGCGGCAAGAGCCTGCCACGGCGGCTTGAGATACCGGCTCGAAGACCACGGCGCGGCTGCCGGAGTTTTCGGCAAAGAAGTCGATCTCTTCGGCCTTCGCCCGCCAATTCACCGGCGTAACGATGATGCCGGCGAGCTGTGTGGCCCAGTGCAGCATGGCCATTTCGGCACGGTTTTGCAGAACGACGAGCAAATGATCCCCGTGCGATATGCCAAGTCCGGAAAGCCCGCCCGCAAGCCTCAGAGAGCGTTCAAGCAGCTCCGCATATGTCAGCCGCAATTCCCCATCGGAGAGTGCGAGGCGGCCCCGATCGCGGGCGGCCGCCGCTAAGAGGGTGGTGCCAACGTCGAACATTCAGCGATCCTCCTTAGCGGTTGAGTGCAGCTTAACGAGGTCCAGCGCCGCTTGCACGATTCCGGTGTAGCCCGTGCAGCGGCACAGATGCCCAGACAGCATTTGCCGGATCTCCGCCTCGCTCGCAGACGGTTTCACTTCAAGGAAGTGATCGAGCGACATCAAAATGCCGGCCGTGCAAAAACCGCATTGCAAAGCGTGGTTGCGCCGGAACGCCTCTTGCAGCGGCGAAAGCTCAGGCAGTCCGCCTGCAAGCCCCTCTACGGTGTCGACGCGCCGCCCGTCCGCTTGAACCGCAAGCGTCAGGCATGACCGCACCGCCTGGCCGTCGAGCCGCACGGTGCAGGCACCGCATACGCCATGCTCGCAGCCCACATGCGTTCCGGTGGCGCCGAGCTCGTGGCGCAGAAAGTCCGACAAGAGCATGCGCGGCTCGGCATGACCGCTGCGGATTTGTCCGTTCAGCGTGAGCGTGATGCGATGCCGCTCAAGGCGGCCTAGCTTATGCCGGCCTTCGCTGATTTTGACCGGTAGTCCCCCCTCACCCCGGCCCTCTCCCCGAGGGGAGAGGGAGAAGAAGCTGCGGCCCTCTCCCCAAGCTGAAACGGAGAAGAAGCTGCGGCCCTCTCCCCAAGCGGAGAGGACATTTCGGGCGTCCCTTCTCCCCCTGGGGAGAAGGACAGGATGAGGGGGTCTTTCGTCAGCGTCAACGAAGGCTGGTACGAGGCGGTCGCGTGCCTCCACGATGGCGCTGCGCCCCAGCACGCGCACGAGATGGCGGCGGTAGCGGGCATTGGCCTGAACGTCGTCCTGCATCGGCAGCTCCCAGGCAAGCGCATTCAGCGCATCGTCCAGCGCCTGGCCCTCAAGCATCGGCCAGTCCCGGACCTCCGGGCGCTCGGCGCTCCCTCCGATGCCAAGGGTAATGGAGGATGCAGTGACGCGCGCGGCCGCCGCGATGATGGCGAAGTCCCCGTGGCGTAGCGCGAACTCCTTGAAGCTGAACGCCTCGCCTGGGCGCGCGGCCGGGAAGCGCACGGCAACGATCAGCTCATCCGGCCGCCGGGCCGTCTGCAAAAGCCCGGTAAAAAACTCGCGCGCGGGAACGGATCTGCGGCCCCGTCTCCTTTCGAGCACGGCATGCCCGCCGAGGGTTGCGAGGCAAAGCGGCAATTCGCTCGACGGATCGGCATGGGCGATCGAGCCGCACACCGTGCCCTTATTGCGCGTTTGGAAGTGCCCGAGATGCGGCAGAGCGTTTGCCACGAGCGGCAGCTCAGCGCCAAGGGCAGGCCACCGTTCGAGCTGCGATTGCGTAACCGAAGCGCCGATCTCGACCTCGCCGCCCGCAGCCCGGATAGCGCAAAGATCGCCAGCGCGGCTGATATCGATCAGCAACCCGGGTGAGACGATCCTCATGTTCATCATCGCGAGCAAGGACTGGCCGCCCGCCAGAACGCGCGCTTCATCCCCGTGCCCGTCCAGGCTGGCAATGGCTTCGGTCCGGCTCGCGGCCCGGATATAATCGAAAGGAGCCGGTTTCATGAGCGTGCCCCAAGGAGCGAACGGAGCCACTTTAAGAACCCGGCGAAATACGAGACCGTTCGGACAGCGGGCGGTTCGGCCTTGCGGGCCAGGCGCTTCAGCGTCTCGCCGATGATGACGCGCGAAGCGCCTTCGAGCATGCGTCCGCCAACGGCAGCCACTTTGCCGGAGATATCGGCACCATAGAGGTAGTCCACCCGCGTCGCTTCGCCATCCGGCACGAGGCGTATTGCCGCCTCTCCGCTCGAGCTTCCGAGCGGGCCCGCGGCCGAGCCCGCCAAGCGCAGGCTATGAGGAGGATTGAGATCGGAAAGGCGAACCTCCGCGGTGAAAAGCCCTTTGACGATGCCAACACCCATCTCGACATTGCCGCGATAGGCGTTTTCGCCCAACCTTTCGAGCTGTTTGCAGCCGGGGATAATCGACCTCAGATGCTCCGGATCGAGCATGATCGCCCAGATCGCTTCGGGCGAGGCGTTTACGGCGGCGCTGCCTTGCCCGACGATCGCGAAGTTCTGGCGCGAGAGGGACAGCCGGTCCACGGGCTGCGCCGCCCCGGGCCTCTCCGGCTCATCGATGCCGATCAGGGACATGACGCGGGCCGGCGTGAGCGGCAGCTCAATGTCCTCCACGCCGAGCGCATCGGCGACCGCGTTGGCGATGCACACCGGCGTCGACATGCAATTGCCCTCGCCGATACCTTTTGCACCGAGCGGCGTTACGGGCGAAACGGTCTCAAGATGCAGAATTTCAATGTCTGGCACTTCGGCTGCGGTTGGGACCGTGTAGTCGGCGAAGGTGCCCGAAAGAAAACTCCCGTCTGGGCCGTAGGAAAATTGCTCGAAAAGCGCCGCACCAACCGCATTGGAAAAGCCGCCGCGTACCTGTCCGTTAGCCAGCGCAACATTCAGGATGCGGCCCGCGTCATGCACGGACACGTATTTGTCGATGCGGACGCGGCCCGTGGCGGGGTCGACCTCAGCTCCGCATAAATCGAAAACGAACCCATGCGCTGCCGAGGAGTTGATTTCGTCGAGCGCGTTCGGCGCCGTCAGCGAAGGCGGAGACCAGTATGCCGTCTCGCGGATGACAGGCTCGCTCCCTTGCGGCAGCGTGCCCTGCGCCCAATGCGAGGTGGCGGCGATCCGCCGGAACGGCACCGCCTTTTCCGGCGATTGCTCGCAAAAAACCAGGCCGCCGGAAAACCGGACCTGATGCGGCTCGCAGCCGAGCAGCGGCCCTGCCATGACGCTTAAGCGCTCTTTGAGGCGTTTGGCCGCGAGGAAAGCTGTCCCTGCGACCGCGCCTGCGAACCGGCTCGAATAGTTGCCGCTTGCGATGGACCAGGCATCGCGGCCGGTATCCAATTCGGTGATCGCGCGAACGCTCTCCGGTTCGAGCCCCAGCTCATCGGCGACGGTTTGCGCAAGAACGGTCTTATGCCCTTGCCCCTGCGGACAGGACGAGACGTGGACGCTGACCGAGCCGAGCGGATCGACGGAGACGGTCGCGCTGGCAACGGCTCCGCCCTTGGGGCCGGCCTTCTCCCGCTCCGCGGGCGTCAGCACCGTGGTGATATATCCCATATTGGAGATCGAGGGCTCGACGATGGCGGCGAAGCCGATGCCATAGAGGCGCCCCTCGCTGCGCGCTTTTTCCTGGCGTGCCTTAAGCCCGGCCAGCACGCCCTCGTCCTCGGCCAGATCGATGGCGCCTGCGTAATTTCCGGAATCCAATACGCCGCCGGAAGCGGTGCGGTAGGGGAAGGCATCCGCCGGGACGAGGTTGCGCCGGATGATTTCGAGATGGCCGATGCCAAGCTCGCGCGCGATTTTGTGGGTCAGTCTCTCAAGCGCGAAATAAACCTGCGGGCCGCCGAAGCCGCGCACAAGGCCGGTTGGCGTCTTGTTCGTCAGCACGATGCGGTTCCGGACAGCGAGATTGGGAATCCGGTAAGCCCCTGTCAGGTTCCCGTGCATTCTGTAAATCGTGGCCGGCTCGGGCGCGCGAAGATAGGCCCCGCAATCTTCGAGCTGATCGTAATCGAGCGCCGTAATGATCCCATCCCCGGTAACGGCCGCCTTAAGGAGGCTGACCCGGTTGGTTGCCGAGGTCGCGGCGCAGAGATGCTCGAGCCGGTCCTCGATCCACTTCACCGGCCTTCCCGCAATGCGGGCCGCTGCGCCAAGCGCCACGGCATACGGAAACACGGCTTGTTTGGTGCCGAAGCTGCCGCCGCTGTCCGGCGGCGTTTTAATCCGCAATTTATGCCCCGGCACTTGCAGGGCGAGCGCCATGACGGGATGAAGGGCGAAAGGCCCCTGAAAATGCGTGGTGATGTCGTAGGCGCCTTCGCCAGGCGCGTAGCTTGCAAGGACACCGAAACATTCGATCGGCGTTACCGAATTGCGCGGATAGCGTGTCTCGATCCCGATGACCCGGTGGGCGGAGGCGAAGGCGGCTTCGGGGTCGCCATAGCGGAAGCGCCGCTCGCTCACGACGTTCGAGCCGGCTTCTTCATGCAGAAGCGGAGCGTCCGGCAATGCCGCTTTTTCGGGATCGACGGCTGCCGGTAGCGGCTCATACCGCACTTCGACCCGCGCCGCGCCGTCTTCGGCGATATAAGGCGTATCGGCGCAAACGATTGCGACGGGCTCGCCCGCGTAGCGAACGCGGTCCTGGGCCAATGCCCAGTGGCGCATCGGCGTCTTGACGCCCACCGTGAACGGCTTCGTAAGCTTGGCGATATCCGGCCCGGTAATCACGCAGTGGACGCCGGGCACTCTCAGCGCCGCGGCACTATCGATGGAGCGGACGATGGCATGGGCGATGGGGGAGCGGACGAAAGCCGCGTGCAGCGTACCGGGGCGGGTTCCTAGGTCGTCTATGAATTGCCCCTCGCCGCGCAACAGCGCCGCGTCCTCAACGCGGTGAGCTCGCATCATTCCGGCCCGGCGCAACATCGACTGACCCGCAAAACAGCCTCCAGCTACGCTTCAGGGGTGGCAAACGCCAGCCCGCTCCATCTCTAACGATGAGCAAATTCGCTGCTGCCATGGCGGACGGAAAGCACGTCCCGCATTGCGGCCGCCCTCCTAATCGATGTTCCTCTCACGGCAGCCCGATGTTTTTCTTGCCGGGCGTTCTGAACTTCCGGACTGACAGCCGCAACAATGGACAACTTGCCAACACCCGTCAAGCGGGGCCGGAAGCTATAGGTCCGCATCCCCGTAATGCTAGGGTAAAGCGGAAAGAGCTGCTTTACTTCCGAATGCGCCGCACAAAGAGTGCGCACAATGCGTATTGTTTGTGCAGAGACGCTTATGTCTTGTGCCGGCCCCGATTCGAGAGCATCGTCCACCCTGGGGCGAAGTCCTCGCATTTGCGGCGCGTTCGATCGGGGGATGTCATGGCAAAAACTTTAATCGCGGCCGCAGCGGCGCTCGCGGTGTTTACGGCAGCATCCGCGATAACAAACGGCGCCAATGCTGGCGGAGGATCGTCGAGCGCGGTGAAGCGAACCAATTCGGCTATGGCCCCGGTCAGGGGCGCGCGGATCGGTAGCCGCCGCGGCACCGAGATCGCGGAGTTCTCCTCGTCGTCCGCCAGGCGCCATCCGCGGAACCGGTAAAAGCCGCCCAGAAACGCACAAAACATGGGCGGGCGCTGCCGGGCAGCTGCCTTTAGCGCCGCCGTTGCAGCTTGGCGTCCTATCGCAGAGCGGGTGCGGCTGAAAGCAAGGAAACTTTATCCCGGACGCCGGGCAGCACCTGGGGAAGAAGAGTAATAACCTCTTCCTTAGTCATGCCTGGCGCGATGCGGGGATCGTACAGAATATTGAGAAGGTATTGATCGTACCTGTCGAAGAACCCCATTTGCACCTCGTCATTGAACATGGTCCATGGCACCGAGGCATTGTCGTTGATGGGGCCGAGCGCTTGCAGCAGCTCTTCGTAGACGCAGTCCGAGAAGGTGAAATCGTCCACATCGCCCGGCAGGAAGACTTCCGCATTACGGATGCGGTAGGTTTCGTCTTTGCCGATGCCCGATAGGCAGACCGGGTCGAGTGTGCGTGAAATTTTCGTTGCTTTTTCCGCTCCAAAACGTGAGCGAAGCGTGCGCTTGAAGTCTCGCTCCCTAACGATGGTAACGATGATGTTCGCGGAATCGCGGTCTTGCGTCATTGCGATATCGAGGTGGGCCACATGCGCGCCTATGTCGGCAACGGCGCCTGCGACTTGTGCGGTGCGGCCCGGCGCGGTGCGGTTATCCACGAACACCCGGACGGGTTCGTCGAACTTCCTGATGCGCTCCGCAGCCTGATCGAACCGCAGCTCGGCTCCAAACGCCACCTTGAAGAAGCCGTCGGCTATCTCGTTGTCGGTGAAGCTTAGCCGTTCCGCGTTCCGCCGGGCGGCGATATCGGCGTTTTCGGCATGGCATGCATCGACGAAGGCTCCGGGAGCGCCAGAGAGAGCGATGGCCGCGATCACGAGCGCCCAACTGACAAAATGCTGCCGCCAAAACTTCGGTGTAAACGCTCCGCCTCGCGCCTGCGGCGGAACGAAGTTTTCCCGTTGCATCCGGACCTCATACGACAAAAATCCGGCGGTAAGAAAGCAAGAGCCGTGCCATAGGATAGACCGGGGGTGGACCTGGGCGCCGTTAGCCAACTTCCGCCAAATCTCAAAAAGAATCGATGACAGCGGCAAGCCGCCGTGAATTTGACGTTTTCCTGAAAATTCATGGGCCTCAAATCAATGAGTGCGAGTTGCATTAAGGGGCGGCTGAACCATGCTCGATGAACGTAAAGTTTTGAAGTCTTTCAAGACCACCCGGTGGCTGAAGCAGTGCGCCATCGGTGCCTTGATAGGGGTTGCCTATGTCCCCCTCGCATTGGCTCAAGGCGGTCAGACCGAGGTGTCTAAGACGACCCCGTCCAACCCGCCCCCGCCGGCCGCGCCGGCGCCCGCGATCCTAGCGCCAGCCCCTGCGCCCGCGGTCAAGCCTGTGAGCCCCATCGGGTCCGGTGCAAACTGGCAAACGAACGTCGCGCAGCCCCCGCAAGCCGCTCCGGCGCCGCTGCAGGAAAGCGACGCCCAAGTGGTGACCAAGGTCAACGACTATTTCAATAAGTTAACGGACCTGCAGGGCACGTTCCTTCAGACCGATCCGGACGGCAAGCAAAGGCGCGGCAGGTTTTATTTCCAGCGCCCCGGCAAGGTGCGGTTCGATTATGCAGCACCGAGCAAGTTAAGGATCGTATCCGACGGTAGAAACCTCGCAATCGAGGATCGCGATATGAACACGTCCGAGAAGTATCCCTTGGACGTGACCCCATTCAAGCTCTTGCTGTCGGAAACGGTGGATCTCGGCGCCGACGCCAAGATTCTCGGCGTCGAGCAGGGACCGGATGCATATCTTCTCACGGTCGAGGACAAGAGCGGCGAGAGCTCGGGGCGGATCCGGCTGCTCTTCAACAAAGCCGATATGGCCTTGAAGGAGTGGATCATCACCGACGCGCAAGGGCTCGACACGCGCATAGAAGTTTCGGACCTGGAGCGGGATAAGAAGGTGGCCGAAAACTACTTTATCATTTCTCCGTTCGGCCTCGATCGCGATTGATAAGGCAGCCGCGCCGGGCGGCTTTGCTCCCGGCGCCCCTGAAGGCCGCGTGCCGGCCTCGCCTGACTTGAAAGCCGCTCGAGCCCGGCGTAGAAGTGTCCCCTGACGATGCTATCGCCGCGAAAAGCAGCGCATGACTGAGTTCGCTCATATCGATGCCATTATCGCCGGTGCTGGACCCGTGGGGCTGGCGGCGGCGTTCGCTTGCCAGAATACCGGCCTAACGCCGCTGGTCGCCGATACGTCCAAAGCTGCGTCCGCGAACGCAGCGAAAGGCAGAAGCGCGGCTCTTTTCAATAAATCCGTCGAGTTCTTGCGAACGCTCGGTGTGTGGCAGGCATGCGCAGAGGCAGCCGAACCGCTGCGCACCCTGCAATTCATCGACGACACCGGCCGGATTTTGCGCGCCCCCGACTGCGCCTTCGAGGCCGCGGAGATCGGCGAGCGCGCATTCGGGTATAACATCAACAACGCAGACCTAGCGCGCGCGTTCAAAGGCGAAGCGGAGCGGCGCGGCCTTCGCGTCATCTCGCCGGGGCGGCTGGTCAGCCTTGACAGCGGCAGCACCGAAGCCACCCTGACATTCGAGGACGGGACGAAGCTGAGCGCGCCCCTCGTCATCGCAGCCGACGGGCGCGCATCCGCCACGCGCGAGGCCGCCGGCATCCGCTCGCTTAACTGGTCTTACGGCCAGATCGCACTCGCCGGCTCGTTTTCGCATGAACGCCCGCACAACGGCGTCTGCATCGAATTTCACCGCAGGGCAGGGCCTTTCACGCTGATCCCGCTCCCCGGCAACCGCTCCAGCTTTGTCTGGAGCGAGCGTAACGCCGAGGCGGAGCGGCTTCTCGCTCTCGATGACACGCTTTTCGCCGCCGAAGCTGAGAAGGCCTCCCGCCTCGCTCTGGGCCGCATTTCCGGCCTCAGCGCGAGAGCAGGCTTCCCGCTTTCCTCGCTGGTGGTGCGCGAATATGGACGCGCGCGCGCCGCCCTTGCGGGAGAGGCAGCTCACGCCGCGCCGCCCATTGGCGCGCAGGGGCTCAATCTCGGCTTCCGCGATATCGAGACTCTTGCCGCGCTCGTGGCAGAAGCCCGCAGCCGCGGCGAGGATATCGGAGGCGATAAGCTGCTTTCCGCCTACTCGGCGGCGAGAAGAGGCGACATTATGAGTCGCACACTGGGTCTGGACCTGCTCAACCGGAGCTTGCTTTCCGGGTTTCTGCCCCTTCAGGCAGCCCGCGGCGCTGGACTCTACGCGCTCGGCACCATCGGACCGCTGCGCCGCGCCTTCATGCGGCGCGGCATAGCGCCCGCGGGCATGTTTTAATCGCTTGACGTTGCTGCCCACGCTTGCCAGACAAGCTCACCTCACGCGCAAACTCATAGCTCTGGGCTCATGCTTCTCGATCTCCGCCACCGGCTAGAATACGGCTTTCTGCTGGCAATCGTTCTCTTCGTCCGCGCCATGCCCCTCGGCATGGCGACAGCGGTGTCGGCGGGCGCCTGGCGGTTTATCGCGCCAAAGACACGGCGCCACCGGCGGGCTCTGAAGAACCTTGAGAAGGCGATGCCGGAGAAAACGGCCGCCGAACGTGAGGCCATTGCTCTGGCCATGTGGGACAATCTCGGCCGGGTGATGGCGGAAACGGTCCTCTTGGATCGCATTTTGAAAGATCCCTCGCGCATCGAATATGAGAATCCGGCGCTCATCGCCCGTTACAAGGACAAGATGGGCCCTGCGGTGTTCGCAAGCCTGCATACGGGCAATTGGGAGATCGGCATCTCGCCCGTGAATGCGATTGCCGCCCGGCCAGCCGGGGTATACCGCATCGTAGAAAACCCCTATGTGGACCGCTACATCCGCAGCCTGCGCGCCGTGCTTTACCCAGGAGGACTTTTCGCGAGCAAGGGCGGCGAGGGGTTCAACACCGTCATGCGTATCGCTTCTTATGTGCGAGGCGGCGGCGCCGTCGGGGTCTTGGCCGATCTCGTCGATTGGCAGGGGGTTCAAGTTCCATTTTTTGGGCACATGATGTGGGCGACAACCGCCCCAGCTTGGCTTGCGCGCCGGGCCGGAACCCGGCTCTGGATCGGGCGCGTCGTGCGCATCGGTAAACAGTCTCGTTTCAAAATCGCGTTCAGGGAGCTGAAAGTTCCGCGCACGGATAAGCCCGACGAAGACATCCGCGAATTGACCGCCGCCATCCAACGGCAGTTCGAGGCTTGGATTCGCGAGCATCCCGAGCAATGGATGTGGTCGAACAAGCGGTGGAAGAACCACGAGATGCCTGGCGGAGCGCAATACTGATGAGAATGACGGTTCTGCAGCATGTGCCGTTCGAAGGGCCCGCAGCGATTGCGGATTGGGCCGCGGACCGCCGCGTCCCGATGACGGTGGCTTGCCTGCACCGGGAGGAGCCCTTACCGGCGCTGGATGCCTTCGATATGCTCACAGTGATGGGCGGGCCGATGAGCGCCAACGACGAAGCGCGCTATTCCTGGCTCGGCCCGGAAATCGCGCTTGTCCGCGACGCCATCGGCGCGGGCAAGACCGTCCTTGGCGTTTGCCTCGGCGCACAAATTATAGCAAAGGCACTCGGAGCCAAGGTCTATGCGGCTGCGCATAAGGAGATCGGCTGGTTCCCGGTTCGAAGGACGCCAGCCGCGCACACGATCTTCGACGGCCTTCCCGCAGAATTCACCGCCTTCCATTGGCACGGCGAGACTTTCGATTTGCCGCCGGGTGCAGAACGGCTGGCGGAGACGGCCGGAACGCCTAATCAAGCCTTCGCGGTTGCGAAGCGCGTTCTTGGCTTGCAGTTCCATATGGAGGCGACGGAGACAAGCGTGAATGCCCTCATCGAGCACGCTGCGGGCGAAATTGGGGGTGGGCCTTTCGAGCAAACGCCAAGCGCGATTGCGGCCGGAACCAACTATTGCCTCAGTCTCAAGCCTCTTCTGTGCCGCGTGCTCGATAACTTGACCGGGCCGGCAGGCACAGGCAAATGATGATTTAGGCACGCGGAGGTTCTTATGGCAGCGACACGCACCCCTTCGAAATTTTTTAAGGCTCTGGCGGCAGGCGCGCCCGCTCCCTTCGTGGAAAAGCCAGTGCGCATCGAGCGCATGATCCACTTCGTTGCGCCGCAAGTGGAGAAGATCCGCGCGAAGATCCCTGAGCTGATCCGCCAAGTCGACGTGATTCTCGGCAATCTGGAGGACGCGATCCCGGCCTCAGATAAGGAAGCGGCGCGGGCAGGCTTTATCGAGATGGCGCGCGCCAACGAATTCGGCCGCACCGGGCTTTGGACGCGCATCAATGCGCTCAACAGTCCGTGGGTTCTCGACGATATCGTGCAGATCATGTCGGCCGTGGGCGATAAGCTCGACGTCATCATGCTGCCGAAGGTCGAAGGGGCGTGGGATATTCACTATCTCGATCAACTGCTCGCACAGCTCGAAGCAAAGCACGGGATAAAGAAGCCCGTGATGATCCACGCCCTTTTGGAGACGGCCGAAGGGGTGAACAATGTCGGGGAGATCGCTGGCGCGAGCCCCCGCATGCACGGCATGAGCCTTGGGCCGGCCGACCTGGCGGCAAGCCGGGCGATGAAGACGACGCGCGTCGGCGGCGGTCACCCATCCTACGGCGTTCTTGCCGATGCCCAAGGCAGCGATGCCGGTGCGCCGCGGGCCTTCTATCAGCAGGACCTTTGGCATTACACGGTGGGCCGCATGGTGGATGCCTGCGCAACGCACGGAATCAAGCCGTTTTACGGCCCGTTCGGGGATTTCTCAGACCCTGCGGCTTGCGAGGCCCAATTCCGGAATGCCTTTCTTCAGGGGTGCGCCGGAGCCTGGACGCTGCATCCGTCCCAGATCGAGATCGCGCGGCGCGTATTCACGCCCGATCCGGCCGAGGTCGCGTTCGCAAGGCGCATTCTCGAAGCTATGCCCGATGGCACCGGCGCTGTCATGGTGGACGGCAAGATGCAGGACGACGCAACCTGGAAGCAAGCAAAAGTCATGGTTGACTTGAGCGACTTGGTCGCGGCAAAGGACGGGGTTTCGTCGTGACCGCTGGCATTCGAGGGCTATAGCGGCGTTGAGAGTAAGGATTGTTGTACAACATACGTAACGATACGCGGAACGCCATGGTGAAGGAACGGCGTGCGAAATACGCCATTGGGGAGGTCGTGAAACACCGCTTCTTCCCCTTTCGCGGGATAATTTTCGACGTCGACCCCGAATTCAACAATACCGAGGAATGGTGGCAATCGATCTCGGAGGAGATCCGGCCGGCGAAGGATCAGCCTTTCTATCATCTTCTCGCCGAGAACGAGGATACGGAGTATGTCGCTTACGTTTCCGAGCAGAACTTACTGCCGGACGACAGCGGCGAGCCGCTCCGGCATCCTCAATTAGGCGAGCTGTTCGAGGAGCTTGAGGACGGCGGATACCGCATAAGAGGCTCAACCGCGAATTAACGGTGCTGCGCGTGGCGCAAAAACAAAGCGCTTTTTTCAACGGAGAGTTAAAAAAGGGCCGCACAAGCGGCCCCTTTCGTTGGATATCGGAAGAAAGCTTACTTCTTCGGAGCCGGGGCTGCCGGAGCGGCTGCACCGCCGGCCTTCGCGGCTTCTTCCTGCTTCTTGCGGAGGTCGGCGAGGCGCTGCTTGATTACCTCGGCGATCTTGCGCTGATCTTCGTTGTACTTCTCGACCGGCACCGGTGCGCCGTCGATCGCTTTCGCAAAACCTTCGAGCGGAAGCGGGATGCTGAGAGCGCGGCCCGTGACGTCGATACCGAGATAAGCGATCTGCTTGCCGGTCTTCATCGAGGCGAGAAGCGCGGGATCGACGTTCGCTTCAGCGTAGCAGCCGGCCTGATCGCAAGTCGTGTAAGCGAGCTTGATCGGCTCTTTGTCGTCGATCTTAACGAGGGCGCCCGGTTGCAGAGCAGAGCCAAGCGGCAGCATGGCCAGCAGCTGCGGCTTATCCTGGCCGTGGATCTGGCGAACCGCAAGCTTACCGATAAGGATCGCCGTTGCGTTGTCACGAACGTCGACCTGCGTCAAGCAGACGTTCGTCTTCTTCATCTCCTCGGGCTTCTGCGGCTTGGGCTGCTCGCCAGGCTTGGTGGGCTCTGGGGTCGGCACGTCGATACAAAGTTTGTACCAGATGTCTGCCGGCTTCTGAGCTCCAGCCGCCGCTTGCTGAGCGGGGGCTGCAGGTGCAGCCTTATTTTGCGCCATGCTCCCGGTTGCGCCGAGAGTGAGCACCATCGATGCGGCCACCCCGAAAGTTGCCGCTTTCACAACGTTTGCGAAAACCATTAATGCGAACCTTTCCCCGAACTGTGCTGGGTATTCTAATCTTTGCCCCATCTCCGGGGCTGTTGCTTGGAAGCCCGGAATTGCGGCTTTCCCGTGACAGTTTCACACCACCGTGAAACGGCCGGCCTATCTTGTATGCCGGTCCGGGAATTTCGCAGATTGCCTTTTTTTCGAAGGTTTCCGGGCTTAAAGCACAGATCGAAGCGCGAACGGATGAGAAAAGGTGCAGTCATTTTGACGTCTGGAAAAGTTAAGCTAGGGGTTGGAAGGCCAAGATCGGCAAGCGCGAATGGCTTTTGGGCCACAGTAGCGGCGGCCGCTCTGCTCGTATGTTTGCTTTCCGGAGCGGCGCGGGCCTCGCCTGAGCCCGGTATCGCGATGCACGACCAGCCCAAATACGGCGCCGCCTTTCCACACTTAAATTATGTTAATCCAGACGCGCCGAAGGGCGGAACTTTGCGGCTCGCGGTGCTTGGCTCCTTCGACAGCCTCAATCCGTTCATCATCAAGGGTGCGGCTGCCTCCGGCATGCGCGAATATGTCTATGAAACTTTATTGGCCCGCAGCTACGATGAGCCGTTTTCCCTCTATGGGCTGATCGCTGAAAGCGTGGAGACGCCTGAGGACCGCAGCTCGGTGACCTTTCAAATCCGGCCCGGGGCGCGCTTTGCCGATGGAACGCCGGTAACGCCGGACGACGTGCTGTTCTCCTGGTCGCTCCTGAAGAGCAAAGGCCGGCCGAACCACAGGACTTACTATGCGAAAGTCGCGGCCGCCGAAAAGCTGGGCGAGCGCGGCGTCAAATTCACCTTTGCCGGCGGGGGAGACCGCGAAATGCCCCTTATCATGGGGCTTATGCCGGTTCTGCCGCGGCACGCCCTCACCGAGGAAAGCTTCGAGAAGACGAGCTTCGACAAGCCGGTCGCGAGCGGCCCCTATGTTGTTTCGGAAGTTTCGCCGGGCGCCAGCATCGTCTTCAAGCGGAACCCCGATTATTGGGGCCGGAACCTTCCCATTATGCGCGGGCAGTTCAATTTCGATACGATTCGCATCGATTACTACCGCGACAGCACGGCGATGATGGAAGCCTTCCGCAAAGGTTTGTTCGACGTGATGGGCGACAGCGATACCATCGACGCCGTGAAATGGGCCGAGGCTTTCGATTTTCCGGCGGTGCGCGAAGGGCGCGTCAAGAAATTGGCGTTCGGCGTGGGCGTGCCCGCGGCCATGGCGGCCCTCGTTTTCAACACGAGGCGGCCGGTCTTTGCCGACGCTCGCGTCCGCGAGGCGCTGACGCACATGTTCGACTTCGAATGGCTTAACAAGACACTCTTCAGCGGGCTCTACGCGAGAACCGAGAGCTTCTTCGACCGCTCCGAGCTGTCCTCGCACGGCCGGCCTGCGGACGAACGCGAGCGCGCGCTGCTCGCACCCTATGCGGACGCGCTCGCACCGGGCGCGATGGAGGGCACCTTCCGCCAACCGGTCAGCAATGGCAGCGGCACCAATCGCGAAGGCCGCAAGGAAGCGATCGCGCTTCTGAACGAAGCGGGCTACGAGCTGAGAGGCGGCATCATGACCGCCAAGGCGACCGGCCTTCCCTTCACCTTCGAGATGATCTGCGCGAGCCGCGAGCAGGAGCGGCTGATGCTGGCCTATGCGGGAGCGCTGCGGCAGATCGGCATCGGCGCGCGCATCCGCACGATCGATTCGGCGCAGTTTCAAAGGCGGAGCACATCATTCGACTTCGACATGATGCAGGCGACCTGGGCCTCCTCGCTCTCGCCCGGCAACGAGCAAAGCTTCCGCTGGTCGGCCGCGTCTGCGGCTCAAGAGGGAAGCTTCAACTACGCGGGCGTGCAAAGCGAGGGCGCCGACGCCATGATTGCCGCCATGCTCAAGGCGGACACGCGCGCCGGGTTCGTCTCCGCTGTCCGCGCACTCGACCGGATTTTGCTTTCGGGCCGCTACGCCATTCCGCTTTATTACCCGCCGAAACAGTGGCTTGCCGCTTGGTCGCAGCTGCGCCAGCGGCCCGGATCGACGCTTTACGGCGCGAGGCTCGAAACCTGGTGGGCGGACGATGCGAAAAGCGCCGCGGCCAGCCAGCAATCCGCTGGGCACTGAGAATACCGCGATTGTCATGGCCGGGCTTCGACCCGGCCATTCCGGTTAATCGGGCGCTTATCCCTTTGTTAAGGTTAAGGCCTACACCAAATGATAAGCGAATTTGGTTAATTCCCGCCCGGCGCTGCCCTGCCTGTTAAGGTTAAGCGCTACACAAAAAGATAATTAACGGGATTCTACGAATCGAAAAATCGGCCCCGAATCGCAAAAAAAAACGCAAAAACACGGTGGGGAAAAATGCCGGGGCAGGCCGTTTACCATGCCGGCGTTAACGATGGGGTCCGGGTGTTGCAGTTGGGCGCCGCTTCTGGGGGTCGAAACCCGAAAGTCCCGGCCCGAGCATATGTAGGCAGCTAAACCTCCGGGACCGGCCTCCTCATCAAGGCACAAATTTCGCCGGGATCGGCAATGGCCTCAGGTCAATTAGATAGATATGAAGACCGCCCCTGACCCAATCGCTCCGGCAGGCGCCGCTGGTCCTGAACCCGGCTTCCGGTTCCGTTGCTACTCGGACCCCGTGTCCTGCGGACAGCGGCGGCGATGTGCCGTGCCTCCCCGATGCTACCACTCAACGCCGGCAGGATCGATGCGGGCGCGGCCGGCATGGCCGTGCACGATGAAGAACACCCGTAGCTCCGTGTCATCGAAATCGTAGATCACGACGAAGGGTGTGCCGGCGATGGCATGCGTGTGTCCCGCGACAATCAAGATGAGAGAGCAGCGTCAATCAGGATGAGAATTTGCCTGGGTTAACCGGCGAAGGGAGGGCGTAGCCCGACCGGAGGCGGTTAACCCGGGCGGCGTGTTTTAAA
>Ga0074046_10001306_pt1 | contig 22746 bp, 22 predicted proteins | sample BogForMeECP23OM3_FD_94441 | JGI IMG/M metagenome (GOLD analysis project Ga0074046, IMG submission 94441) | Bog forest soil microbial communities from Calvert Island, British Columbia, Canada - Bog Forest MetaG ECP23OM3 | ecosystem: Environmental > Terrestrial > Soil > Wetlands ...
CCCTAAACCATTTTCCGGAATAACCGACCACATATCAAAGCCCAGACACAAGAGATGACGCAGTCAAGAGGGCGAAAAAGTGGAACCAGTTAAGCTACTACCGGACAACCTCTCGTAAACGTGGAATGATCGCATTCGTCTTTAATTCAAGCGAAAGCACTATACCACAAGTGCAGGAAAGTGACAGCAAGGAGCCTTTCTCCTGAAGAGAGAGTGTCGGTTGCTGTAAGCATGGTGGATTTGGTCACTAGTATCTGCGCCGAGAGCGAACGGGAGAAGAATCCTAGCATTACGGAAAAGGCCATGATTTCTCGTTTACGGAAAAGGTTTCGGCGACAGAGAATCCAAGATGGCTGAGGGCCGATGGAAAATTTCTCTGAATTCGTCAAGAGAGTGGTGCGGGCCCTCAATCGCAGTCGGCTGCGGTACATGTTCACGGGAGCCATGGCTTCCAGCTACTACGATCGGCCGCGAACCACACTAGACATAGAAATTGCCCTCACTGTTGAGGAAAAGGATCTTGTTAGACTTGCAAAGGCTCTAACGGGAGCTGACTTGCGAGTCCAAACGAAAAGGCTCCGCCGTACCTGGGCCTCAGATTACCGAATTGCCACATTCGAAGATAAGAAGAGCCCACATACACTCGACATCATATTCACAGATCAGCCGCTCGAAAGAAGAGCGGGGCGCATGCTAGGCCTGCCGACATACTACCAAACTCCGGAATCACTCATTTTGTCAAAACTAAGAATGCTCAAAGTAACAATCCAATCAGAAAGAGCTGCGACCGACCGTGAGGACATCAAAGCTATCCTCAAAGCAACCAAAATCAACCTCAACTCGCTGCGAAAAAGGGCGGCCTCGGAACACACGTCGAGAATACTCGACGATTTAACTTGCTAAACGTCTCGATTCACAACTTGTATGAGCCAAAAGTTAATCCGGAAAGCGGGGGAATTCGGAATCCGATCTGGCGCCCTAGATCATCTAGATGGAAGAACCTATCGCAACTGATTGGTTCTGAATCCTTCTCTTTGGCCTTATCCAGGGAATGGTCACATGTTCAATATTGATCTGCGCTCGGTAGACGGAGGGAAACCACTGAGGTAAATAATGAGATTCCCTACTGTTCTCAAGTTAAGTGATCATTAAGTTGGACCGGGTTTCAACTGGCATCAAGGGCTTAGACGACGTATTGAGAGGCGGCCTGCCGAAGAGTAGAACGATCCTTGTAGTTGGAAGCCCAGGTTCGGGAAAGACGACGTTTGCCGTACAGTTTCTGGTTGGTGGCGCTAAGGCTGGCGAGACGGGTCTCTATATCTCTCTCGATGAGAAACCCGAACGCGTGAAAGTAGACCTCTCTTCATTCGGATGGAACCTGGATTCTCTCGAACAGGGGGGCAAGCTCACATTTGTAGACGCGACGCCCTTAAAACGGCCGGGTCAGAGGTTCATGGAACCGAACATCGGCAGCGATAATCCAGTCACTTTGACCATGCCCGAACTCACTCTGCCCTCACTAGTTCGAACAATTCGCAGAATAGCGGCCGAGGAGGGGACTCAGAGGATCGTAGTGGACCCCATAACCTCGCTAATGCTTCGCTATCCGGAAGAACTGAAAAGGCGGCGTGCTCTGCTCCTGTTCTTCGACGCGCTAGAATCAACCGGTTGTTCCTGCATAGTAACTAGCGAGCTACGCACTGCGGAGCTTGAGCGCCAATTTCAAATCGAGGAGTATCTCTCGCAGGGCGTCATTCTCCTGCACACCATGGTTCATGATGGGAATGTCGTCAGGGGCATTCAAGTGGAGAAGATGCGTGGGATCAGCCACGACGACCAGCTACGCCCGTACCAGATTGGTCAAACAGGCATCGAAGTCTACCCGAAGGATAAGGTTTTCCAAGCCAACGTTCGTTAACGACCTACTGGGAAGCTAAGCTGAGTCAATGATGTCCCGGTGTGGATGAGGAAGCAGACGTCCGTTGCCTCGAGTTGGAGTCGTCAGGAAACATGAAACGGCTATTCTGAAAGGTATTTCGCTCATCTCGCTACTCATCTTGGTCATTTTAGGCTCCACGGTTCTTGTCGTTCGGGTGTTGAATAGTAATCCTCGCTCCGACGTACAGGTCACTGGCTGGGAGAAAAGTCCCGAGATCCGAATCATAATGGATTCAACGGCCGACTGGGCAAGGATAATGTTCAATGATCTATATGGAACGAATAATAACGGATTACGCGTACTCGAATTCCACGGCCACGGTTGGCTATCGGGCAATGATAGCGATGACAGAATCGACGCAGGCTTCGGCCTCACGTTTGTTGACGTGCTTTACAATTCAACCGTCACAAAGACCGGAGACATTGTTGGATTTTTCAAAGGCAACAACGACTTCCGGCACACAAAGATGTATGTGGACGTAGTCCTTAGCATCGAGATGGGGCTGCCCAACGTATACCTCTACCTTATGTTAGCAGGTGCCGGAACGACGACATTCCAATTCATAAACAAAGCAACCGGAGTCATACTTTGGCAAGACTCCGAAACTGGTCACACCTTCACTCAATACACCATACGCTCAATGTCCCCAAAGGTCTTCTTTACAACCGAAACAATTGACACAATCCTCGTCCTCGCCCTGATCGTTGGAGGAATAATCTCAATCATAATCCTCAACCCCCTACCCCTTCGCCGCCAAACCAAAACCACGCCCAGAGACGATGTCGCCGGGCTCTGAAGTTGCCAGATAAACCGCGCGGCCAATCTTCGCCCTCAGTCAACATTGTGCTTAGCAAGAATTCCAAGTTGTTCCTCGCCGGGGCGACATTGATCTCGATGGCCATAACCGTTCCACGGTTTCTGCCGGGGATTCCGATGAGTGTGGATACAACAAGCCACCTCTACAAGATCCTGTTCCTGCAATACTGGTGGAAGCTCGGCATCACACCATTCTGGAGCACAGACTGGTACGCCGGCTCACCCGCACTCTTGCTCTACCCGCCACTAAGCTACTACATAACTGCGGGGCTTGCGGTACTAGGCCTTGACCCGTTACTCGCCTACAAACTCGTCGACGCGCTTTTCTATTCGCTAACTCCGTTGGCAATCTACTTTCTCGCTAAGGAGTTGGGCTTTGACAAAGGCGAGAGCGCCCTCGGAGCATTACTCTTCAGCCTATTCCCACAGGTTATTGAAAATTACATTTTCTTCGACAGGTTCCCAACAACCCTAGCTATTCCCATCTCCTGCATCTTCCTCATAACATTCCACCGCGCACTCAAGCAGACCGACTCCAAGGCCAACATTCTGCTCGCCACGCTCTCCATGTCCGCCCTACTCCTAACTCATCACCTATCCGCTCTGATAACGGGGATCGTTGCCTTACTGATGGTCCTGATCGCGTCGGCGGGGCATGGCTTCGTTAAGCCATTGCTAAAACTAGGTGCTGTAGCACTTGGGACCTTCGCCATAACAGCATTCTGGCTCGTCCCATTTCTAACCTCCTACGGCCTCTTCTCCGCGAACCAATTCTACAACCGCAACGTAATCTTCCCGTTCCTAAGGTTCACCTACTTCGGATACGACGTTGCATCTTACCTCTTGGGTATAGCGCAATTCGTGCTCGCGGTCGTCGCCATTCAATCAGTCATTGGCCGCAACTTCGCCAGGCCGATCCCAATGAGCGCGGTCGTTTTCTTCGCCTTCTTGTTCGCGGGAATGGCAGTCTTTCAAGCTGGTGAAATACTTGCTTTCGGAATCATGGAGGTTTTGGGCGAGATTATTGTGGCGGCCTCATTCGTTGTCTTCTTGGGACAGTTCATAGTAATTAGGTACGCTCGGAGGGTAACTGCGAGAAAGAATGGAGTGATCTTCGCGGTCTTCTGGTTCACACTGTTTCTCTGGTTAGGGTTAGGTTACTATGCTCTACCCGTTTTACAATTACCACTCATAGACACGATCTGGACCAAGACTATGGACATTTACAGGATCTGGCTGTACTTAGCGCTGCCCATGAGTGCGCTTACGGCGCGTGGTATATTGCGCTCGGTTTCGAAGATCTTCAGTCGTCGCCCAGTATTGGTCGTCATGTTCATCGCTCTGGCCATAATTCCGATCACTGTGAGCGTAGCCATGAAGATCAACTACGACTTGAACAATTCTGTTAACGGAGTCCTTCCGTATTCAACTGCCAACGCGGAGATTCCGCCAGAGATAATCAACTACTTCCGAAATGATGCTTCGCAAGGAAGAATCCTCGGAATTAACGTACCTTTCTGGATTTACGTCCTGCCGTCCTACGTGAACAAAACGATAATTGATGGTTGGTATCCACAAACCAAACTCGTTACCCCACTGGTGAATGTCAATGACTATCGGTTAGACGATCTAGAGACCGCACCGAACCAGACAGCAAGGTTCGACGAATGGCGAAAACTCATCTCAGATGCACAACTCTTTGACGTAACATGGATCATGATCGGGGATAATGGAACCCTAGCGGGTGAACTCATGCAAAACACCAACTTCACAGAGCAACTCGTCGTTCCGTACGGTAACGTCAACCTTGTAGTATACAAATCGATAACCCTTCCATCCTTCATAGAGACGAACTCGTCAAACCTGAACTTGACCAGCATAACAAGGCCGAACCCGGATGAAATCATAATGACCTTCCAACCAAGTCCGGAAACATCGACGGTAATCGTAAAGGAGGCCTATTTTCCTACATGGGCTGGCACTGCGAACGGATCGCCACTCGTTGTCGGGAAAGACAGCGTCAATGACTACATTCAACTAACCCTCCCACCCAACACTAACCAAGTCACCTTAGACCAACGGACAAACGACACTCGATGGACCATAATTTCCCTTACCAGTCTCATTCTCTGCCTCGCCCTCACAGCGGCCATCCTTATCCGCAAGAGGAAAACCAATGCCTAATCCAATGCCTAGACTAAGTCCAGAGACGCTAGAGCAGTTCTTCGTAAGGGTAAGCATGCTGTTTGCTGCAGGCTTCATTTTCGCTGAAGGGCTGCAAAATTGGATACGTGGGAGAGTAGAGACTCATCCAGAGGTAGTCCTGCTCATAATTGTCAGCTACGCGCTCGCCTTCGTCCTCTTCCTGCTCGCCACGGTAAATATGAAAAGCATCACGAGGTTGAGGGATGTCGCATTTGGGTCGCTCATATTTGCGACAGTAGTGAGTTGGTATGTAGTAACACAGGTCGAGCATCCTGGGGCGTATCAGACGGATGCTCTTGCATTTGTACACTATTCCGCGATCCTGCTATCCAAAGGAATTAACCCATACCCGCAAGACCTGCAGTCGGCCCTAAGCATGTTCTCGGTGAGCCCAGAATTCATTACACTAACACCTAGTGGCAATCTCGTGAGTACGCTCAACTATCCTGCGCTTCAGGTCATCGCATTCCTCCCAGCAGTTTGGGCAGGGTTAGGAGATGCGAGAATCATAATTTACGTGTTCGAGATCGCAACCGTCGTGATCATTTATTTTTGGTCTCCAAAGGAGATAAGGCCGTTGGCATTGATCCCTCTATTCGCAGGGTCTGACTTAGCAATTAATTTCTCAGCAGGTTCAATTGCGGATTTCGTCTGGATCCTACCATTAGTTCTCATGGTGGTCTACATGGATCGCCCGCTCGTGGCGGGAATCATGTTCGGACTAGCGAGTGCAGTGAAGCAGACTCCTTGGTTGCTAGCCCCTTTTCTTCTCATTTGGTTCTTCAGGAGTGAGTCAAGCCTCGCATTGGAAGGTCGTTTGAAGAGGGTGGGCTTGTTCACTGGGGCTGCGATTGTGGCATTCCTCATTCCGAACGTATGGTTCATGTTCAAGGATTTTGGCGCTTGGTATTCAGGGGTCGTCACGCCTGCTTTCGGTAATCTGGTTGTGCTCAGTCAAGGCCTATCTTTGATTACTCTTGCGAGCGGAATACCACTGCCACCCGCCTTCTACCTAGTGGCAACCCTCATTGTAGCTGCAACGCTCATTGTGGAATACTACCTTTACTTTGAGCGCCTAGCATTCGCTCTCTGGGCCTTTCCTGCAATAATCCTCTGGGTTTCCTACCGCGGCTTACAGAACTACTTCATTTTCTGGACACCGTTACTTGTGATGTCAGCTGTCATGCTATACAGGAGGAGCAACCTTGCCACAAAATCTTAGGCTCGCAGTGGGCGTCGTCGCCATCGCCTTCTGCATTCTCGCGATAAGTTCAGCCTTCATCGTCTTCTACGGACAAGTTTTCCAGCCTCCCCCGCTCCTCAACACGAACATGAAATTCTGGACAGTGGACCCAACGAAGAACATTCTGACCCCGTACCTCTGGACAATCGACCTGATCCAAGGATCCACAGACAACGTCACCGTTTACCAAACCCAAGTCGCAGATCGTTCAGCGATCGCTCTGAGGGTTATACGAAACAACCCAAACAACTCTCAAGTCTGGACAACAGTCCACGTACGGCAGGATTTGCGAGGGCAGGCATTAGAGGAAATCTTCAACTCCAAAATCATGCTTGACGTTTATCCAACCTTTCCATACCTGTATAACAACGCCTCAAACAACCCGGAAAACACGTACGGGGTTGAAATAAATGACGGAACAAACCTGCTATGGTACGTCTTCGCCGACCAACCAAGTGAAGTATTCCAACTGCCCCACCACAGAATCATCCTAACACAAACCCCCCTCAACACTTGGTCAACCAGGGAGTTCGATATCGCAAGTCAATTCGAGGCCGCCGGTTGGAAAATGCCCGAATCCATCTCCTTCACCCTAATCCTTGGGACCACATGGCTTCACCCAGGAGACTGGGTTGGCTACTTCACTGGGCTAACGGTGGACGTTGCTCCATTTCAAACCCAAACTCTAACACAAACACAAACCCTAACCGTATTGTCCATCGACGCAATAGTCATCATACTCCTATGCATTAGCGTGGTGGGTAGCCAAAAACGCAAGAAACCAGGAAAGACACGAAAAAGGGTGAACTAGTGACGGATAGAAAGTCTGCCCGCGCAAAGGGCGCAAGTGCCGTAAAGCCAGCCCTATCAATCCTAGAATTCGCGAAAGAGAACTTGTTCTCGATTCTATCAATTGGGTTCGGTGTGGCCGCACTGGCCATGATAATCGGTGCAACACTCACGCCCGCAGGACGAATCATCGGACAAAGCCTAGTGCTAATAGAAGTACAGGTTCTTCCCGGCTTCTTCATGAAGCCGATCACATTCTTTCAATTCAGCATGTTTCTCTCATTTGCTTTCGGACTTTACACACCCGTAACGCGACGAAGGATGCTCTCGGCTAGGCCAAGCGTACTTAGAACAATGTATATTGGAGCTTGGCTGGTCGCCATGGGAAGCGCTTTTGAGATAATCTATCAAATGGTCCTCTGGTCTGCAGCGTTGGCTGTACAAGGCTTAGCAAACCCGGATGTTATCGCAAACCCCTTCCCAGTTTCGGTCAACCCAACCCCCATCAACGTGGTATTCGCGTCGAAAGTAATCGTAGCAATATTCTTCATGTCCGCCTTCCTCATCGACTATATTCACCGAATAGATCGTACCCAGCACGAGACGAGGTTCCTAGAGAGACTCGTAAGAAACAAGTAAACCCTCCACGCCATGATGATTACTGAGCCCAAACAGGACGATCATCACTAATGCCGCCAGTCAAGAAACGGGTTAGAAATTTCTTCGTAGGCATCTATCTTGAATTCAAAACACGAGACGCTTACCCGCTGCTCTTCATCACATTTCCAATAATATTCCTAATCATAGCCGACCCTGCTTCGTTCACACTCGTATGGTTCGTAGGGCAACAGATAGGACGGGCTGGAATCGCATTCGTGTTCTTCCTAGTAGCGTGGGACTTTCATGATTCACGCAAGAGGTTCAAAGCTACACGCGACAAACGCCGCTACCTAATCATAGCAATTATGCTCTTTGCGTTACTCGTATACTATTACTTTCGGATCTTCAATGGGTTTTTCGTTCGCCCGCCAATCAACCCTGTTAACAATACGCCGATGGACACGGATTTCACCACCTACCTTCGCGTTTATGTAACGAGTCATCTTGGCGTTTCGCCGGACTCGCCACTGAGTTTCCTGTTAGCAATGGACTATCTTACCTACGCGTTCTACTCCATATTAGTGACTGCGATACTATACTCGTCAAGTTCAATTCTCCTCATGGCGACGCCTTTCATCTACACTATCGGCAGTGCAGTTCTGGATATGATGGATGCCTTCTTTCCTGAAAACTCACTCGCATTCCTACAGGTCTGGGTATACCTGATTTGGAACGTAGTGGTATTCATACTTGGCTTAACAGGTTTCCAGACAAACACGAACTCTCAACCCGTAAGCGGGCGACTCAAACTACCCAGCCTGTGGCTTCGAGGGAACCAGCTTTCTCTATATGGTTTCAAGGGCAATATGCCCCTTGTTATCTACTGGCCATCCTCAGGTGTGGTTAGTATGTTGGTTTACAGCCTGGTAATCCTAGTCCTGATGGTAAAACTTGATGCGTCAAGAACCCGCAAGATCATCTACGCCGTTATCGGCGCGGCCGGAACATATTTTGTGAATGTAATTCGCATCACACTCATAGTACTATACATTACATACATCAGCCTCGACTTTGAAGCATTCCACGCATCCATCGGCGAAGTCCTCTTCATCGCTTGGATTTTCATCTACCTAATCCTCGTCATACACTTCGAAAACTCAAACCCGAAGAAACAACTCTCGCGCCCGGCAGCTAAACAGCCTAAGGCAGCGGCTGGAAAGAAAGTTTCTAAAGATGGTTCTCGCTCACACGTGGGTTGAGTGCATCGCATGTCGGGTTACGGTTTGCGCGGTTTCGGATCCCTAGTTCAACGGGATACCGAATTTAGAATCATAATGATCGTAGCCTCAACCATATGGATCTACAGCGCCCTCACCAAGGTTCCGCTTCTCGTTCCAAGTCACTACAGTGATGTCGGTTGGCTCTGGATTCGCGACGTCTACACGGGACATCATAACCTAGAAATCCCATACATCCAATATGAGCTTGAATACCCTCAGATGATCGGGCTACTCATCTATCTAGGCCAAGCCATCTCAACCTACTTCCCCGTTGTTATCGACTCCTACAACACCTTCGTTGTCGTCGAAGGCCTGCTCGAATACCCGTTCATGATCGGCACCATCTACAACCTCTACATGCTCTGCACGAAACTAAACCTAAGCAAGAACCGAATCCTCCTCTACATGCTCACCACGTTAACCTTCATCGTGTACGGGTTCTACAACTGGGACTTCCTCGTCGCATATTTCGTAACCCTCTCAATTTGGCTATACTTAGATCAACACTTCGAATGGGCAGCCGTAACCCTAGCCTTAGGCGTACTCACGAAATTCACACCCGGCATTATGCTGTTCCCGATGCTCGCTGGGCTCCAGAACTGGAGAATGCGAATCAACTTCACTTTGACCGCCGCAATCGTCTGGCTCGCAGCGAACCTTCCGTTCGCTGTTGCGAACTTCGATGTCTGGATAAAACTCTTCGTGGGCTACAGCGGACCGAACCATCAATTGCAAAACACATGGATTTCCATGGCCATCTCCGCGACAGGCCTAGGAGACATAATATCGGGCGCGAGGGCGGGCCAGATATTGAGCATCGGAATTTTCCTCTTCCTCATGATTTACGCGCTACGCACGAAACATACACCTCTCGAAAAAATACTGATGACATGGTACGCATGGTATGGGGTGGTATACCTCTTCGACCCGCAAATGATGGTCCAGCTCTTTCCAATCGTAATCCTCACCCCGAACTTCAACTTCCTCATCTACCGAATCGCCGACGTCCTCAACGCTTTCATCATAATGTTCTACTTCATAGGCAGCAGCCATCCAGAACTTCCACGTTACTTGACGGATCAGCTCACGCCCTTTGGTCTGACGAGCGTAGAGGCCTCAATACGGCAGTTGATCTTCCTTTCGGGATACTTCGTATGCTTCAATCCTAAACTCCAAACGGCGCTGAAACAAATCGCGACGCGACTCGCATCGCCGATCGGAACAGGCTCCTCAACCCAGCGAGTGACGGCTGCGAAGCGAGGTTCAAAGGGTTCGGATTAGCTTCAACGGTTCTGTGAGGCGGAAATGCCGCGTAGCTAAGGGTTATCATTCTAATTCATAGTAGAATCAAGAAATGGCCGCTAATTCGTCGAAATTGAACTGTCTTACGTAAAGACTGCTTAACTGACCAGTTCTAGGCGGAGTCTTCGTTCACGGCTCGGTCTGGATGGTATATTCTTGAAGTCTTTAGTTCTGTTGGCCTTGCTCGTCATGCTTCTTCCACTCTGCGTTCCCTTTGTGCCCGTCCATGCGTCTCCTGCCAGGCTTGGAGGAGTTTTTGGGATCGAAAGCTCTCAGGTGTTAACGGTGTGGTTTGATGCGGCTCCTCAGCTTACAATTGCCTATCCTCCCGCATACTTGTTCAATGTGGCTGCGAAGACTGCCACTGGGCTTTGGATAACCAGCCTACACTGGGACTTCGGGGATGGTGCCACGTTAGATGTTCCATTCTCTGGTCAAAGCCAAGTCAGCGATATTCGGGCGCACCAATACGCAACCCAAGCAAACTACTGCGTAACTGTTACCGCCTACGATAGTGCCGGCAACACGGCGGTGGTCAGTCAACCCCTCATGCCTAACTATGATTTCACGCTAACAGCCACTCCAACAACGCAGAACGTCATACCCGGCGGGTCGACGTCATACAACCTTGCGGTTGGATCATCATTAGCGTGCAGCAACCCAGTACCTGTTAGCCTGGTCGTATCCTCGCCGCCTCCACAAGGAGTCACCTGGACTCTAAACCCAGCTTCGGGACAAACCCCCTTCACGTCCACGCTCCAAGTCCAGACATCGACAATCACGCCAAATGGAACATACAGCATCAGCGTGATCGGGTCTAGCTCAAAATTCGCACACACAGCTACCGCGACCCTCGTCGTGCTTACTCCATCATTCACGTTATCCGTGACCCCAAGCTCCCTACTCGTGCCAACACAATCAACTGGCCAACCCGACCGAACGAATATGACCACGGTACTTGTTCAATCGTTCAATGGCTTCAACAACGCGGTTGCGCTCACCGCGTCAGGCGTTCCGAATGGAATGCCGTTAACTTTTTCCCTGCCTTCCGTCACACCTCCACCGAATGGGCAAGCTACGTCCTTGCTCACAATCGTTACCCCGTGCAGCGTAACGCCAGGGTCTTATGCAATAACCGTTCAAGGAAACGGAGGCGGAATTGTACGACAAGCTGTGCTCAATGTTAGCGTCAGCGCATGTTCTGCAGCATTCAATATTATTCCCTTCATTCTGGCTGGCGTCGTAGGACTGCTAATCCTTCTCCCCCTGCTCCTCTTCTTCACTCGGCCTAGGGCGGTTGCCGCTGTCCCTGCGGTTCCATTTGCGGTTCCGGTGACTCCCCAAGTTGTTCCATGTCCCATATGCGGAAACCCACTCTCTCCTGTCGATGGTCAATGGTACTGCGCCACTTGCCACCGGCGAATTTGGATAGCTCCGTGAAAAATGAAGGCTCTTCGTTAGATTTTTCCGAAGTAGCCTCAGCGCAAACCGGTTATCCCACTTAGTTGGGTGCCGTCCATCGATTTCTGGTAAGTTTGAGTAGGTCGAGTATCATCTTCAGTGACTGTTTACCCAGGCTAAGCTTGGACTTCCCGGCAACCCTATCCCTGAAGACGATCGGAACCTCCGCCGTCCTATATCCCTCCCGGTACGCTTTGATAATGAACTCCATGAAGAACGAATTCCCCTTCGATTCCGTCTCAACATTTTGCACGACCTCTCTAGTAACGGCGCGAAGCGCGGTCGTGAAGTCGTGCACCGGCACACCTGAGAGTAGGCGGATCATGATGTTTCCGAGCCTGCTGGCTACGCTCTTCTTTAAGGTCTGCAAGGAGTTAACTTGATACTGCCCGCCTTTGACGTAACGCGCACCGATCACCATCTCGAACCCCTCTCTGATCTTTGCCACAAATCTAGGTATGTCGTAGGGGCTATGCGAAAAATCTGTGTCCATCCCAACAATTATCTCGCCGGCAGCAAACCTATACCCATCAGCATGCGCCGAACCAGGCCCCAACTTTCCAGGCCGCCACAACAGGCGAACATTCCCATACTTCCTACCAAAATCCCTCGCAACATCGGAGGTTCCATCAGGGGAATTATCATCAACGACCACAATTTCGCCAATAATATGATTGTTGGCCAAAATCGTTTCGATAACGGGGATGAGTTTCGAGAGGTTTTCACGTTCATTATAGGTTGATAATACGACCGAAACAAGTTCGGTTCTCAAATTTCCTTTCAACGAATTTCCTGCCACACTATCACTAGGCCTACTGTCAACCTTATCGATATAATCCCAAGCCTAATCGCGCCTTTCTCTACACCGCAATTTCCGAACTCAGTTACATCTACGGCGCATTTGAATCAAAGGTTCATGGCGCGTCATCCTTTCCTCCACTAAATTATGTCGCAGGGCAGAAGTCTTATGTGTAGCTATACATAGTATATACACGCAGTAGAGGTTGGAGGATTGCCCCTTGTTACCGTTCGGGTTCCCGAGCGGCTAAAGAAGGAGATGCAGAGGTTTAGATCAATAAACTGGTCAGCACTTTTACGCGAGGCGATAGAATCAAGGATTGAACTTGAGCGGCGAAGTACGAGTAAGGACTGGGAGAAGATTCGAGGGGGCAGCAGAAAGGCGGACGCGATATACAGAGAAACCACGCGGAAGTACGGTCATATCGATTTCAACAGTGCGGAGACGGTCAGGTTTTGGAGAGAGAAGAGATCCAGCAATATGTCACGGACGCCTCAATAGCGGTAAAATGGTTCGTCGATGAGGCGGATAGTTCAAGAGCGCGAAAACTCAAGAGTCTCTATCTAGAAGGAGCAATCAATCTCGAAGCTCCGTCACTTTTGAATTATGAGGTTGCGTCGGCTCTTCGTTTTCATCCAGTGGCGAAGCTCACCTCATCACAATTTCGGACTGTTATGGACTCGCTTGAAGAGCTGCAGATCGCGCGCGACCCGACACATGGGGAATGGACCACTGCCCTAACACTTTCGCTCGAGAATGCAATGTCAATGTACGATGCTATCTACGTCGCGTTTGCTCTGCAAGGTAACTCGAAGTTGGTCACTGCAGATAAGACACTCATAGGCACAATCAAGGGCCCGGAAATTAAAGCAAGACTAATTTCTCTCGAAGCTCTAGACATGTAGTAAGATCGAACCTTCCGCGATTCACTCGGTTCACAAAGAGAACGAATCTAAGGGTTGTTGTGAGGACTGTTGAAAGCTCTTGTAACAGGCGGTGCGGGATTCATAGGAAGTCATCTCGTCGATGTTTTGCTGAACCGGGGAGACGATGTTATCGTTCTGGACAACCTGAGCAGCGGAAAAATGGAAAACCTGTATCAAGCCAAAGCCAGAGGGCGCTTCCGGTTCGTTGAAGCGGATCTTAAGACAGTTCCGAATATCGCAGAAGTTTTGCACGGTGCGTCGGTTGTCTACCATTTGGCAGCAAATCCCGAGGTGCGAGTTGGAGCCGTAGACCCTTTGGTACATTTTGAGGAGAATCTGTTTGCTACGTTCAGGCTTCTTGAGGGTATGCGGGCCAGTGGTGAGGCGAAGACCGTTGTGTTCGGGTCGACATCAACTGTTTACGGCGAAGCAACACAGCTACCTACCGCAGAAAATTATGGGCCGATGCTTCCAATATCTACCTACGGCGCTTCCAAGCTAGGTTGTGAATCACTCATCTCCGCCTACGCCAACACGCATGGGATGAGGGGTTTGATACTTCGTTTGGGAAACTGTGTAGGCTCCCGTTCGCGGCACGGCATACTGTGGGACTTCATCCAAAAGCTGAAAACAAACCCTAACGAAATTGAAATCCTAGGCGACGGTACCCAGACAAAATCGTACGTTCACATCACCGATTGCCTAAATGCAATCCTCCTATCGACCGAGTCTTTTCAGCGCTCAGATAAGCGGGTTGAAGTCTATAACCTCAGTTCACCCGACCAGGTAAGTGTGAAACGGATCGCGGAAATTGTCGTAGAGGAGTTCGGCTTGAGGGGAGTAAAGATGAAGGTCACGGGTGGTGTTGATGGAGGTCGCGGCTGGTTTGGGGATGTAAAAGTCATGCATCTCTCAGTCGCGAAATTGATGAAACTCGGTTGGAAACCTAAGTTCAACAGTGAAGGAGCAATCCGAGCCGCAGCCAGGGAGCTCGTGGCAGAGGCCGCCTAAGGCGAGTTCATTGTCTCGAAGTGATGCTCACCAGATTGTAGTAACTCTTCCAGTCTACAAGGACACTAAGTTCCTCGGTGCAACGGCCGTCAGATTAGAGGAGGTCACGGAATCGATTAATCCAAATTTCACCCTGCTGATCGCGGAGGACGGATCCAACTCCTCTCCCACAGTTGACGAATTGAAATGGAAGTACCAAAACATAATCCATCTGCAGAACGACCGTCGCTTAGGGCGCGGAAAGGCGTTACGTGAGGCTTGGAGGAAGGTGCCGGGTGAAATGTACGTGTACGTTGATGTGGATTTAGCTACCGACCTGGAAAAGTTCGACGCCTATCGGAATCTAATCGAGATGGGTAAACAGTTTGATCTTGTCACCGGCTCAAGGTATCTTCAAGGTTCAATCACGAATCGACCTCGGCTTAGGAGGGCAAGCTCAATCGCGTATAACGGACTCGTTCGTGTATTATTCAACACGGGTGTCCACGATCACCAGTGCGGCTTCAAATCGTTTTCACAAAAGTTCGTCGAACAGTTGAATATCGAAGCCAAGAGCGATTCTTGGTTCTGGGATACCGAGGTCATAGTCCTGGCAAAGAAGATGGGTTTCACCATCAAGGAAATTCCGATTCATTGGACGGAGAAAAAGGGTAGCAGGACTCCCTTGAAGCGACTCTTGAAAGACATGTGGCTTCACGGAAGTGGCTTGCTCATTCTCTTTTTCAGGATCCATTTCACGAAATTGGGTCGCAACTTATCTTGAAGTCACGTGAAGCATTACACTGAAGCAGTAGGATCCAGATAGGTGTTTTCAGTTGACCGCGTTCGCACACATCGTCGAGAATGCATTGGATAAGCTTGGCGATTTAGTTGCTCCAGCTGACAGGGTAGCCGTGTGCGCCTACGGTCCGGCCGTATTCGCGAAGCCTGGCGTAACACGCGGCCAGGACCTGTTGGTCTTGTGCGAAAGCTACGCGAACGGTTTGAGGGAGCATCTGAGAGTCTACGACGGCGAAGAGTTCAGGTTTCTTATTGCTGATAGGGCCCTGGTAGAATCCGATGTCGAAAGAGGTACCTTAGGCGACTACCTTACTGAGCAATTTCTCTATCCATATCATCCCCTCCTCAACGTTGAGTACTTGGAGAAAATGGCTGAGAAAGCTAAGGTCCGGGCTGCAGAGGAGGAGGCGAGAGACCTCGTTATTGAATTTCGTGAAATGTGTCGAGGGCTGATAGCGTCTCCAGAGTTTTTTGGTCTTTCGCGAATGAGAAAGCTCGCCCGGGTATCTGTCCCAAGCATGGCCGCATATCTGCGGCTTCTTGAGGAACCTGTCAGAGAACAGAACCTGGCCGCTCTGAGAAGTTCCTTCAAATCAGCCATAGGCGCAACAAAGGGGGATGTGCTGAAGGTTGACGGCGAGTATGTATCGCTCGAGGACGGTGCTGTAGACCGTTGGCTAAAGGATCGAGTGTCGGAGCAAGTTGTTAACGTGCTGAGGCAGAGTCAGAGGGCCTTGTATTCATATCTTACAAAAGGACGTGCGGTATACCTAAGCCCCGACCTTCTTGCGCGCGAACTCTATAATCCTCTCAAGCTGACGCTGGATGCCGAACTGGGTCGGATGGAGCCTGAGGACCCAAAGAACTACTTGTACCTGCGAACATCCGCGGGCCTAGTTCCGCTGAGCGAAAAGCTGTCACTTGACGAAGTCATCGCCAATATGAAACTCGGAGGTCCAATCACGATTACCCCGTTGGCCGGTGTACTCAACGAAGTATTCTTGGTAACCGCGGGCAAGGAACAGCTTGTTGTCAAGAAGTTTACAGACTGGCACGGTTTCAAATGGTTCACCCTAAACCTAGTTTCCTTAGGAAGTAAGCTGTTTGCAGTCTCTGGAAAAGCGCGGATGACAAATGAGTACGGAATGAATCGGTATCTTGGAAAGTGGGGCTTGAGGGTCCCGAACATAGTCTACCTGAGTGTCAAGCAGCGTATCCTGGTGGAGCGATACCTTTCAGGCCCTTCCTTCGCTGACATCGCGAAGGAAGCAGTCAACCAGTCGAAGCTGACTGAAACTCAATCCAAACTAGCCGAATCGCTCGGAGAAACCCTCGCAGACATCCATAGGACAGGCGTCTCTGTCGGAGACACTAAACCTGAGAACTTTGTGGTCAAGGATGGGAAGATATTCGTTGTGGATCTGGAACAAGCCGGTAAACGGAAGGATTACGCTTGGGACATCGCCGAGTTACTATTCTACATAGGCCACTACCGAATCTCCCCCACTATAACGGGAGGCCTAAGAGGAATAGTCGAAGCCATAGCGACCGGCTATTCTCATAGAGGAGATCCGGCTGAATTACGAAAGGCGACGGCGGTAAGATTCGCAAAAGTATTCTCAATATGGACTACAGCGCCGGTAATCCTGGAAATATCTAGAATACTTCGAGAAACCCGGTGACCTAAGTGTCGAATCTAACTCGAAAAGGTGGGACAGGAGAAGGTAGGGGAGATCACAAGCATCACAGGCCTCGCATGGTCGTGTTTGATCTGGACGGTACCCTAACGCCCATCGACAGTCTCTGGCGCCACTTGCACGATTCGTTTGGCACCTGGGATCGAGCGAAGGTTGCAGAACAGAAGTATCGCAGAGGAGAAATTTCATACAAGACGTGGGCGGAAAGAGATGCGCGTTACTGGGCCGGGGCTCCGCTAACTCAGATGAAGAGTATTCTCGAAGAGATTCCGTACCGCGAGGGGGTTAGGGAGGTTTTCAAGGAGTTGAGGAAGAGGGATGTAAAAACGGTCATACTGAGCGCGGGTCTATCCCTCCTAGCTGAGAAAGCCGCCAAAGAACTAGGGGCCGACCTTTCGATCGCGAACGAACTTCGAACTGAGAACGGACGCTTAACTGGAGAGGTGGTTGTGAAAGTCGCAGTTACCGGTAAACAGGAGATTATAGAGCGACTCGCCTCCCAAATGAATGTCCCATTGCAGGATATAGCCCTCGTTGGAGATCGGGCGTTTGATCTCTCAAATGAAGAATGTTTGAAGATCGCCTACAAACCCAAGGACGATGTCGCGAGGCGAGAAGCAGATTTTGTAGTTGAGGATGAGGATATGAGGGCTATACTCCAATACCTTATCTGAAGCGGTACGCTGAAATCGTGTCTACGATTCATAACAGAGGATTCAGCTTTTGCCTACCGCTGAGGAGTTTGTTGACTGTCGTGGGGTCAACGGCTCGATCAGTTTATCCAAAGAAAAGATGGTAGTTCGTAGCGAAGGCTTCGGCTTGGTTCAATTCCGCGAGATGCCCCTCGACAAAATCACGGCGGTGGTGGTCGAACGCAAGGGTGTGATTCCGTTCGCAATCTTGACTATACTTGCGGCGACGGTTACCGCTTTAGCTTGGTACAATCCCCTCTGGTTTCTGTTCAACCTCACGCAGCAAGATACTCTAATAATCACCACAGCTGGGCTGTCGGCTGCGGTTGTGTGCGCGATACCAACGTTGTTCCGTCTCCTCTTCGTTAACGTGTTAGTGCGCTCCGAAGGAGAGCCCAACGCGCTGATCATAAGATTTGTACTCGTACGTCGAGCAAAGCGTTTGGCGAGACGGTTTCGCGAATTTTCGTCAACGAGCTGACAAGATTGACGACAATTTCAGAGGGTTCATTGGTGCTTCTTTACTGGGATCTAAGACGACAGTGGCTTCTCAGAGTCGAGAAAGGCAAACAGTTTCACACCCATAAAGGCTTCATAAACGAAGACGACCTCATTGGATCAGACTTCGGAACCTCAGTGAAGAGCTCATTAGACGAAGTGTTCTGGGTTCTCAGGCCGACTACCCACGATTTCATCATGCACACCGCTCGACAGACTCAGATAATGTACCCGAAAGACATCGGGATCATTCTCTTGAAACTCTCCCTAACCTCAGGTATGAAAGTTCTCGAGGTTGGGACGGGGAGTGGGGCGATGACGGTCGCCGCGGCAACAGCTGTGAGGCCGGGAGGCCATGTGCACACGTACGAAGTCCGCAATGAATTCGCGGACGTCGCCGAACGTAACCTGAGAAGAGCCTCGGTCTCGGACTACGTCACAATTCATAGGGCCGATGCGGGCGGGGGAGTGGAGGGAAGTGATTTTGACGCGGCCATAATCGACGTTGGAGATCCTTGGCCCTTGATCCCTCACATTCACAATGCCCTGTTGGGTGGCGCTCCAGTTGTTTCATTCAGCCCCACCGTAAACCAAGTCGAGAAGACCACTGAGACATTCGCGAAAGTTGGATTCGTCAACGTACACACGCTGGAATGTTTCATTCGAGAACTTAGAGCTGCCACCGGAAAGACCAGGCCGGCAACGATGATGGTCGGCCATACGGGATACATGACGTTCGCGCAAAAGGTAACTCCTAAACGAGTATGAACACTATCCGGGTCGGCGGTTAGCCGCGGACACTATTGCTTAACTGATCGCTTTCTTCGCTTAAGCCCTACCCAAGTGGCCAGTGCGGCAGCCGCGACTACGAGGATGCCAGCAATTATCAAGCCGCTTTCCTCCATCAAAGGCGAGGTTTGCTCAACGGCCGATGCCGTTTGCGAACTAAGTCCGGTTTGGGATTGTGTTTCGATTCCGGTCTGGTTCAATGCAACGCGAGCGACAAAGACCTGCGGGTTTTGTCCTGGGTTTTGGCCTAGGTCGAAGTTAGCGGTGAAGGATGTGTACGCTGTTTCGTTTGTTAGTGTTAACCCGAAGTAGTCACCAATGAACCACAACGCCCGCAAACCTTCAGTTCCACCCATATCTCCAGGGTTCATCGGATCCCAGCTATACTGCGTCACCCTGATGTTATTCCCAATAGCGCTGAGCTCGGATTTGTCATTGTAGATCTGCAGGGCGGTGTCTATGCAGAGGTTCGTCTTTCCCGTGTCATTAGTCATAATCCACGCGGAACTGGGGCAGGGGAGTCTTCGATCATAGAAAGCAACAGCCACTAAACCATTCGGGGAGGCTGCTAGGGTGGGTTGAAAGGCCGTTTCATTTTCATCCGCAGGGTTATCATTAACCGTCAAAGGTTTGTTCCAGGTTCGGCCTCCGTCCGTTGACTCGTAGAGCAAGATGTCGGTTTTCGATGCTAACGTTACCGTGATGTTGCCGACTCGAAAGCTGTTAACGCGGGCTGCGTGTTGGAAGGCGAGTAACAAATGACCGTTGGAGGGGTTGACGGCTATTGATTGGTACACACTAGAGACGAACTGAGTATTCACGTACCCGTGCTGGACAGTTTCTGCAACTTCAATGGGAGCGCTGAAAGTTCGCCCTCCGTCCTGCGACCTCACAACATACACGATCTTCTTGGAGTCAGCAGCAGGAAGCAAACTACTGGAGGTCGATGCGAAACTCACGTAGAGAGTTCCGTCGGGGCCGATTGCTGGGACCGGGTTCACATAGCTTATGCTATTGTTACCTTGAGGGCTTACGAGAACTGCTTGGGAGAAGTTGTCGCCGTGGTCGCTCGATTTTGAAAGCATCACGTCACCGATCGCGGCGCTGCCTTTGATCGCGAGTCTTCCCCAGACCACGTAGACCGTTCCATAGTTGGGGCTCGATGGGTAATCATCAACCATCACCGTTGGCCTATCTCCGATAGTTGTTGAGCTTCCTGAATCGAAGACGGGTTTCCCTTGGTTCGATGTCGTCCACGTCAGCCCTCCATCAGTTGACTGGGTCACGTAGATGGGTCGCGACTTGGCTGAAACCGCCAAGAAACCGGCGTAAAGGTTAGAGGATCCATCTATGGCGATGGAAGGGTTCAGCACTCCCAGCAGCGATTTGAAGTTGGGGTTTGTACAGTCGAGTCCAGTTATCAAATTTCTTTTCCAGGTTCGGCCACCGTCAAGGGAAGCTATCGTACCAATTGACGCTGAGAATGATGGGCCTGCCCACTGGTAAATGAAGTTGGCCGTGCCCACCAGATGGTCGGCGTTCTTAGGGTCAACAGCAATCGTTGATTCTAACCCTGCACGCAAACTTGCATTCTGAACGCAATTGCCCGTGGCCCAATTAGTTGCGGGTCCGACAAGGGGGAGTGTGACTTGGATGTTCGCGATACCGTCATTGCTTGATGCAAAGTTGCTGTTGACTTGGGTTGCGGGTCGGTTTGATGAGGGCGTGAGAAGGGAGTTGGATGATAGAACGAGGAAGGCGATGATAAGAAGCGTCATGTGGCGCATGGGCACGTGTACGCCTAAAGCGGCGCTAATTAACGTTAACGGGAACTCTTCGACGACTCGCCATTACGAATTTGAGCCGTTTTCATTTGTGTGACTCTATTAGTTCCAGCCAGTTTCCGTCTGGGTCTTTAATGAATGCGATTTTCGATGTTGAGCCCTGGAGTGAGAATGGCTCCATAGCGATTGTTACTCCGTGACCTCTCAAGTCTTGGACGGTTGAATCTATGTTGCTGACTCCGAATGCTATGTGGTCGAAGTTGTCGCCTTCCTTCAACTCTTTCTTGTCCCGCCAATAAGTCAACTCGATTGCTGCCCCGTCCTTATCCTGCAAGAAGGCGATCTCGGCGTTGTTTTGCTTGACCTCGCGACGACTAACAAATTGCAAGCCGATCTGTTTCGTGTAGAACTCGATCGAGCGGTCAATATTCGAAACGTTCAGGCAGGTGTGGAGAATCCTCACAGGTCGATACCTTAGATGCGATAGGAGTTGAAACAGAAAAAGGTGACGGGGGCTTGAAAGCCCTCGTGAACTTAGTCGTTTGTCGGTATTTGTTTAGACCAAGCCTTGGTCCAGCATTGCGTTAGCTACTTTCAGAAATCCTGCAATGTTGGCGCCGTTAACGAGGTTGCCGGGCGTACCATACTCGTTGGCGGTTTCGAAGCAAGCTTTGTGAATCTTCATCATGATGTCGTGTAGCCTGCTGTCGACTTCTTCGCGCGTCCAACTTAGTCTTAGACTGTTCTGTGACATCTCGAGACCAGATGTTGCGACTCCACCTGCATTCGCCGCTTTCGCTGGGCCGTAGAGTATCTTATGGTCTAGGAACGCCTTCGTCGCCTCAAGTGTGGATGGCATGTTGGCACCTTCAGATACAACGTAAACCCCGTTCTTCAGCAGGTTGGCTGCATCCTTCGCATTGATTTCGTTTTGGGTAGCGCTCGGAAATGCGCATTGAGCCTTTATGTCCCAAATCGGGTTGTGATCCAGTTTCGGATCAATCGGTGTGAACTTTGCGCTCTTGAATTTGTCAGCATATTCCTTAATTCTTCCGCGTCTGACATTCTTGAGATCCATAACAAAAGCGAGCTTCTCAGTATCGATTCCGGCGCTATCGTAGATGAAGCCGCTTGAATCGGAGAGTGTAACGACCTTCGCTCCTAATTGGTTCAGTTTCTCGACAGTGTATTGGGCTACGTTACCGCTACCGGAGACTAGGGCTAGCTTTCCCTTCAGGTTCTCGTTGCGGGTCTTGAGCATTTCTTCGGCGAAGTAGACTGCTCCATAGCCTGTGGCTTCTGGGCGAATCAATGAGCCTCCCCAGCCCAAACCTTTCCCAGTCAATACGCCTGTAAACTCATCCTTCAGTCTCTTGTACTGTCCGAATAAGTAGCCGATTTCGCGCCCACCGACTCCAATGTCGCCGGCTGGTATGTCCGTGTTCGGGCCAATGTGCCGGAAGAGTTCGCTCATGAAGCTTTGGCAGAAGCGCATTACCTCATCGTCGCTCTTGCCCTTCGGGTCGAAGTCGGATCCTCCTTTGCCTCCTCCCATCGGAAGAGTGGTCAGGGAGTTCTTGAGGACTTGCTCGAAAGCAAGGAACTTGAGTATCCCAAGGTTGACAGTGGGGTGGAATCTGAGGCCGCCCTTGTAAGGCCCGATTGCACTGTTCATCTCAATTCGGAAGCCGCGATTTACGCAATAGTTGCCTTTGTCATCTTGCCATGGTACCCGGAACATCAGGACCCGTTCCGGTTCAATTATTCGTTCTAGGATCTTGGCTTTCTTGTATTCTGGGTGGCGTTCGAGGACGATACTAACTGACTCGGCGACTTCCTGAACTGCTTGATGAAATTCAGGTTCGACGGGGTTCTTTGCTTTAACTTCGGCCATTAATTTAGAGGCATAATCGTTCATTCACGTTCACCTTTCATTTCGAATTAAGTAGGCCGCAAACAATCATTATGTATAAAGCCTGTGGGAAGCTTTTATTTCACGAAATAAGAAGACAGCGAAGACACAGGTGTAGAACGCTGGCAGAAAAACCGTCCCGGAAGGAAAGCGGGCTCGTAAAGGCTATACTCATCTTGGTAGCTGCGGCTTTAGTAGTTTCCCCAAGCTATATCGCGTATTA
>Ga0074046_10001308_pt1 | contig 22736 bp, 15 predicted proteins | sample BogForMeECP23OM3_FD_94441 | JGI IMG/M metagenome (GOLD analysis project Ga0074046, IMG submission 94441) | Bog forest soil microbial communities from Calvert Island, British Columbia, Canada - Bog Forest MetaG ECP23OM3 | ecosystem: Environmental > Terrestrial > Soil > Wetlands ...
AGTACGAGAGGAACGGGGTATCGCAGCCTCTAGTTTACCGGTTGTCCGACAGGGCACTGCCGGGCAGCCACGCTGTCGAGGATAAGGGCTGAAAGCATCTAAGCCCGAAGCCTCTCCCGAAAAAAGGCAGCCATTCTAACCCACGACACTCGGTAACGGGCGTCAGGGTTGGACGAGGGCTCCCAAAGAAGATGGGTTTGATGGAGCAGGCGTGTACGCACGAAGACTTCGGTCGACGTGTTTAGCGTGCTGCCCCCAATCGCTCAAGGTGTTGAACTGAAAATGGAATCCACCGTCTGATAACGCAACCCGGAGGCCTGTGCACGGTGCGAACCTAACACCACACCACGACCGTGCGATAGCTTCACTTTTCTCAGCGTAGCTTCTGCTAAGTTGAGCGGAACTGGTAGACTAATACGTGGAACGTTTGCCTCGGCGCTTCGAGCGTTGTGGACGTTTGTTCAGTTGGAGCCTTGTTCTCTTTCGCTGTCTACTTGCTTGACCATGCCTTTGGCTGTCAAGCTGTAGGTGTGGGGCGCTATGAAGTCCCTGTCGAGGAGGTAGCGAATCGCGTCTTGAATCATATTGTGTGAACACTGGCCGTCGAACGTTTTGTATAGTGACGTAGCGGAGATTTCTGCCGCGCCTTTGCTCTTAGCTGTCTCTCGAAATACATCTAAGATTCTTGCTGCTATCTCCTTCACAGTTATCAAATTGCCACCCGACCGACGACTCACTGCGTTATTCTTAAGGCTGGAGAGGCGCCTCGATAGTAAAGGCTATCGATAAACCTCGAATGTCAAAAAATCATGGATTGCAAAAATCCATCGTCGCATTCATGCAAGTTCCGAGAATATCTAAAGCAAGCTCCGGAAAATGTGCCTTAAGCTAAAATGCTCCCACTCCTAATTTGTGCCTAGGTGTTGTTGATCATTTGCCCGAGGATGTAATCTCGCTTCTTGCTGACCTAGTGAGGATTCCAAGCGTATGCGGGGAAGAAGGTAAAGTCGCAGAGTTCATCGCGAAGTGGCTTACGGAAAATGGACTACCTTCAGAGATTCTTGAAGTAAAGCCAGGTAGACCGAACGTGCTAAGCCGAGTAAAGGCCGAGCAGGAAGGCCCCTGCCTGATGCTCAACGGCCATATGGACACCGTTGCCCCCGGCACTGGATGGGAACATGATCCATTCGGCGCAGAAATCGAGAGTGACCGAATGTACGGTCGCGGGACAGTTGACATGAAGTCGGGCTTGGCATCCATGCTCTCAGCACTCGCCGAATGCAAACACGAAGGCTTACCGAAGAAGGGGGAGGTAATCTTGGCTGCCGTGGTAGATGAGGAATCGTTCGATTTGGGATCCTACGCACTAGTTCAGAAGCTCATAATGAGCGACGTAGACTTAGCCATGATCTCCGAAGCAAGCGACCTCAATGTCGTAACCGCACATCGCGGTAGAACTGTAATGCAAGTGGTAGTTCATGGCAAGCCGGCCCACTCGATGTGGCCTACGCATGGTGTAAGTGCAATAGCCAGCGCAGCAAACCTTGTCAACGCCATATCAGAGCTCAGAAGTCCTACTCATCCAAAAATGGGGCGTTCGACTGTTAATGTCTTGAAGATTGAGGGAGGGCAGGAAGAGGTCATGCTCGTCCCAGACCGCTGCAGAATTGTCATCGACCGATGCTTAGTCCCAGGTCACAACTCGAAGGACGCGCTTGAAGATCTCAACGCGGTGATCAAGAAACTAGGAATAAATGCTGAAGCCAGTTTCATTGAACGCGAGACTCCTTTCTGTGATCCGTTCGAGATACCGGACGACGACAAGTACGTGCAACTGGTCGTTGGTGCCGCAGCCAAAGCTCTTGGAAGTACACCAAGAATATCATTCCATGAAGGCCCCTGTGATTCCTGCATTCTCGTGAACCAGGGGCATGTCCCGACATTGGAGTTCGGACCGTCAGGCGGAAGGCTGCATGAATCCGACGAATTCGTCAACCTTGAATCCGTAAGAAAAACAACCAAGGTCTACAAAGAAGTCATCAGAACACTGCTCTCATGAACCGTCACGACGCAACAGCCGTTAACCGCGAGAAGACCTAGGCTTCGAGGTCCAATCGAGTCCCGACTCCTAAACTGCAAGCTTTCTTAAACACAACTGAGGCGACTGCAGCGTCCTGAATTCCTAGGCCCACTGACTTGAAAAGCGTCTTTTCCTCCTGTGAAGTTCGTCCTGCTTTCTTGCCTGTCACTATCTCCCCGAGTTCTGCCCAAACGTTTTCGCGCTGAATCACCCCCTCTTTCAAGGGAATGATAATGTCTCCTGCCTCCGCCAGCGCTGCATCCAAGGAATCAACCACGATCTTGGAGGTTGCGACTGTCTCGCTGTCGACTTCTCGTGTTGAAGGAGTGAAAGCTCCAATCGCGTTGATATGCGTCCCGGGCCCTATGTTACGGCCGTTGAAGACAGGCGTTGCAGAGGTCGTGGCTGTGACGATGATATCAGAATCCCGAACCAACTCGTCAGGAGTTTTCGCAACCGAGACCTTAACGTCAGCCTGGGCCGTTGTCTCCGCGACGAAATCCTGTGTCATTTCCTTTCTTGTATCATACACCGACACCGATCGGATCTCTCTAACTCCCCTGACGGCTTCAAGTTGTCTCCGTGCCTGAACTCCCGCGCCAAAAATGCCCAGTCTATATGCATCATTTCGGGCAAGATATTTCGTTGCTACCCCTGAGACTGCTCCAGTTCTCATCGCTGTAATTTGGGAGCCCTCCATTATTGCCTCAATGCGACCGGTCTCCACGTCGTTCAGAATTACTGCGGCCAGTACGTTTGGGATTCCGTGTCTTGTGGCGTTGTTTTGATAGACTGTAACTATTTTCGTGGTTAACGATTCGGCTTGTGCAAGATATGCCGGCATTACTCCTAACCAACCTTGCTTCTCAGGTATTGACAGGCTCAGTCTTGTAGGCATCGTGGCGGTTCCGAGCGCGAGCTCCCGGAACGCTCCTTCAACCGCTTCAATGCTCTCGGCCATCGATAGGAGCGAGCTTACTTGGCTCTTGGAAAGGAGAATGACCATTCTTGCATCTCTCGGGTGTTTAGCATGATTCGATTGGAGTGTTTCCGTTACATTCCTCCAAATTTTACGTTATATCTAATGAATTGAGACGAGCCCCTTCACAACCTGTGCTTGTACATCTACGTTGTTTTTGGAATACTCCCAGTATAATCGATTTACCCTCCACGGAGCCACCAAGAATCACTAGCACGAACCTTAGATTCAGGAGTGCAATTTCTAGATAACAGGGAGCCATTCGAAATTGCTGGACTCGATTTCATTCATCGGTGGGGGAGTTATGGCAGAGGCAATGATCCAAGGACTCTTGTCAAGGAAGACTATAAACCCTAATGGAATAATTGCCAGCGAACCCAGAAAGGAACGCCGCGAGGAACTGCAACGAAAGCATTGCGTCAAGATCACTTCGGATAATCGTGAAGCTATCAAATCTTGTGAGGTCGTTGTACTCGCGCTCAAACCTCAAGACTTAGAGGGCGCCCTCACCGAGCTGAACGGTTCGTTGCTGCCGAAACAAATGGTCATGTCGATCGTCGCGGGCGCGCGCCTCAAGACGATCAGCGAAGGATTAGAACATGAGGTGATTGTACGAGTGATGCCTAATACGCCGGCTCAGATTGGCGAGGGGATGAGCGTATGGACGGCATCGCATAGCGTGAGCCAGGGGCAGCTTGACCAGGCAAGAGAAATCTTGCAAGCCCTAGGTAAGGAACGTTACATGAATGATGAGAAGTTCCTAGATATGGCTACAGCCATCAGTGGCACGGGTCCCACATACGTCTTTTTGGTTATGGAGGCCATGATCGATGCAGCGGTCCATCTTGGCTTTCCTCGACACATAGCCTACGAGTTAGTTACAGAGACCATGCGAGGCTCCATCAACTTCGCTATGAAATCGACGAAACACCCGGCGGAACTACGTAACATGGTCACATCCCCGGGGGGCACCAGCGCCGCTGCCCTTTACCAATTGGAGAAGGGAAGTTTGCGCACGGTCCTTTCAAAAGCCATCCTGGCCGCCTACGAGCAAAGCAAGTCCCTAGGAGAAAGTAGCTCTTCGGTTAAGGCTGAGAAAAGAAACTCGGTTAGGTGAAAACTAGACTACGCGTGTGCTGAGATCGTACCGTGAAGATGAATAGTCAAGCTTTCTGTGGCTGGTGAACGTGCCTCGCAGGAAGGTCGTACTGACAGACGCCATATACGGGCGTCAAATACTTGCGATATTTATCGTTGACACCCGTTACAACGCCCCTGTATTCTTCGCCTGGCGTGTATTCCTGCGTTTCACGGTTGAGTATGTCGCGAAACAAAGAAGCAGGGCTGCGAGCAGGAGCAGAACGGGCGCTAGTGGCGAGCATGAACTAGGTGGCGAATTTAAGGGGTAATCCGTGCACTCAGAAAATGGAAAAGGTCGCCCAGGGCCTGACGCAAGCAGTGCTATTAACAAACCAAGAGAGACTGAGAAAACAATTGTGATCATTACCCCAATGGCTAATCGCAAAACTCTCACTTAACAACTCAAGCTTTTCCTCGGACAACTTATAACCGAATCGGGTCTTGAGATCGGCATGCAAGTGTGAGGGAGAATGATGGTACACGGGATTGGCAGCAGGCAGAACTTAATCACCACCTAGACCGCATCATCTTTCCTAAGTGATACATCACTGAGAGCGTTACTGTAAGACTATGAGAGTCCCTTACGGCAAACGACGAGGAGAGCGGTTTTTCGGCCTCAGTAACTAGGGCTAGGGAGGGTGGTTGGCTAGCCACCATTTTGCAATGTCATCCCTGCGCGCTATCCAAACCTTAGGTTTCGTTTTCACGTACTTGAGGAATCTGTCCACAGCTACCGTCCTTCCAGCTCTGCCGGATATTCTGGTGGATGAGGAAGAAAGTAGCCAGCGTACCCGTCATTAGCATACTGGGGTTACTGACGACAATTTCTTTCTTCTACATCGGCTACTTGGCTTTGATCAACCCATTGATCGTTGTTCCAACTTCGGCGGGGCAGGAATCGCCTTAGGAATCGTCATAGGCTGCTTCATAGTCTACTACGCGAGCGTCTACTACCACAAGAAGCACGGCCTCGACATTGAACTAGCATTCCACGAAATCCCACCAGTATAACCCCAACTCGACTGATCAAAACAACGCTAGCTAAACTTCCCCGTTCCCTCTTTTTTGCAACGCTTTGTCACCCAAGTATCAGCAACAGATCGAGATACCACTGTTCATCTCTATTAGCGAACCATACTCCAACGATCTTAGAAGATAATCGCCTCACGCTAAACATGCTTCAGGGCGATATCAGGCGATCTGGGGACGGCGTTCGGAGGGCGTATACATGTGTGATAGCCGCGCGATACACTCGTCAAAGCGCGCGAAAGACATGTGGAAGACATGTGAAAGACATTTGAAGGCGCGCGAGAGGCATCGGAGGCCATTTCAAGACGCTATAGGACGTTTGCCAAGACATTTTGAATCATCTTGAATATATCATCAGTAAGATCCAAACAAAATCAAACAAGTTCAAACAAATTCAAACAAAATTGAGTCAAATTGAAACAGACGCTAACCAAATGAAGCTGAATCTACCAAACCCAAACGTGGAAAAGCCGAGAGAATAGGTTCAGGAGCCGAAATTGAGGTTTCGCGATCCAGACATCCGCGTTCCGGAACCGAGGATGCTCCGGAAGGCGCCCAGCTGCGTCCTAAGATAGCCTAGAATATCCTAAAATGACCTAGAATGTTCTGGAATATCCGAAACAAACGCCCCTCGGGAACCTCACCTAATCGTTTAGACGACAGTTCGAGTAAGTGTCTAGTCGATAGGCCTTGCCGCGAAAGAGAGGATCGCTTTTCACTGATGGTCAAAAGAACAAGCTAATTGATTCGGTCATGCACCCAATGGCCCGCCAGAATCCATGGTTTTGGGCGTTGGACACCTTGTTGCACGCATGGGTTGAACAGAACCCAGGAGTAACAGTGGACAAGTTCATGCGCTACAACCTACCCAAAATCGCGGAACAAGTGATGAAGAACCAACGCCGGAAAACACCGAGAAAAACCTCGTACAACTACTAGCGCATAAGGGCAATTCCATCTCTGATTTCAGAGCAAATAGCGCACTTACCACTAACGAGAACCCACAACGGTTCAAATTCAGCCGCTCGCACCAGCAGACCGGGGTATTAACATAAGGCCGGTTTTCCGGTGTCCACGTGGTTGTGGTTTGGGGGACGTGGATGTCCACGTGTAAGGTGGGTTGATAGACTGACCCATGCAGAAATGATCTAGTCTTCCAGCGGCTTCTTTCGAAACGGAAGAGATAACAGAAGCTTCCCAATGGCCTTCGATCTTTCCCCCGGCCTTCTTGGTCTAAGCCGCTCTTCAATCTCAGTCCGGCTGTTTTTCCCCAAATCTGTGGCGAATGCTTTTCCGGATACCAATTCTTCTTCATGCTTTAGCGCGAGTCCAGATACGGTCTCTGCAAACGGAAGAACATGCTTGAGCAAGTATTCTTTGAAGAAATCTTTGTGGACAATATCGATGGCATAAAGCCCTCGCCTTGTCTCGTGCCAATCAGGGACCTCATCCGTTTCATATCTTATCACTCTCACCCAGGGCAAGAGGTTGAGCTCGTGATGTTGTCCGGATCCATGTATACCAACCATCGGTGCATCTAAGACACCGATCCCAATTGCAATGTGACAGTCAAAGTACTGGGCTGTCTTAGGTGGAGCTTCGATCACTTGGAAGTGCTGCATGGATTTCAAAATTGGCAATACAAGCGCATGGAATGGTTCGCTGCCTGAGAGCTCAACCGTGCTTCCCCCTCGGACACACTTTGAAAACGTCGCGCAATACTCCGGCTCGGTCGAGAGAAAAGGATGCAGACGTAAGCCAAGCGCGTCCATGATATCGAAATTCCAGGTGGACGGGTCATCATCGCTTTGAGTCTCCAACGTTTGGTGTCGTAAACCTGCTAGTAAGGGAAAGTGACGAATTAACGGTCTCCCCCGGGACAGAAAGAAAATGTACGGGAGAGTTGATTGCTTGCATTCAATCATGAGATTGAGCATAGGACGAATCCGGGGTTGCTTACGACTGCTTAGCAGCCATCCTAGATCAAAGAGCAGGCGTTCGGCAAGTATGTCGATAGTTCTAAGTTCCTTGCTATCTGTATCTATATAGCCCCACTCCTCCTGAACAAAGGGCTGTCCCTCTGACACAGAAACCAATTCACGTAAAACATCTGCAATTACTGTCTGCAGAGGATATCCTGACCTCGAAACAGCTTCTGAGACGTCGTTTTCGGAAATTCCTGGACCAAGCCGGTTGGTCGAAGGATTGTTCGAGGTAGCGTGCAATCGAGGAATCACCTAGTAAACGTGTAGGGCGACCTAGTCCACGCACTTGTCACCCACCTATCTTGGAGTTGCCGAGGTCGTTACCCATTTGAGGCTGCTTTGTGACGTTACGGCAGTCATTTAGGAAAGGTTACACTATTGCTAATGATAGATTTCAGCCGGGAATTGATTGGTTTTTGAAATCGAGCCGAAAGACATCGAAAAACTAGATCCTATCCCATTTGCATCTTTTCTGAACCGTCTAATCGATGCTGAATGTAGTAAGCTTGGATTTGCTCCGACGCAATTGAAACTTAGCTCACAGACTATGAGCGCTGAAGGCGGAATCGATGGTCAAATCATGGGAGGAATGGGGCAGACGGACCAAAGATGGATTCCTCCTGGTACAAGCATCTGGCAATTTAGAACCGGAGAAAAGAAGACTCAACCGAAAGAACTTGCGAAAGAAGCTATCAAGCCGGACGTACTTGCAGCAATCAAGGCTGGAGCCTACTATGTCGTAGCGATATCCCCGAGGTGTGACAAAAGGAAACGTACGTCGCGAGAAGGAGCAATTAAGACAGCTCTCAAGAGAAAGAAAGCGAAAGTTAGCCTACTTTGGCCACTGCTTCCGGCTGAAGATCTCGCTAGGTGGGCCTCAGAGCACCTTGCAATGCTGCGGTTGTTCAACAGGCCTCTTGGTAATTCCATGCGGGTTGAAGACTGGGAAAAGGTTGGGCGTGATGGACTCTTCGAAGGCGACCAAACACGAAAAACCATCATTGAAGAAATCCACAAGTTCACATCACAAACAGGAAGCCCTGTTGATTTTCGAATCTTAGGGAGTCGAGGAGTCGGAAAAACACGGCTTGTCTTGGAAGCCCTGGCTAGCCAAGGTATTAGAGAACGAGTTCTTTACGCTCAAGATCCTAGCTGCCTTCCAAATGACTTTTGGAACTTGATTCGCGGAAACAAGAATGTAAGTGCAATCATAGTTGTTGATGAATGCGAAGATGATGTCGCTACAAAACTTAGAGATCAGGCTATGACATGTGAAGGTTTGATTAGACTTATCACGATCGATGCTGGTGACCGCTTTCTTAACAATACTCTTCCGAACTACGTCTTCCTTGAAAGATTGCCTCCGGAATCTATTCGGACAATTCTTAAGAACAGATTCACGACTCTGTCTCCAGAGCAAATCGATTGGATCCAACGTGTTACTGCCGGCTATGTGAAGCTGGCCGTTAAATGTGGAGAAACGCTCGCGAAAAATCCTGACTTTGATGTTACGAAACTTGCAAACACCCCGGGCATACGCGAATTTCTCAAAAAGCTCATTCCTATCGACAAGTTCAGAACTGGAATGCAATCTCTTTCGCTTTTGACCCAAGTTGGGTTCGAGGCAGAGGTAGAAGCAGAGGGACAGACTATTGCGTCCTTTTCTGGTTTATCATGGCAAGAATTCAAAGAAGTTGCAGAGCGGATGCATCAACAGGGACTTGTTGGCAAGAAGGGGCGTTACCGATATGTAACCCCCGACTTACTTGCAGATTGGCTCGCTAACGATCTTTGGCAAACACGATCTACTGACATCAAAGGTCTGGTTGAGAAGCTACCGACTGAAGGCAGTAAACAAGCTTTCTTCGAGCGCGCCAAGGACTTGGGAGGTGACGAGCAAACACGGGAAGGCTTTTTTCGAATACTCTCGGAACAAGAACTCCCTACAATATATAGTCTTGATACCAACAGCGGTTCAAAGATTATGTACACAGTTGCCCTTGCCGATCCAAAGTTGGGCCTTCGAACACTGGAGAGCCTGATCAGCAATCAATCAGTAGATCAACTTCAAAAGTTCTCGCGCGGACGACGCAGTGTAATCTGGGCATTGGACTATCTAAAATGGTTCAAAGACACATTTGCGGGAGCGGCCCTTTTGTTGTTGGCTTTGGCTGAAGCTGAGAATGAGCAGCAGTGGTCCAATAATGCGACTGGAATTTGGATGGGCATGTTTCGGTTGCATTTAGGAGGAACCGAGGTTGCCGCTATGGATCGAGTCCCGATACTTGAGAAGGCACTTGGAAGCGAATCTAGATCTCGACGCGCGCTCGCGCTAAACGCGATCGCTGCTGCCATGTCTGGCAACGAAATTCGTGGCTCAGGAGTAGAGATTGCGGGAGCAAGGCCAGTCCCACATGAATGGCACCCTCGAACGTACGGAGAGATCTGGGAAGTCTACAGAAAGATGTTGCAGCTTGTTGATCAGAGTATCCTGGATCAGGACTCGGTGGTCTCGCAGGAAGCGAGGAAGATCGTGACTAGCTGTGCTCGCACGCTAGTAACAGTAGGCCTTGCTGAGGAAATCATCGACCGACTTGAAAAACTAGAGCCACAAAATGACGGGGAACGACGTGAACTCCGCGATGCAGTAAGGACAATTTTGGAGTACGAATCAAAGATTCTGAAAGACGGTCAAAAGGAGAGACTAGTTGCACTTGAAGAAAAATTAGCGGGAGTCACATATCATGACCGGTTGCGACGATGGATAGCTCAGTGGTCATTTGGAGATTGGAGGATACAAGACAGAGAAGGCGGTCCGCCCCCTCAAGAACGGGTCGCACAGCTTGCTGAAGAGGCAATCGAGAACCCCACTGCGCTGAAACCCGAATTAGATTGGCTCGTCTCTGATGAGGCTCACAACGTCGGCTTTTTCGGAAAACGCCTTGGTGAGTTAGATCAAAATCACATTTTCTTGAATGACTTGGTGGCGAAAACCCGGGGTCACGCTCCATTTCTGTTAGGAACGTACCTTGGCGGCCGTGATGCCGCGGGGGATGAAGAAACGGTGGCTCACTTATTGGATCAGTGGACGGAAAGTGACGAACAGCTAGTTGGAGCCATTCTCGTTGCAACATCCATTATGCGATCCTCGCACAGAAATCTCACCCGCATTCTGCAGTTAAGCAAGAAAGGTTGGTTACAGATCGGACAAATGGCAAGACTTGTCTGGACCGGGTGGGCTGAAAAACTGCCCAACGATGCGTTGCGAGCTTTTCTGGCATGCCTTCTTGCTGATGAGAATAAAGCATCTACCGAAGCAGCTCTGATTCTGTTGGAACGTCAACTCAAATCGAGCCCTAATGAAACAGAGAGCCTGGCGCCTTTCGCATGGCAAGCACTTGCGCAAGAATCAGCTGTTGAAGGGGATATGGCCCAGTACTACTGGGGCGAAGTCAGTAAACACTACGTTCAAAGTGACCCTTTGAGGCTTGCTGACACGGTCCTAGGACTATACAAGAGCCAGAGAGTCAAGGCTCTCTTTCATCAAAACGACGAACCGCTAAAGGCCTTAGGCAAGGCTGCCGGGCTAAAGCCAAAGGAAGTTTGGGATCGTGTTGCAGTCGCATTATTGCACAAAGACGAAGCGAGCTTTCGCCTTCAGCTTGGTCTGAAATACTGGTACGTTCAGTTGTTCGAGAGCAATCTCCTTCTAGACTGGGCGGACAAACATAAGCCCGACGGCCCACAAATCCTTGCGACACTGACTCTCCCTAGTGGAGCTCCCCTAAACGAACTCACTCGCCAGCTCTTGATCAGATATGGACGCGATGAACATATCAGGAATAAGCTGCATGGGAATGTCCAAACCGGAACTTTCACAGGCAGCATGACGGTTTGGCTCAAAAGCAAATTGGAAGTCGCGAAAAGTTGGGCAGGCGACTCGGACTTATCCGTCCGTAATTGGGCAAACCAAGAAGTGGCTGACCTGAAAGAACAGGTCGCGAGATTCCAACAAAATGAAGAGGAAGAGATAATCTGATCATTAAAGCGAACTGATCACACATAATCCAAGCGGAATCGGAAAGCATTGGGACAAATTGAGGCGCCACTGGCTGAGTATGAGAAATGTGGTTTCTCCCTGACGCTTAACAGAGACAGAACTCTAGCGATAGACCCACTGTCAAAATCGGAGGAGCTAATGATCAGCTGCTCTCTCAACATTGGAATATGGGGTCCGAGAGGGAACTTCCTTGTAGACCCCGACGAAGATGGCATCTTAGTCCACATTCCAGCGCAGGGCCAACCGTTTACCAAACCTACCAACACTCAATACAGGAGGTTCGTTGATTGCCTCTGCAAGTGTAGCTTATGAAGGGACGGGTCTTGATTACACTGCTCAATCTACAATTTTCTCGAGCTTCTGTCTAACCTTCCCATAAAGACGGAACGGCCTCTGATTACGCACATGTTGGCGCAGCGTGTACAGTGTGCTCTTGTTGATCTCCAGTTTCTTTGATACATCGGGAGTGAGAGCTTTAATTCGTTCTCGCAGCTCCCTGTTGTCGAATCTCCCAAGACTAGCGGATGGTTCATTGAAGTCGATTCTCGGGGATTTGCCTACTAAGAAGTCTCTTTTCAGCTAGCTGCAATGTCGTCGAAGATCTGTAGAACACGAACAGAAGTTTCGGTCTTATTTGTTGGCGTCCTTCCCGCGTTTCCACTTCAATGCAGATATCGGCTAAGATCGCTGCATCATCGATTTCAAATTAGACGAGGCTGCAAATCCTCTCGCAGCATGATGCGTATCAGGAGACTTAGAATTATCCTACGACCCAGGCTGGCATTCGCTCACGAGAACAAGGGAATTCGAGGTCACGCTGGAAAAGTAGAGTTGTGTGTACGCACCATGAGACCCACACACACCGGTCGCTAATCGCTTCGTTTGCGCCTCCCAACGCTCTTGAGATACCTTAGTAATCCCTTGTGGTCTGGACGTTTTATTGATTTCACAATAACCGAGGTAGACAGACCCATTGTCAATGGTTCTAACTTATCGCATACCTCGGCTCTTAGTTTTTCCGTGTTTGAGTCTAGGACTGTCATGAAGTATTCGTGTGAACCCAATGTCGTATACGCTTCTAAGACTCTTGGCTCCTGTTGGATAAACTCTAGAAGCTTCTCTCGCGTTTCGTCTCCATGAGAAGTGGCTGTACCCATGAACGCTGTCACGGTCAGACCCAGTTTCGACCAATCTACATCCACCGTTGCACGCCTCACTATGCCCGCTTTTCTCAGACGTTCGCATCTCTTTGCTATGGTACGCTGATCGGTTTTCGCCAAGGTGGCCATCTCCTTGAAAGTGATGCTACTGTCGTCAATCAGTTTCTCCAGAACAAACAGATCAAGATCGTCGGTCATGTACGTCGCAAGGCTCGGAACGGGCACGCTAGGCCTAACTCTACTCAATGTACGCGCCAAAGTCCATAGGTTGCGTTCGAATTACATAGAGTTTGCTTGCTTACGTAATTCGATTACATTTGACTTGAAATTCGGTAGCAACCGTTAAGAATGTTTTCTCATCTTGAGAATTCGATTGTGATGACGCTATTTTCCAGCTTTAAGCAACATCCGGAAAGGTTTGGAATAACTGTCGGCTTAATTATACTGGCTTTCATCGTCGTCTTCATAATCCTATATCAACGAACACCACCTCCAGCGCCTTAGGCGCTCGAGAAACCCTGCATCGTTGAACCGCGCGAGGTCGTTAATCCCATATTCTCTTTCGCTTCCCTCTGTTTAGAGAAAATGTAGGATTGTTGGATTTTCTGCCAATTGTTCGGTTCAGAATGTTAAATTAAACAAACTGTGACAGGGCAACTGGAACCAAGAAGGCTCGTCCAAGTTCTTACCTGGACGGCGGAATGAGTGAAGTGCATTGTTGAGATTTGGAACATTGTTGTTCCGAATGGTCAACCAAAAAATCAACCAATAGTCTTAAATGCATTCAGCCGGCGAACATTGCTTACTGATGAAAATGTCTGAAAAGAAACTTTTCGCTAGAAAAGCAACAGGACTCGTAAGAGAAATCGGACCTCTAACAGCCGTCATCATTATCCTCTGCAACGTTATGGGTCTCGGTTGGCAGAAACGAATCTTCCAGTTCACGGGCGCAGCACCACTTCCTGAGAACCTCTGGGTTGCAGGTATTCCGCCAATGCTCATGGCGTTCATCGTATGCGGAATCGTCATCCTACTCTCCGTCTTCGCATTCTCAATACTAATCGCCGCAATGCCACGCTCTGGGGGAGGGTACGTCGTAATCTCAAGACTCATCGGCCCATTTTGGGCCTTTATCAGTTCGTGGTGGGAGTTTCTCACCATTTCCTTTTCTTTCGGGATTATCGCCGTAGCCGTCTTCGAAGGGATCTTCTTCATCTTCGGACCCATAGTCGGCATCACCGCAGCGGGAGTTACTGATGTAGCGCTATTCGGGGGAGGCGTCTTGCTAGTGATCCTATTCACAGCAATCGGCTCACTCGGTATCAGATTAGCAGGATACTTCCTGCAAATCATGTTCTGGATACCCGCCGTGCTAACCATCTACATCATTTACCTGCTCGGCATGACCGTGGCCAATCCAACTGCGTTGAGCACAGGTATTACGATGTTGGGCACAGCACAAGGATTCTCAGGCGTCACCGCTCAATCCTACGTAACTGCAGCGCTTAAACAGGGACTAGACGCAGCCGGAGCTAGTACCATAAGCAGCGGAGGCTACTGGTTCGCGGTGGCCACAGCCATGGTTGGCGCCTACTTTGCTTACGTCTGATACTCCGCATCGACATTCGTCGCAGGCGAGGTGAAAGAAGCCAACAAGACCCTACCAAAGGTGCTTGTGCTGTCTTCAGTGATAATCATCTGCATGTACGTTCTCGTATCCTCGCTCGCAGCATACGGATCTGCCGCACTCGGCAAAGTAACACTTCCTAACGGCAATGTTTGGTCATTCTTCGAGGCCTACGCGTGGATGTCTTACGGGACTGGGACGCTGCATAACACTGGTCTACCGCTGATCAAAGCATGGAGCACAACGATAGCCGCCACGACTGGCATAGGCTTAGGCCTATCAAGTCTCAACTGGCTCGTTCTCATCTTTGCCATATTCTGGATTGCAAACGACATTCCACCATTCATCTTAACCGGCTCCAGAATACTCTTCGCAATGGGCTTCGATCGTGTACTACCCAATTGGATAGCCAATGTGAACGAGAGATTCCACTCACCAGTAAACGCAACCCTCATAGTCGGCATCTTCGCACTCTTTGGCTGCTTCTCCGAATCTGGTGTTCTGAGCTTCGGAGGATCGTGGAGCCCGGGAATGAACTGGCTGGGTAGCGGACTAAACTTCATCTTCTCGACCGGTGTCGGTTCGACCGACATCTACGACGCCACATTCTTCAGCCTCTTCGCGCTCTCGCTTGTCTTCCTACCGTTTAGAAAGTCAGCGGCCAGAATTTACGAGACTGCTCCCGTCAAGTACGGTGGGAAAATGGGCATGGCCCTTATAGGAGCAGTCGGTTTGGTCGCCAACCTCTACATAGCCTATATGATCATTACAGCCGAATACCAGGCCGGATGGATGCTACTGGCGACCGGCATAATCGCAGCACTAATCTACGTCTACTACAAGTACGGAAAATCCAAAGAAGTCGACTACAGCACGATATTCGCGCAGATCCCACCTGAATAGATCAGCCGCAACCCTACCTCTCTCTTCCTTTTTTTCTTTCTCACCTATGCTGAAATAAGTTCGTAAATGAAGCCAAGCTAGTACGGACGGAACTCGGCAACCGCAATAATTATGGGATAACACACTGTCTTTTTCTTTCACAAAACCATTTAAACTCCCCCACTCAAGCCAAGCCGAAGTCATCCGCGTTGCGATTAGACGGCGTTCTATTGAGAAGCGGGTATGTTGCAAGCGCCATCATAGCCGGCATTGCGTACGTTTTAGGATTCGGTTTAGTCGCCTCGGCAACACTTCTCGTCATATCGATCGTGATAACGCGAGTATGCATTTACCTATACTTTGAACGATACCTAGCTTTTCGGAGTTTCGAAGATTTCAGGACTGGCAAGATCAGGCATGAATGTGTGGCCTGCGGGGCGTCTTGCCACCTAAGAGTAAATCTCGGGAAAGACGATGTGGATAGAATTCTGGAATATGCAAAAGAGAAGGGAATTACTGAAACGATCATTGAACGCCACAGAAATCACAATTGGCTTAAGAGACGAGCGGACGGAGCATGCGTATTCCTCAAGTACGAGGGAAAACTGCCAAGATGTTCAATATACGATATTAGACCTACCGCATGCCGACTTTACCCACTAATTCCAACGAGTATGCGGCTAAAGGTTGACCCACTTTGTCCAGGGTTGAGCACAACAGCAGGTCATACTTTCAAAGAGCACTTGTCAACCCAGAATGTGGGAGCATACGTAAGAAAAGTGCTTGGCAAGATCTGACTCTCTTGATTCAGGCCATCGCGCAATCGCAACAACGGAAGTCAGCGGGCCAAACACATATCTCTCGTCTCGAAACATAGCTAACCGGGAATGAAGTTGGTCCGAAAGTCAAAAGTTCAGTATTCCAAGATAGCGTTGTACTGGGCCCCGTTGACCATCGGTTTTACGATTCTCTGGTCGATAGCTACTATTGGGCTCTCTGGTTTGTTCCTTGCTCACAGCCTTGCCGCGCCAATCCTTCTGGGTACACTCTCTTCCATCGCTCTATATTTCATGCGTGACTACCGAACGTTGGAGTACGACGAACGCGGATATCAAGAGAAAATAGGAAGAAAATACTCAGACCCATATCAATGGTCAGAGTTCAAAGAGTGCTCTATGGTTAAGGACAATTACGGACGCCAGAAGGTAAGAGTTTACTTCGAAAGAGACGGGCCGCATAATGACATTGATTCATCTGCATGTGGCGTTGACCCGTACGTATTCCGAGATTTTGTATCTTCTCGCCTAACGCCGACCACACCCGAGGTACGCCCGTCTGATTTCATAGGTGGTCTGGAGAGAGAACTACAGCGTGGAAGAGCGCGATGGGTCACCGATCTAAGCGAAAGCTTCAGAGATTATCAGATCTCGGGAGAAGTGTTCTCATTAGTGGCTCGTGGTAGCACACGTCCCAAGGGATTTCTCCTTTCGCGATTCATGTCAATAGCCGTTATGCCAAACTACAACGTATGTATGTACGCTCAACAGCTTGATGGATCCCGCGCAAAAGAATATGTAATGAGGCTTGTGAGGATCCTGGAGACGCGGCGTGATGAAAAGGACATTAAATGGTCCTGGTTGCTTCTTCTAAGTGAAGAACCTGCTCCCGAGTCAGTGAGCAAACTCATCGGGCAGTTCGGGAACAGAGATATTGGGTTGGGCTACATCAACATTTTGACAGGTGAAATGTGCACAAGTCCGAACCAGTTGGGGCATAGTATGGCGAATCAAATGCAGATGAACCGCCTCGTAAGCGACCTACGGCGGAGGAAATACCTCGCTTTCTGAAATGGTTAGCATTCGTTGAGTTAATATGCTCGCGGGAAAGAGCCTCGTCCGATGAAAAAATGAACGTGCGAAAGCTGCTTACTGAGCATCCGAGTATCATTGGAATCACTGTCGGCATCATAATTCTTGTCTTTATCGTTTTTACCATACTCACAACGAAGCGGCCTTGAAACGACTTCTTCGTTTCGTGGATAGAAGTTGCGCGGATCAATGAACAGCTAGCCCTCAACGCGTTGTAGCTTTTTTATTTTCTCGCCGTCTATCTCTATTAGGTAGGCGCTGAGAATTCCTTCTGTGTATTCCGAGCCAGGATTCATGCATTGGGTTCTGCCGATCTTCATCCATCCCCGGCATTCGTGAATGTGGCCGTGCATTCCTAGGAGGGGTTGATATTTCTCTATGATGGCTCGAACTGATTTTGAGCCGACGGGGATGATCTTTGGTCGACCTCCCTCCATTATAGGTTTGAAATTCTTGTCTAATTGAGGTGCATTGTCGATCTGTGACTCGTAAGGAGGACAATGCAGGCAGAATACGGATCTGTCAACATTACGAACCTGCGAAGCCATTTTTTCGAGCTTGACCATTAACTCTTCTTCGGAGCATTCTCGCGGGCTGTTCCATGGTGTTTGGTTTGACCATCCGCAGCAGGCTGCTTCATGTTCTCCGTCTAAGTCTACTACGGTTTCTTCGGCGTAGGTAACGTAGGGGCTGGCTTTTATGACCTCATCGAGTTCAAATTTGTCGTCATTGCCAGGGTGAATGAGGACCTTAGTGCCCGTGGGGATCTTCTTCGGTACTAGGTCTAACCAGTCCTTCAATGTCTTGCATTCAAGGTCAGCGAATATTTTCTCTATTTCGTCTGGAGAGGCGTTCTTCAGGGTCTCGAATTCACTTTCGCTGCATACGTATGGTATGTAGCATTGCTCTCTTACTCGTTGTTTGAAGTCCTCGACTTTATCGGGTTGAACATTGTGCGTCTCGCTGAGGAATTCGGATTTGTATGTACCATCGGGCTGGCGCACTATAGGTGTCAGAATTTTGCCAGTAAGATCTCCGCCCATAATCAACCAGTTTGCTTTGAACATTGCTGCGGAGTTCAGAAATTTTCGCCAGACAACTTCGCTACCGTGAAAGTCCGAAGCAAAGACAATTCTGACTAAAGCCAATGTTGTATTCCCGTGTTAATATGGTCTATATTTCAAGTTGCCCATTCATTTTCAGTTGTGCGGTTAGTCGCGCTGGACTTCTTCAACCTTGTTGTACCATTGCTTTGATGTTCCGACTTTAGCGCGTACCTTCCACTGCAGGCTCTTAGGCTGAGTCTCGACGAGCTCTTTGAGTCTATTGATTCTATCAATGACCCGCTCCTTCTCCTGCTTGCTTAGCTCGTATTTGTCTAACAACTCCGTCACCTTAGTGAGATTTTGTTTCGCAGTATAGTAGAATCCCCAATCATTTCCAAGCACCTTTGCAATGTAATCTGCGTTGATCTCTTCCTTGTCTCCCTTTCCAACTTCATGTTCGCTTAGGAGAATTATCAGGTCCGTTATGTCCTTCTCGTTGGTTTGAATGACCTGAATCTTTTGCAGGAAGAGTTCTGCCAGCGGGACTGTTGGTGAGTCCACTTCGAGCCTGTCTTTGAAGTCGATTACGTGGCACATCTCTAACTTATCTAGAAAAACATCTATGGCTTTGTTTCCCTCCTTGTCGTTGAAGATCTGCCTATGTCTCCCCGTTGCTCCAGCGAGCATTAGCGAATTGTATGGCTCGTATCCCAAATCCATGAAAAGCTTCTTCGTGATAGGCCTAAACTTCTTGTAAGTGACGAAGTCCATGTCATGTTTGGGAACTCGTTTCAGGCGAGTGTACAGCTCCACCTGATTCGGGGAATGCATGCGCATGGCGGCGCCACCCATAATCCTCAGCGTGACGTTTCTTTTTTCTGCCTCCGATATGATTCGTCGAATCTCTTTCTCGAAATCCGCAAAAGTCATTTCGCCCAAGTAATAATCAAGCCTGAATGTTTCACGTTTGTCGAATCGTGGGAGTCTGGTCTATGTTCCCACAGGTAGAAATCATCATTAACCTCTATTAAGAATATGCGATTCACCGGAAACGGCCACGATTGACTGCCTGTTTTGCGATTGCGTGCTTAATTAGGCGGAGATTGCTCGCGAGGAACCACCCCGAACCTTAAATGGTGACCGGAGTTAGGAGAAAATTGGATGCAGCCCCAGTGGTGCCTCGGGGAACGAGCCTGACCCAAGAAAGCTCCTCAGCAGATGCACAGTTAGAGCATAGGAAACTGAGTAAGCTACAGGCCCTTGCGGCGTTCTCTCCTGACGCACTCGCTTCTATTGGCTATGCTGATCAGGAGATCTATCTTGGATTAGTCGTTGCAGGTGCGGTAGGTCTAGCGATGGCTCTACCAATTGCTCTCGCAATTACCGGACTTCTTGCAATCTTGGCGCTTTCCTACACCCAGATCATTCGGAAGTACCCTAGTGGCGGTGGTTCCTACGAGGTTGCTCGCAAAACGTTGGGAACTACGCCGGGGTTGGTGGCTGCGGCGGCGTTGATAGTAAACTACTTGCTGAACGTGGCTGTGAGTTTGACAACAGGCGTGGACGCAATCGCCTCCGCCTTCCCGGTGCTCTGGGGGTACAGAGTCATAATCTCGTTGTTGCTTCTGTTAGGGATGACGGTTCTTAACCTCAGAGGGATGCGGGAGAGTGGTATCGTTATGGCGATTCCAGTCTACTTGTTCGTCTTCTCTTACTTCTCAATGATGGGCTACGGAGGCGTGCGCTTAGCCGTTGGTGGTCCTCTGTACCCTCCCATCCCGCCTCCAGCCGTCGTTCAACCGCTCACACTAGCACTGCTGCTCCATACTTTCTCGACTGGATGCACGGCGATGACGGGGGTGGAGGCGATCAGCAACGGCGTCCCCTCCTTCCGGTCACCTGAAACCAAGAATGCGAGTCAGACGATGGTCATTATGGCATTTCTGATGGGCATTTTGTTGCTGGGTAGTATTGGTTTGATCCAGGTTCTCGCGGTCGTTGCGGGCCCACAAGAAACCGTTCTTTCTGCTCTAACACACCGACTCTTGGGGAGTGGACCAGCCTACCTGATCATTCAAGCTAGTACGTTGATAATGCTTACAGTTGGAGCAAACACAAGTTTCGCGGGCTTGCCTCGACTTATGAGCGTTATGGCCAATGATGGCTACCTTCCCAAGCGACTAGCGAAAATGAATTCACGCCAAGTTTTCGGAAGCGGCATCATCCTTCTAGCAGTTGCAAGCGGACTTTTGATTACAGCATTTTCGGGGAATAGTCATGCTCTCATTCCCCTGTTTGCCGTAGGAGTTTTTCTAGCGTGGACGCTTTCGCAATCAGGAATGGTTAGGCATTGGCAGCGAGAACGAGGGAAGGCCTGGAAGCTCAAGGCGCTGCTTAACGGAACAGGTGCGGTAGCGACTGCGATCACATTCGTCATAGTTACCTCATTCAAATTCTTTGACGGGGCTTGGATTGCTATTATCCTCATCCCAATACTCGTGGCTCTATTTCTGCACATCCATAGTCGCCATGTAGAAACTCTCACGCCGACAGTCTCACAATGACGCAATGAGTTGCCGTCGAGAGAAAACTAGAGCCACGTACAGAATAAGCATCCTGAACTTCGTAGTTACAGAAATCCTCATGTCAAACAGATGAAACAGCAATGGCACTATGGTATCGCTCATCTCACAACTAGTACAGGACAGGGTGCGTGGGAAACAACGTCCTTTGACACACTTCGTAACAGGAGCGTCTTGATTCCGCTCAAAACAGAAGTTCCACCGCTGGGGCTGCATCCAATTTTCTCCTAACTCCGGTCACCATTTAAGGTTCGGGGTGGTTCCTCGCGAGCAATCGCAAGGCGCAGTCAAATCGCGGCCGTCTTGGACGAATCGCATATGAATGGTTCAAAAAAAGGTAACGTCAAGTTCTCGTCACCTAACCAAATTTTAGCCGCTGGAAATGGGGTGTAAAAAACCGTCACCTGAATCAGTCAGGATTTCTTTATGCGGAGAGAGACGCGTAAGCCAAGTAGTCTAATGTCCTCCGAACCTGTTCAATTCGTCTCGTTCTCGGCAACAAGGTCACCCGATTGTTCTTCCTCACTCATTGCTCATAGAGGATTGGGTGAGACGGTGTTTTTCGATTGCCTTTGCAATGTCGGTGCGTGTGATTATGCCGATCATTGCTTCTGGGTTGTCGTTCGGAACGACTGGAAGTCTGCCTACGCCTCTATTCATCATTCTCGTTAAAGCCAAAAACAGGTCTTCTTCAGGCGACGCGACCAATAACTGCACTGTCATGACATCCTTAACGGCTGTTTCTGCGCGTTTCGAAGTCTCAAGCTTTAGTATGTCAGTCTTTGTAACCATCCCCGACAATTTGTCATTCGATACCACTGGCAAGCCGCCTACAAGGTTCGCCTCCATTAGGTCTAGAGCTACTTGAACGCTGATGGTTGGCTTTATCGATACTACGTTTCTTGTCATAATGTCAGCGACTCTAATCCTCTTCAGGGCTAAGGTTTCATACTCCTCAATGTGAGCAGGAGATTCTTCAACACTGTCCACCTGATTGTAGAATATGCTCAAGTTTCCAGTGAGTAAGTATGCAACAACCACAGCGATCATCGATGGAGCGAGCAAACCATAGCCGCCAGTCATCTCTGCAATCATTACGATGACTGCCAAGGGCGACTTCGCAGCACCACCGAAGAAAGCCATCATCCCAACTATGGCAAAGTTCGATGGGTTCGTCACAGTTGCAGGAAACGCTTGATGCGCATAGAAACCGAAAGCGGCACCAATCATCGTTCCAGTAACAACACAGGGACCAAATAATCCTCCACTACCACCTGAGCCCAATGTAAATGACATAGCAAATATCTCCGCGAAAATAGCCAGTAGCATGATCGTCGGGGGTAGAACTTGGTAGTTCTGATTGAGCGCAAGTTGCGCCCAACCATAACCTACGCCCAGAACTGAAGGAGCGAAAATGCCAATGGCCCCTGCTAAAAGCCCGCCAATCGCAGGTTTGATGAAGATAGGTATTCGAATCTTCTCAAAGATGTCGTGAACAGTGAAGTAGACTTTGAAGAGCAGGTGCGCGAACGCAGCGCATACGACTCCTAGCACTCCATAGAGGAGTAGTGCTTCTGGATGTGTGAATGCTACTGGGGTGATTCCGGTACTGAAGATTGGTTGCCATCCTGTCACGAAGCCTACGATTGTGTAGCTTACTGTTGAGGCTATGAATCCTGGAATCATGGCTTCGGCTTCAAAATCATGTTTGTAGAATATCTCACCACCCAGAATTGCACCAGCTAGAGGAGCCTTGAAGATCGCAGCAATACCCGCTCCGAGTCCCGCTGCGAGGGCGATTCTCCTCTCACGCTCTGTGAGCTTGAATGCTTTAGCAATCTGCGTGCCCAACCCCGCGCCTATCTGGGCTATTGGTCCTTCACGGCCAGAGGTTCCCCCTGAACCTATCGTGATGGCCGAGGTGAGAAGTTTAACGAGTGGTACACGAGTACGAATCAGAGCGTGCCCTCTATGGAATTCGCCTATCGCAGCGTCAGTTCCAACACCCTTGGCTTCAGGAGCTAACTTCGCAACCAACACACCACTCACCAATCCCCCCAGACTCGTGGAGACAGGTATTAGCCAAGGCCGAGCGATAATGATGGTAATCAGATGATTTTGTGACTCGCCACCCGGTAGCGGCGGCGCGTATCCTACTATTCCCACTAGGAATAATTTCGTGAAGAAATCAATGCCTTGAATTAAGACTAATGCTCCGAGACCAGCGACGATGCCAGTGGCAATCGCTACGACAACCCACTTTCTCAGATAATGAAAGCCAGCACGAGCATCAAAATC
>Ga0074046_10001309_pt1 | contig 22731 bp, 17 predicted proteins | sample BogForMeECP23OM3_FD_94441 | JGI IMG/M metagenome (GOLD analysis project Ga0074046, IMG submission 94441) | Bog forest soil microbial communities from Calvert Island, British Columbia, Canada - Bog Forest MetaG ECP23OM3 | ecosystem: Environmental > Terrestrial > Soil > Wetlands ...
AAGAACGAGCGCAGGGCGTGGAGCTTGCGCGCGAGACTCGCGGGATGAAGGCTGCGATGCAGCATTGCAAGATGCGCCCGGATCAGAGTCGGGGTTACCCGTGCCGGGGGGACTCCCTTCCCCGCGAAGGCCGCGAGCTGGCCCACGTCCGATACGTAGGCGCGTCTCGTGTGGGAGGAAAGGCCACGCTCCGCGCGCAGCCAGAGCGAGAAGGCGCGAATGGCTTGCTCGAAGTTCATGCTGGCGAGAGCGCAAGGCGCGCTGCAAAGGGTGCAAGGTCCGAAAGCGCGCGAGCCGCAAGCAGTTCGTTCTTATCGCGCTTGGGTAGGCGACGCGGAAGCTCTGGGAGCTCGGGAAAAAGACCGTAGTTCACGTTCATGGGCTGGAAATCCTTGGCACTCGCCTGCCCAAGGTGGCGCAAGAGTGCGCCGTGCGCCGTCGTTTCGGGGGGAAGGGGTGGCCTCTCGCCTCGGGCCGCGAAGGCGGCAAAGGCGCCCACCAGAAGCCCCAGCGCCGCGGACTCGACGTAACCCTCGACGCCGGCCATCTGGCCCGCGAGGTAGACCCCGGGACGCGCACGAAGTTCGAGAAAGGGCCCAAGCTTCGTCGGCGCATTGACGTAGGTGTTGCGGTGAACGGAGCCGTACCTTGCAAAGACCGCCTCTGCCATCCCGGGGAGGGTGCGGAAGATCCGCTGCTGCTCGAAGACCCGCATCTTTGTCTGAAAGCCCACCAAGTTGTAGAGGACACCGCGCTTATCCTCTTGGCGCAGCTGGACCACGGCATGCGGGCGCTGTCCGCTCCTCGGATCGCGCAACCCCACGGGCTTCATCGGCCCGTAGGCGAGCGTATCGCGGCCGCGTCGCGCCATTTCCTCGATCGGGAGACAGCCCTCGAAGTAGAGCTTCGATTCGAAGGGATGCAGGGGCACGGTCTCGGCACGCAGCAGGTCTTCGACAAATTGCTCGTAGGCCTCGCGGGACAGGGGCAAGTTCAGGTAGTCGCCCTCACCATCCTCGTAGCGTGAGGCGCGGAAGGCCCGCGCGCTGTCCATCGAATCCGCGTACACGATGGGCGAGATCGCGTCATAGAAGTAGAGCGAGCGTTCGCCGAGCAGGGCTTGGAGATCCTCCGCCAGCTCAGAGGCAGTGAGCGGCCCGGTGGCCAGTACAACCAGCGGGGCGTCGGGAATCCGCGGCACCAGCTCGCGGCGCACACGGATCCGGGGATGTGCCTCGACGGCTTCTGTCATGCGCTTTGAGAAGGCAAGCCGATCGACGGCAAGGGCGCGGCCAGCGGGAACCGCGGTTTCGTCCGCTACTTCGATGACAAGAGACCGAAGGCGCCGCATCTCCTCCTTTAGGAGCCCTACCGCGTTTCCGAGCCCCCGGGCGCGCAAGGAGTTGCTGCAGACGAGCTCCGCGAACTCCGGCGAGCCATGGGCGGGAGAGAAGCGCACGGGCTTCATTTCGAAGAGCGTGACGCGGAGCCCGCGCTCCGCCGCCTGCCAGGCCGCTTCGCTCCCGGCGAGGCCCGCGCCCACGACGACGAGTTCGTCCGTGCTGTGCATGAGCACGCGAGCATAGCGAAGGCCCGCGGTCGACGGGCTCGCGTCGCGGGAGAGGGCGCGCATGGCGAAGGCGCGGGCGTGAGAGCAGAGCGCGCCCTCTTGCGCGCCACGCCGAGCGTGGCGCGCAAGAGGTTTACTGCGTGACGGGGGTCCGGAAGCGGTCGCCCCGCTCAAGCTCCGCCACCGAACGCATCACCAGCGCGACGGCGCTTGTCGGCTTTGCCGCCACCACAAGCAGCTCTCCCAGATGCTCGTCGGCGGTTTGAACCTCGCCGCCGCGCACCTCGTCCTTCATCTTTTGGCCCGGCCGGTACACCTCGAGGGCGTTCCCCGGGCGAATGCCATCGTCGCGACCGTGATCGAGATACACCACGTCCATCCGCCCCATCCAGGTGCGGTCCGCGGTGAGGTGGATCACTCGGCCGTCGATCCCTACGGGCGTCGCCGCGAGGCCAATCTCCGTCGGAGGCTTGTCGCGCCGCGCGACGTGGGACCCCTTCACGATCGGGCCGAAGGCGCGGCGGATCGTAAGCGAAGCCGTCTGCTTGTGGACTGCGGTCACCTCACCCCAGCCCAGGTTGTCGACGAAGCTTCCGATCACTTTGCGTGTCACCGGGTCGTGTACCTCCTCGCGCGCGTCAAAGATTGTGAATTCGTCGCCCATCCGCACCTCGCCCGCACCGATCCCGATTTCGACGACGTCGGGCTGGCTGAAGAGCGTGCGGTTCTCCGGGACCTTGACGATGCTCGTCGCCGCGGCGACCTCTTCGCTGGTCACGAAGCCCACGGACTCTGCGGCGCTAAAGAGCACGGACTTCCCTCCGGTCTCGTTCGGCGCGGAAGCGGAAGCGTCCGCGAGCGCCGCGGGCGGAAGGTCGGAAGCGCCCTCCATGAGCTGCTGTGCTTCGGTGTCACTCACACGCCGCATCTCGCTGGACGTAATCCAGATGCGATCGCCCGGGTGGATCAAGTCGGGGTTGTGGATCTCTTGGTTGTCCGCCCAGAGCGAGGGCCATACCCAGGGCGTGCCCAGGTAGGCATCCGAGATGTCCCAGAGCGTGTCGCCACGCTCGACGGTGTGGATGCGACCCTCGCGGCCGCTTTCGTCCCGACCGACCGGGCCGAGCGTCACGCGGTGATGAGGGCGAGGCGCCTCGGGAGCGGGGGCCGCCGCCTGCTGGGGCGGAGCGGGGACCGCTGCCGGAGCCGCGGCTTCGGGCGCAGCTGCGGGCGCTGCGGCCGGTGCCGCTGCGGGAGCCGCGGGCGCAACGGGAGCCGCAGGAGCCGCTTGGGCGGCTGCAGGGGGCGCCGTCGCGTCCGCGGGAGCCGGGTCCGCCGCCGGGGCGGAAAACGCCAGAGTGAGTCCCACGAGCGGACCGAATGCGAGCGCCTTGGACTTCATGCGAACCCTCCGCGTCCTGCGCCTCGCGGCTTCGCTGCCGGCGGGCGCTCTGAGTCCCGGAGAAGCGAGGAAAGGGCCGCCCGTGCGCAGGCCCTCCCCGTCTGCGAGACGTAGGCTTCGCCTGTATCGACCGGTCTACGCTGTGGCTTAACGGGGGTGGGGGGCGTGGTGACCCCGCCGGGCGACTAACCCTGGCTCGGTGCCGCCGCTGCCTGGGTCTTGAGGCGCTCCATCATGGAGCGGACTTCTGCCGCCTGGGGAGACTCGGCGGCGCCTGGGTTCTTGCTCTTAGCGGCGTCGAGGCTTGCCACGGCGCGCTCGAGGGTCTCCCGGGCTTTGTCCGGCTCTCCGTTCGCCTCGTAGGCCATTGCAAGGTGAAGGCGGATCACGTTGATCGAGGGATCGTCCGCGGGAGTACCGCCTTCCGCCTCTCGCAGGTACCCGACGGCTGCCGCGGGGGCGCCCTTCTTGTAGAGCACCCAGCCGAGGGTATCTGCCGCACTCCCGTTGTCGGGAAGGCCCGCCTTGGCTTCTTGGGCGAGGTCGAGGGCGCGGTTTAGGTCCTGCCCTTTCTCCGCCAGGAGGTAGGCCAGATTGTTCTTTGCGGCGGCGAGATTCGGGTCGAGCTTCACGGCCTTGTCGTACTCTTCCATCGCGTGTTGCATGTCCCCGCCGCCCTCGTAGAGCGATCCGAGGACGAGGTGGAGCCCTGCCACGTCGGGCCGCGCCTCAATCGCCTTCTTGTAGGTCTCGATGCTCTCGTCGCGGCGGCCGGACGAGGCAAGGAGCGCCGCGAGGGCTTGGTAGGGAGTGATATCGCGGGGATCGAGCTCGATCGCGTGCTTGAAGGCCTGCTCCGCGTCGGCCTGCTTTCCTGAGAATGCCAGCGCAAGGCCATTGAGGTACTCGAGCTTCGCGCTATTGGGCTGCGCGGCGACCGCACGCTGAATGCGCTCCATTGAATCCGGCAGATGACCGGTCTGCCGGTCGAGCGACAAGAGCGAGTTCAAGATCTCGAAGTTGTTCGGTGAGTCCTTGTCGGCCCGCAAGAGGTTTGTCCGGGCGGGGTCGATCTTTCCCATCGCCATGTAGATCCGACCAAACGCATAGTACGTCTCGGCGTCGCGCTTTCCTTCAGGGATCTTCTCGAGTTCCGCGAGGGCCTCGTCGACCTTGCGCTGGCGCACAAGACTCTGGGTCACGAGGATCCGGGTCTTTACGTCGTCCGGCGCTTCGCGCAGCACCTTTCGACCTTCCTCGACCGCCAGATCGTCCGCGCCAAGAGCGGACTGGATGCTCGCGAGGAGTCGTCGCGCGTCGAGCAGGGTGGCGTCGATCTCGAGGGCGCGGGAAACCTCGGCTCGGGCGCCGTTGCGATCCCCTTCGGCGTTCAGCACGGTCGCGAGAAGGTAGTGTGCCTGCGCCCAATCTGGCTTGATCTCCACCGTCCGGCGAAGCTCCGTGGCCGCGTCGGGGAGGTGCCCCCCCGCCAGGTCCATCTTCGCCTTCACAAACAAGCCTTCAGGGCTATTGGGATCGCTCTTCAGGATGGCATCCACGATTGAGCCAGCCTCTGCGATCTGCTCCTTGTTCGTGTCGCGGTAGCCCAAGTCGAGCAGGAGGTCCGCCTTGCGAAGGCGCGCCTGGGTGTCGTCCGGCGCCACCTTGAGCGCAGCGTCCACGGCATCAAGCGCGCCTTTCAGATCTCCCTTGCCGCTCCGGTACGTGGAGAGCGTGATGTACGGGGCCACCTCGTTCGGCTTCGCCTTGGTCGCCTCTTCGACCATGGCGTCGGCTTTCGCGTTGTCGCCCCGTGCGGCGTAAAAGCGCGCGAGCGCGTAAATGAGGTCGAGGTCGCCGGGGACCTTTTCCACGCCCTCTTTCAGCATCCGTTCTGCATCGGCAAAGCGATCCCGCGAGTAGTAGAAGCTCCCAAGCGTTCGATAAGCGACCGAGAGCTCTTCGAGCTTGGCTTTGGCGAGAGCCTCCTTGAAGGTCGCCTCCGTTTCGGCGTCGCGGGACTTGTCGCGGGCGAGAAAGCCTCCGAGAGCCCCAAAGGAGCCGAACGACGGTTGCGACTCGGTGAGCTTGCGCAAGAGGGGCTCGGCCGATTTCGTGTCGCCAGTCCGTACGTAGTAGTCGGCCAGGATGAGAAGCGGGCTCGCGTCGTTCGGTGCCACCTCGACGGCCTTCAGATAGGCCTCCTTGGCATCCTCGGATTTCTTTAGAATCTCCAGGGCCTGTCCGCGCAGGACATACGCAGCCCAACGAGTTGGGTCCGCGGCGATCACGTCGTCGGCTTGCTTGAGCGCTTCCTCTTCCTCACCCGCGAGGCGCGAGATGTCGCCGTACTGAAGCTTGGCGTCGAGGTTCTTGGGATCAAGGCGCGCCGCCTCATGCAGCTCCCAATACCCTTCACGGACCTTCTTGGTAGCGAGATACGACTTCGCGAGGTCCCAGTGCGCCACAGCGGAGTTGGGATCGAGCTGCAGCACGTTCTTGAACTCGATGATGGCCTCGGCGTGCTTTCCATCCTTCGCGTACTGCTCGCCGCGCGCCAGGTGGGTGGCCTTCCTTGCCTCTCTGCCCTGGCAGGCAAAGCCCGCGAGGCAAGCGAGCAGGAGAAGGAGGGCTTGGGCGCGGCCAATCCGAGCACTGCGCAAGTGGGCTACCCCGGTGATGAGCCGGGTGTAGGTACCTAATGTGTGGCCCCGATTCAAGGATGGCCGCGGAGGGCCGGATCTCGGGTCTCCCCCCCCCGATGACGGCGCCATGTCGGATGGGTGAGGCCCATCCGCGCGATCATATAGTTGAGCTTGCGGCGCGTAACCCCGAGGAGCTTCGCTGCGTCCTTCTGGACCCAACGCGTCCGCCGGAGCGCCTCTTGGACGAGGGCGCGCTCCATGGCCTCGAGGGAGAGCGTAACCCCCGAGAGGAGCCCCGCGAGCTCGCCTGAGGCTCCGGCGCGAGCCGCGAGGGGCGCGGTATCGGAAAGTCCGATGTCGGAGGCGTCGATGCGTGCGCCGTCCGCCATGAGCACGGCACGCTCAAGGGCGTTCCGGAGCTCGCGCACGTTGCCTGGCCAAGGGTGTGCTCGGATGCGCTCCAGTGCGGCCTCCGTAAAGCCTGTTCGCGGGCGACCAAGGTCGCGCCCGAACTCCTCGAGAAAGTGGTGTGCAAGGGCAACCACGTCTTCGGGGCGCTCCCGCAGCGGTGGGAGAGGGATCGAGATCACGTTTAGCCGGAAGTAGAGGTCTTCCCGGAAGCGGCCGGCCTGAATCGCAGCCTCGAGATCCTGGTTGGTCGCGGCAACGATGCGCACGTCCGTGCGAATGGCACGGGTCCCGCCGAGGCGCTGGAACTCCTGGTCCTGGAGGACGCGCAAGAGCTTCGCCTGCGTCGCTGGGGACATGTCGGCGATCTCATCGAGGAAGAGGGTTCCGCCATTGGCCTGTTCGAAGCGCCCAACGCGCACCCGGTCCGCGCCGGTAAAAGCGCCGCGCTCGTGACCAAAGAGCTCGGATTCGAGGAGCGTTTCTGGGAGCGCCGCACAGTTCACTTTCACGAAAGGAGCCTCTGCCCGGCGAGAGAAACCGTGGATCAGGCCGGCGATCACTTCCTTCCCGGTACCCGTTTCTCCTGTCACGAGCACCGTGGAGCGGGTCGGTGCGACCCGGCGCGCGAGTTCGACGGCCGCTCGCAGCGCAGCGCTCTCACCCACCACCTGGTCCGGGGCATAGCGTGCCACCCGCTCGGCCCGCAGGCTCGAGACCTCCCGCAAGAGACGGCCGTGGGCCACCGCCCTTGCCACGCGCGCCTCAAGCTGCTCGAGATCGAAGGGCTTTTGCACGAAGTCGAAGGCGCCAAGGCGCATGGCTTCGACCGCAGTCTCGACGCTTCCGAAGGCGGTCATGAGGACGACGCTCGTGCGCTCGTCGCGATCGCGCGCCGCCCGCAGCACTTCGACGCCATCCACCCCGGGAAGCCGCAGGTCTGTGAGAACGACGTCGTAGGGCTCCCCGCTGCGATCGCCAAGACGAGCGACGGCACGCTCGCCGCTCGTTTCCTCGTCCACGTCGCTCCAGACTTCGCGCAGCGCCCGCACGATGCCGCGGCGCAGCGCGTCGCCATCTTCCACCACAAGGACGCGTGCGTGACCGGGAGTGCGCTGCGCGCTCACCGTGGGCTCCCTGCGCGCAGACCCGCGGGCTTGGAAATCGACTTCGGCGGGGCGCTTCTCGACTCCACCTCTCCGGGATCGTCCTCGAGAGGGAGGCGCACCCGAAAATGCGCCCCCGGACCGCCCTCGGACTCGAGCGAGAGGCTCCCACCGTGGGATGCAACGATCTTCTGGGCCATCGCGAGACCCACACCGGAGCCGCGCTCTTTGGTGGTGAAAAAGGGGTAGAAAATCTGCTCCCGCAGATCGGCGGGGACTCCCGGACCACTGTCGTCGATCGCGATCACGAGCGCGCGCTCCGGCGGTGAACACCGGGGCGTGTTGCGTCTTTGGGGCCCGATGGCCCAGGTCTCGCCCGCAAGCGCTCGATCCGCAGCCTCGCTCCTGGCTGCGAGGTGCAGGCGCCGTGCGCTTGCGGGCATGGCCTGCATGGCCTCAAGGGCGTTTACGAGGAGATTCACGAGGACGGTGCGGAGCTGCTCCGTATCCCCAAGAGCGGGTGAGAGATCGGGCTCGTACTCGCGCTCGATTGCGATAGGGCCGGGCACGCGTGCCAGCGCGGTCACGAGGGCCTCCTCCAGCAATGCCGGAGCATGAAAGCGCACATGCACGGGAGCGAGCGGCCGGACAAACTCAAGGCTTTGGGTCACCGTTGCGGTGAGTGCTCGGAGTTCACCCGTGAGCTCTGCAAGGAGGGCGAGCTCTTCGGGGCGGCCCTCGAACCGCCGGCGCAGGAGACCCGCGATCACCTCCATGCCGGCCAGCGGATTTCGAATCTCGTGGGCGAGCCCCGCTGCCATCTGGCCGAGGGCAGCCAGGCGTTCGTGGAGGCGCTCCTGCTCGCCCCTGCGCTCGACGGGTGTCAGGTCGCGGAAGAAGAGCGCCGCACCGCGGAGGACGCCCTCGGCGTCGCGCACCGCGCCGAGTGTGAATCCGATAGTGCGCGGCGAGGAAGCCCCCGAGGCTTCGAGCACAAGCTCCGCGCGGCTCGGACGCTCGTGCCCATCCAGGGCTTCGAGGAGGAGGCGGCTCACGGTCGGCTGCGCCTCGAGGGCCTCTCGGCAGTCGCGGCCGAGCGCAGCTTCGGCTGCGCCTGCCGGGCAGCCAAGGATGCGCTGTGCGCCGGCGTTTAAGGCCGCGAGCCTTCCGTGCTCATCGATCGCGACGAGCCCAGACCTCATGGAGCCGACGAGCGCGCTCGCGAAATGGGGATCACACAGCGCCACGCTTCTGTATCGGCCGGATCCGAGAGAGATCTTAGGGAGGGAGCGCTCAGTCCTCGGAGGCGGGGACGACGTATCGCTTACCGTCCTGGTTGAGCCAGCCGTCCTGCTTCAGCTCCTTCACCACGCGGGTCACGGTCTCGCGTGAGGTTCCGATCATGTCGGCGATCTGCTGGTGCGTAAGCGCCGCCGTGGTTCGGCGCTCGGGGTCGTCGGCGCTCTCCTGGGCGAGTCGCCGAAGGAGGCCCTTGGTGCGCTCCTTTACGCGCTGGAAGGAGAGGGAGCTCGCCTGCTCATCCACTTCGCGCAGGCGACGCACCAGCTCTTGGATCACCGCCATCGCAAGATCCGGACTCGTCCGCAGGGCGTTTAGAAAGTCGGTCCTGGAGAGTGCGAGGAGTCGAACGGGCTTTAGGGTTTTCACAGAGGCGATGCGCGGCGCCCGGTCGAGGAGGGCCATCTCCCCGAAGAAGCCACCTTCGTCGAGGAAGTTCAGGATCTTCTCGCGGCCTTCGTCCGAGAGCTTTGTCACCTTTACCCGCCCCTCGCGGATCACGTACATATAGTCGCCGGGAAGACCCTCTTCGACGATCGTCGTATTGCGGGCGTAGCGGCGTTCGATGAGGAGCGAAGCGATGAGCTCGAGGTCCGCGTCACTCACCTGCGAGAAGAGGGGAATCGCGCGCAGCGATTCCAGGGCTTCCTTACCGCGCGTAGGATTTGAGTTCGTCAGAGTAGATCCTCCCGCCCGCGGGCTCTAAGGGTATCGACGATGCGGCGCACGTGCTGGCTCTCCTCAAGACGGGCGACGAGGAGCGCATCGGGGGTATCGATCACAGCGAGGCCTTCGACGCCGAGGAGGGCCACCGTGCGGCGCGCGCTCAAGACCAGGTTGCCGTGGGCTTCCTCGAAAACCACATCCCCTCCAATCACCCGATTCGTCCGTCCCGCGACTCCGAGGTGCTGAGCCAGCGATGCCCAGCTCCCGACGTCGCTCCAGTGGAAGTCGACGGGGAGCGTCCACACCCGGCGGCTGCGCTCGAGGACCGCCACATCCACGGGAACGGACGGCGCCGCCGCGTAGGCGGCTTCGAGGGCTCGCTTCGAGAGCGGGCCCTTCCCCGCTGCGCGTACCGGCGCAAGCGCCGAGTGGATCTGCGGGGCGTGCTCTTCGATCTCCTCGAGGATTGCACGAGCGCTCCAAACGAAGATCCCCGCGTTCCACAAAAAGCTGCCGCGCCGGAGAAAGGCCCGGGCCCTCTTCGCATCGGGCTTTTCGACAAAACGGCGCACCCGATGAAGGCCAGGGAAGCCCGGTGCGGCCGGGCCACGCTCAATATACCCATAGCCGGTCTCGGCTCGCGTAGGCCGGACGCCAAGGGTGAGGAGCACCTGCGCATGGGCGACCGCCGGCAAGGCACCGGCAATCGCCCGTGCGAATGCGGCGCCATCGGGAATCAGGTGGTCCGCGGGAAGAATGACCAGGAGCCCCTCGGGATCGCGCGCCGCGATGCGCGTCGCCGCGAGAGCGACTGCGGGCGCCGTATTGCGCCGGCGCGGCTCGACGAGGGTTCGGGAGGAGGGAAGCCCGGCTTCGCGGCGCATCGCGGCTGCATGTTCGGGTCCGCAGACGAGCCAGACCTGGTCTTTTGGGACGCAGCGGACCGCGCGTTCCACAGTCGCGGCGAGGAGCGTCTCGCGGCCCCCCACCCTAAGGAGCGGCTTTGGATGGTGGCGGCGAGAGTGCGGCCAGAAACGCTCGCCTGCGCCCCCCGCGAGGATCACCGCGTGGGTTCGGCGCCGAAGCGCGGAGAGACCCGCCATTGGACGGCGCGGCCTTAGACGCGCCCCACGCAGGTGTACGCGAAGCCCGCCGCACGCATGGGTTCGGGCTCGTACACGTTGCGCAGGTCAATGACCACCGGCGTGCGAAGGAGGCTCTTCACGCGCTCGAGATCGAGCATTCGAAACTGGTTCCACTCGGTGATGATCACGAGCGCGTCCGCACCCTGGCAGGCCTCGTACTCGTTTTGACACATCTGGACCTCGGGCAAGAGCTTTTGCGCCTTCGACATGGCCGCCGGGTCGTAGGCTCGGACCCGTGCGCCGCGTGAGATCAGCGACTGCACGATTTCCACCGCCGGAGCGTCCCGCATGTCATCGGTCTCGGGCTTAAACGAAAGACCCAGGACACCGACGGTCTTCCCGGACACATCGCCTTTCATGGCGCTGACTATTTTCTCAACCATGCGCCAGCGCTGGCGGTCATTCACGCGGATCACGGCCTCGATGATCTCGAGCTCGTCGCCGACCTCGCGCGCATAGTGTGCGGCCGAGCGTGTGTCCTTCGGGAAGCAGGATCCTCCGAAGCCCGGACCGGGATGCAGGAACTTGGGACCAATCCTGCCGTCGAGTCCGATGCCCCGTGAGATTGCGTGGACGTCGCCCCCGATCCGCTCGCAGAGGTTTGCGAACTCGTTGATGAAGGAGACTTTCATCGCAAGGAAGGAGTTGGCAGCGTATTTCGTGAGCTCCGCGGTCGGAATGTTCGTCAGGACGAAGGGCGCTTGGATGAGATAGAGCGGCCGGAAGAGATCCTTCAGAATGGCCGCGGCCTCGTCGTCTTCGGTGCCAATCACGACGCGATCCGGCCGCATGAAGTCCTGGATCGCAGCCCCCTCTCGCAGAAACTCTGGATTCGAGGCCACGCTGAAGCGCACCTTCTTCTTGGCAGTGCGGAGCTCCTCCTGGATCATGTCCTTCACACGCTGGGAGGTGCCCACGGGTACCGTGCTCTTGGTCACGACCACCTTGTAGCTATCCATGGCGCGGCCAATCTCGCGAGCCACCGCCTCGACGTGGGAGAGGTCGGTGCTCCCGTCGGCACGCGGCGGCGTACCCACGGCGATAAAGAGGACGAGCGCCCCCGAGACGGCCTCCGCCGTATTGGTGGTGAAGGAGAGGCGGCCGCCCTGCACGTTGCGGTGGACCAGGGTATCGAGGCCCGGCTCGTAGATCGGGATCTCACCCCGCTGCAGAGCCTTAATCTTCTCCTCGTTGTTGTCCGCGCACACGACCGTAACGCCAAACTCCGCAAAGCAAGCGCCGGTCACGAGACCGACGTAGCCGGTCCCAACGACACAGATGTTCATACCCTTACCCCTCTGGCAAACACCGCGCGGCCCTGCGGGCGTTCAGGCTCGAAAGCTCTCGATCGTCTTCGCGAGCCCAAGCTTGAGCTCGACTGCGGGAGCGTAGCCGAGAAGCTCCCGGGCGCGGTCGAGGCTTGCAAGACTGTGACGCACGTCACCAACCCGCGCCTTTTCGTGGATGGCCTCGACCTTCGCGCCGGTTTGCGACCGAATCGCCGCAAAGAGCTGGTTGAGGCTCGTGCGACGGCCCCCCGCCACGTTGATCACGCTACCCGCGGCGCCCGCTGCACGGGACGCAAGAACATTGGCCTCCACGGCATCCGATACGAACGTGAAGTCCCGGGTTTGCTCCCCATCCCCATAGATCCGGGGAGACTCACCGTGGAGGCAAGCGCGGATAAAGCGCGGGATCACCGCCGCATACTCGCTCTCGGGATTCTGCCGCGGACCAAAGACGTTGAAGTACCGAAGCGCCACGGTCTCGAGGCCATAGAGCTCGTGGTAGAGCCTGCAGTAGACCTCTCCCGCGTATTTCTGGAGCGCATACGGCGAGAGGGGTATTGCGGGCATGCTTTCCACCTTGGGGAGAGTCTCCGTGTTGCCGTAGGCAGAAGACGATGCGGCAAACACCACACGTCGGACGCCCATCTGGCGCGCCGTTTCGAGGACGAGAAGCGTTCCATCGATGTTTACGCTGTTCGTCCGCACTGGCTCGGCGACACTTCGGGGCACCGAAGGCACCGCCGCCTCATGAAAGACGACGTCGCATCCCCGGGTCGCCCGGGCCAGGACTTCGCCGTCGCAGATACTTCCCCGGATCATTTCGATCTTGGGCCTTGCGCTCTCGAGGTTGACCTCTCGTCCACTCGAGAAGTCATCGAGCACGCGTACCTCATGGCCGTCTGCCAGAAGGCGATCGACGAGGTGGCTCCCGATGAAGCCCGCGCCGCCCGTCACAAGGGCGCGCGACCTCTCAAGACCGCTTTTCACTGCCGCTCCTTCAGCCACCGCGCGAAGTGCCCGATTCCGACCTCAAGGGGAGTCTTGGGGGCATAGCCGAGCGCCTGCCGCGCTGCGGAGATATCCGCGAACGTGCGGGAAACATCGCCAATCTGCCGTGGAAGCCATTCAATCTCTGCCGTGATGCCGAGCGCCTTCTCGAGGAGACGCACGATCTCAAGGACGGAGCACATCCTCCCAGCACCGAAGTTCAGGATCGAGAAACCGAGTGGCTGGTCGAGTGCAAGTACGAGCCCGTCCACGAGGTCCTGGACATAGGTGAAGTCCCGCACGCTAGATCCATCGCCGAACACGGGGACAGGCTTTCCAGCAAGCATCCTCTCGGCGAAGCGCCGGATCGCAAGATCCGGCCGCTGCCGTGGCCCGTAGGCGGTAAAGATCCGCGCGCACGTCACGGTGATTCCATGGGTGTGGTGAAAGCTGTGGGCGATGAGCTCGCAGGCGCGCTTCGTCGCCGCGTAAGGCGAAATCGGCCGCTCCGCGGGATCGGTCTCGCGAAAGGGACCCTCGCTGCGCTCGCCGTAGACCGACGACGAAGAGGCAAAGACGACGTGGGCTACTCCCGCGCGGACTGCCGCCTCGAGAACGCAGGCCGTGCCGCGCACATTCACATCGGCGTAGTGTGCGGGGCGTTCGAGGCTCGGGCGGACACCGGCCAGGCCCGCCAGGTGAACAATCGCGGAAAATCCGCCCTGCGAGAGGATTTTCTCCAGGAGCTTGGGATCCCGGATATCGCCGCGCTCTAGCTCAAAATGCGGACTCTGTTGGGCAGCGCGAAGGTTCGCTTGTTTCTCCGCTTCGGGATAGTAGGGATCAAAGGAATCGAGAACCGTGAGGTCGAGGCCGTCTGCGAGGAGCCGATCCACGAGCGTAGAGCCAATGAAGCCGGCACCACCCGTCACCAGGACACGACCCGACCGAGGATTCATCGCGACCCCGGACCGCCGCGCCGCCGACCGCTTACCCGTTCCTGTGCCTCGAGATCCGCCTCCACCATGATCCTGACGAGGTCTTCAAACTGGGTGCGCGCGCTCCACCCAAGCTCTCTTCGCGCTTTGGTGGGATCGGCAAGCAGTGTATCCACCTCCGCAGGCCGGAGGCGTGCCTTATCGAGGCGAACGAAGTCCTTCGGATCGAGACCTAGGTGGCTGAACGCGGCCTCCACGAAGTTGCGGACAGAGCGCTGTACACCCGTGCCAATCACGTAATCGGTGGGCTCGTCGCGCTGCAACATCCGCCACATCGCGTCGACATATTCGACCGCGTATCCCCAGTCCCGCCTTGCATCGAGGTTCCCGAGGAGGAGCTCATCCTGGAGGCCGAGCTTGATGCGAGCCACGCCTTCCGTAATCCGCCGCGTCGAAAACTCGCGGCCACGGCGCGGGGACTCGTGATTAAAGAGAATCCCCGACACTGCAAAGAGCCCGAAGCTCTCGCGGTAGTTCACGGTGATCCAGTGTCCGAAGAGTTTCGCCACGGCATAGGGGCTGCGAGGATAAAAAGGGGTCGTCTCGCACTGGGGTGTTTCGCGGACCTTGCCGAACATCTCCGAACTCGAGGCTTGATAGAAACGGATCTCGGAATCCACGATCCGCATGGCATCGAGAATGCGCGTAACGCCCAAGGCCGTGAATTCTCCCGTGAGGGACGGCTGGAGCCAGGATGTCGGCACGAAAGACTGCGCAGCAAGGTTGTAGAGCTCCGCGGGGCGAACCTCACGCACCAGGGTCACGAGGGAGCTCGGGTCCAGCAGGTCCGCCTGGTGGAGCTGGATCCGGCCTTGCAGGTGTGCGATGCGCTCGAAGCTCTCCGTGCTCGAGCGGCGCACCATACCGTGCACCTCATAGCCCTTCTCGAGCAGGAACTCCGCAAGGTAAGATCCGTCCTGCCCCGTGATCCCGGTAATAAGGGCTCGACCGCTCCTCACCCGCGGCCGCTGGCGCCCGGCGGGCGGCCCTTTTCGCTTGAGTCCTCGGTACCGGCGTCGAAGAGCCCCAAGTTGCGGAGGAGCCTGTAGGTAAGCGCCATCACCATCGCAAGAAAGAGGATTGCCGCGATACCTTCGAGTCTTGTGAACGAGAGTGCAATCACGCAGAAGCAGGCGGTAAGGAAGTAGAGCGAGAGTACGGCGGAGCGCTGCGAGCCCTCCGACTCGAGCAGTCGATGATGCATGTGCAGGCGGTCCGCACTGAAGACCTTGCTGTGTCGACGCAAGCGGCGCAGGATCGAGAGCCCGGTATCCATGATCGGAACCGCAAGCGCGAGGAGCGGCACGACGAAGGTGAGGAGCGAGGCCTTGGCATAGCCCTCGATGGCAACGAGCGAGAGGACGTAGCCTATGAAGAGGGCACCCGTATCGCCAAGGAAAATCCGCGCCGGCGAAAAGTTGAAGGGAAGGAAGCCGAGGAGCGCGCCTACGAGCGCTACGCCCATGAGAACGCCCACAGGCTGACTAATCTGCCAGCAAATGAGAGTGAGTGTCGCGCCGATTATTGCTGCGACCCCCGTCGCGAGGCCATCAAGCCCGTCGATGAGATTCAAAGCATTGGTGACACCGACGATCCAGAGCGTCGTGACGCTCCACGCGAGCCAGTCGGGCATGAACCACATCGTCCGCGAGAATGGATCCGTGATTTGATCGATCCGGAAGCCATAGTAGATTGCGACTCCAGCAGCGACGAGTTGCACCGCAAACTTCGGGGGCGCGTTCAGACTGAAGCGGTCATCAAAGGCACCTACACCGACGAGCAAAAGACCGCCGAGGAGCAATCCCTCGAGATGCCCGCGGACGGGCAGTCCGCCAGAGAGCAGCACACCCGTGGCGAGGCCAACAAACAATCCCAGAGCAACCGAGATCCCCCCGAGGAGCGGGATGTTCTCGCGGCGGTTTACCTTCCGCTCGTTGGGGCGGTCGATCACCCGGAGCGCGCAGGCGACCCGAGATACGATGGGCGTCGACAACGCCGCAACGATCCCTGCTGTGACGAAGGGAATTAGGGTTCCGAGAATTTGCACCGTTCCGCCGTTTCTGTTCGCAAAGGCTTCGCGCTAATAGCCGTAGTAGTGCTCGTCGACCTGTGCCCCGTTCAAGACGATCCCCAGGACGCGGCGCCGGTCAAGGATATCGAGCGCAGCCTGCACATCTTCCTGCGGAGTTATGTCCGCGCGCACGACCATCACGAGACCGTCAGTGAGTTCACTGATGGTTTTGGCATCGGGGAGCGCAAGCGTCGCCGGAGTGTCCAGGATCACGAGCTCGTAACGTCGCGAGAGCTCCTCGATAAGGCTCTTGAATTTCGCCGATGCAAGGAGCTCCGAGGGGTTCGAAGGCTGACTTTTGACCGGCAGTACCTCCAGTGCACCACCCTCGAACGCACCCCCTTCGACGCGGACGATCGCCTTCTCGAGCGGAGCCTCGCCTTGCAGCACTTCGGCGAGACCCGCTTCGGGTCGAAGGCCTAGCGCCCGGTGCACCTTCGGCTTGCGCAGGTCGCAATCCACGAGCAGCACCCGTCGGTCAAGATGCATCTCGCAGACGACAGCGAGGTTGATGGCCGCGGTGGTCTTCCCCTCGTTCGGGAGCGCGCTTGTCATCGCGATCGTTCGGAGCGGCCGCTGCGCCGCGATCGAATCGAGGCGCGCCCGAAGGTGCCGATACTGCTCCGCCACAAACGAATCGGGCATGAGCATTGCGATGCGGCGTTTATTTGCGGCGTTCGGATCATCCATGCGCGCCCGGCGACTGGTGAAGGAGAGCCACCGCCGCCACGCAGGGACTATCTTTGGACGCTTCGCCGCCGGGGTGGGCGACCAGTCGTCAATCGGCGGCAGACCGGCTCCGGAGATCTTCTGTCGACCGCGCTGCTCCTCTGCCCGTTGCAACGCGTCGTATACCTTTCCCATTGCCCGTCCCCTTTCGCGTCTACCGGAAGAACCCCAAGAGCCCGCGTCGCGGGCGACCAGAAGCCGAGTCGGTATCCGCACCTTGCGCCGTCTGCACCATGCCCGAGGCCTCCAGCGCAAGGTCGCGAGCCACCTCGCGAATCACGTCGCGCGATAGTGTCTCGAGCTCCCGTGCGTAACCCAGGAGCAACGCGCCATCGCAGAGCACATTCAGCAGGCGCGGGATCCCTCCGCTCATTTCGTGCAGCTCGATCAAAGCCTTCCTATCGAAGAGGCCCTTGCCCGTGTAACCAGCCAGGCGCAGGCGTTCCTCCACATAAGCCGTTGTCTCCGCCTCGCTGAACGCTCGCAGGCTATGTCGCAACACGATCCGCTGACGGAGCTGGCGTAGCTCCGGCTTCGCGAGCATATCTGCAAGCTCCGGCTGACCCACGAGCATGATCTGGATCAGCTTCGAGGTTGGAGTCTCGAGGTTCGAGAGAAGGCGAATCTCCTCCAGCATTTCGGGAGAGAGATTTTGGGCCTCATCCACGATGAGCAGCGTCGACTGATTGCGCTCGAGTCGCGCGATCAGGAAGCGATTCAGCGCAAGGAGATAGTCACCCTTGGTCCTGCAGACCTCCTCGATTCCGAACTCATCGAAGAGGACGCGGAAGAAGTCGAGCGGCTCGAGTCTCGGGTTGAAGATGAAGGCTGAGGCTGTGCCTGCATCAAGCTGCGAGAGGAGTGCGTGAAGGAGGGTGGTCTTGCCGGTGCCGACCTCACCTGTGAGCAGCACGAAGCCCTTCCGAGACCGCACCCCGTAGACGAGGGTTGCCAGTCCTTCTCGGTGAGCTTCCCCGAGGTACAGGAAGGCCGGGTCGGGCGTCATCTCGAACGGGCTGCGCACAAGCCCGTAGTAGCTGCGGTACATAGCGTGACGCCTCTCAGCCCGGGCTTTCCCCGCCGGCGGGCGCGGGAAGGGAGTTGCCCCTCGCGGGCGGCGCCGGCACTGCACCCGGGGCGGCCGGAGCGGAGCCCGGAGCCGCTTTCTCCTCTATCGCCTCCGGCGAGCGGAAACTGGGGAAGCCGTTGTTGTACGTGTAGCCGCCGGCGGCCGCAACCAGCGTGATTCCGGTCGCCGTCAAAGCGTAGAGAAGCGTGCGCCTGCGCTGGCGTCGGACGAGTGCTCGGTCAGCATCGAGCACGATTGGGGGGATCGAGACAAGCACGGGGATACGCAGCGCGGCCTGAAGACCACTCGAGTCGTGGAACGAAGTGTCCGCACTCTCCGAAAGGATTCCCATGCCAGCGCCGATAGCGACCCCCAGGACCAAGCCAACGAACACCATGATCAAGCGGTGTGGCGAGGACGGTTCCTGGGGCGGGATCGCCTCCTCCAATACTCTGAACTGCTCGCCCTTCTGGCGGCGCTCCACGTTCGCGGCGACATTTGCCTCGAGCCGCTTGTTGCTGAACTCTTTGTAACTCTCTCCGAGCTGCTTCTCTTCCAGCTCGAGTGCGTTCATCTGCTCTTGGACACGCGGAGTATCCGCGATCTTTGCTTGAAGATCATCGATCTGCGCGTTCAGCCGCTTGATCTCTGCCTGAGCGGACTCGGCTTGAATTGCGGCACGCCGGCTTTCACTCTCTGCGTTTTGCTGCGCAAGAGAGAGCGGCGAACCGGCTCCGCCGCTACCGATCCGCTTCTCGATTTCCTTCGGCTGTTGCTGGGCAGTGACCACGTCAGGGTGTTGATCAGTGTACCCTCGTGCTTTGTATTCCTCGAGCTGCTGCTGGAGGAGCTCACGCCGTTGTCCAGGACTTGTCTCCTGGCCGACGGATGGCACACCGGGCGACATCAGCGCCTGTTGCTTGTAGAAAGCCTCATCGCTCTCTGCCACGGAGACATCGCGCTGAACGATGCGGAGACTATCAATGGCGCGCTCGAGCAGAGTTTGATTCGCTTGAAGATCCTCGGGGAGGCGCCCCGCATTTTCCGCCTTGACCTGTGCCATCCGCGTGTTTACTTGCTCAATGCGAGAGTTCAGACGGGCGAGCTCCGCCTCGACGAACTCCGAGGTATCTCCGGAAACCTGAACGCGCTCCCTAATGTGCTCCTCAATAAAATCGCTGGCGAGTCGGTTTGCAACGTTCGCCGCCGTCAGGGCATTTCCCGTCGTGAAGAAGAGCTTGAAAGTATTGATCTCGTACTCCTCGTTGCTGGGACGGTGAACCATGGCCGCCTGTTCGAGCTCCGGCAGCACGGGCTCCACGTTGATGTGCTTGCGCATGTACTCGATAACCTGCTCTCGGCTCCACCTTTGCGAGAGGCTCGGATACAGCTTGAGGTCGTCGATGATCCTGGAGAGACGGCCTCGCGAAAGGATCTGCATCGTCATGATGTGGAGCCGCTGATTGAGGTCGCTCTTCTTCAGACCCGCCTTCAGAATATCTTCCGAGATCACCTGCGGCTCAACAAGAAGCGTTGCGGAAGCCGAGTATTGGTTCGGTAGCCATCCCGCGATGAGGATCGTAAGGAGAACAATCCCGAAGGCGACCGCGCTCATGAGGGGGAGACGGCGCCTCAAAAGACCGCGTAGGTCCTGAAGCTGTAAACCTCGATCGACGTTCATGGAGTTCGCTCCATTTCTAGAGGTGGATGGGATCGAACTCGTAATGGAATCCGAGATCGATTCGGGTAGCGTTGTAATCCAAGTTTGAAAGGTTGAGCCCCTGCCCTCCCTGCTGGCTGGAGCTTTGGTTCAAATAGAAGAAATTACCGAAGAGGCTGAGGCGTTTCGTCAGCCTGTAGTCGCTGTGAAGGCCGACGACCCACTGATAAACGTTGATCGTACCCCTTTGCTGCACGGCGATGATGCCGGCTGCCTGCGGAGTATGCGTATTAATGGGCGTAACGGGATTCAATGTAAAACCCGAATATGGGAAGGGTTGGACGATTTCCTGGAAACCGGTCGTGTTGTTGCTACTGCTACTTTGGTCCGTCCAAAAAACATTCAGGCTTGTCGTCCAGACTGGTGACGCTTGCCAGACCAGGCCTCCATTGATGGTATCGGCTTCCGTACTGGAGCTGAACACACCCGAACTTCCCGCGCTGCGGCTATATCCCAGAGTCGCAGTGACGGTCTCCCAACGCTTGGTCATCAGGATGTTTGCGAAATACGTAAGGCTTGTTTGGCTCCCCTGAGACAATCCCTGGATCGGGACCACCGTCGAGGAGGCGAGCTGGGACGGCGTGGGAGACGTGACGGGGAGGTTGACGGGGATACCCGCGATGGTAGTCACGAGGGAAGTCGCGAGCAGCGTCGGGGGACCGCACAGGTTCAGTAGGGAGCGGCCGCTCGGGACACCTGAGGCCGCGGCGCCTGTGGGGCAGCTCCGGAAGTCGATGAGCGCGGGGACTCCGTTGACAGAGACCGGGAATTGGGGCACCGAAGCGTTCGACGCGGTCGAGACCGTACCGGCATCGACGTAGGTTGGGCCGGCTTGCATTTTCAGCGACCAGGTCGGCGAGAACTCGTGATTCCAGACTCCGGAGATATTGTAGAAATAGCTCGTCGTCGCGTTCTGGAAGCTGTTGCTACCGAACTGCTGGGAGGTGACGCTCCCCGCTCCGCCCATATAGTCGCGCTGGGTCACAGCATAGGTGAGGCTTCCCGATCCGGTTGTCGTGTTTGACGAGATGCCGTCTGTGACCCTCGGGTCGTAGTAGAAGCTCGTCACGGTGAGATCACTCAACCAGAGCTCTGACCACCGATGCTGTAGGTCGAGGCTTGCAGTATTAACCACAACGTTGTAGCGCCCGATCGTGTTCACCACCTGAGTACCGAGCGGCACACCTGTTGGAGACGTGAGCTGCTGGAGAAAATTCGTCGCGACAGGTGCGTAATCGAAGATGTCTTTGAACTGAATCGAGGTGGCGAGCCCGAGTTGGTACGAAACCGTGGAATTCACGAGCTGGTCCCAATCGTCGAGGTTCGCAAACCTGGAGTAGGCCTGGTAGGTCGGCACATAGTGGAGGTCGTAGGTGAGGTCGCCTTGCGTCTCGCGCAGACGCACCTCGGGACCCACGCGTGCCGAGAAATCCGAATCGCCATTCGGGAGATTGTTCACATTGCTATCCCAGCGTGCTCCGACATTCGCTCCGAAGATGAGTTCCTGGCCTTGCGCGGGGATCGCTGCGAAAGCGAGAAGGACGCCCAGGGTACCGAGCTTCGACATCGATCAGTCCGGAACCACGACGGTGTCGTTCGGCTGGAGGAGACCGTTCGAACCCGGCGCACTGCCTGAGACGAACGCCTCGTAGTTAAAGCCGTAGGTGGTCACAGAACCGTCGGGCATTCGTCGAAGGACCTTAATGCGCCTTTTGTTTGCAAATGGTGTAAAGCCACCCGCCGTCGTAATCGCATCCACAACGCGCATGTCGCTTTCGAGGGCTACTAGCCCCGGGCGTTGCACCTGACCTTCCACCGACACATGGCGGCTATTCATCTTCAGCACAATGACGGACACATGGGGTGCCGTGACATATGCAGTAAGGGCGTTCGCGAGGACGTCCTCAAGCTGTTTCGAGGTGAGGCCCGCAGCTTGCACCTCCCCCGCGAGTGGAGTCGAGATCTTCCCGTCAGGCCGCACGGGCACTTGCTCCACAGAGAGCTCGGGGTTCTTCCAAACCCGGACAGCGAGGATATCTGACGGACCGATGACGTAGTCTTCGCGCTGAGTGATGCCCGTATCCGCCGGCATCGGGGGAGGCGAAGCGCAGCCCGCGGCCACGGCCACGAGGAACGTGAGGGGGAGCCAGAGTTGGATCACTTTCTTCACCATCTTCGCTCTCCTCGTTTAGCGACGAAGCTAAGCGCGCTCGCTTAGCCCGGCTTCCTTCATCTTGTAAAGCAGGGCCTTGTAGCTGATCTGAAGCCGTTCCGCGGCCTCCTTGCGGTTCCACCGGGTCTGCTGGAGCACACGCTGGATCACCCTCTTTTCGGCAATCTGCGCCGCGCGCTTAGCAATTGCTTTGAGGTCGACTCCTCCTCCGTTCGCCAGATCTAGGCCCGCGGAATCGAGGTCCAATTCCCCCGGATCGTCCTCACCCTGTCCCGGGTGCAGCTTCTCTTCGATCTCGGCGATCACGGCCTGCTCATTTCCTAACACGACGATGCGTTTCACGGTGTTTTCGAGTTCCCGAACATTCCCGGGCCAATGGTATTGCGTAATTACCGAGAGGGTCTCTGACGAGAGCGGCGTTACGGTCTTGCGGTATTGCTCGTTGTACTTTCGCAGAAAAAAGTCACCCAGAACCGGGATCGCGTCCTTCCGCTCGCGCAGCGGCGGGATAAGGATCGTCACGACATTCAGGCGATAGAAAAGATCCTCACGGAAACTGCCTTCTTGCACCGCCTTCTCGAGGTTCCGGTTCGTGGCGGCGATGATGCGCGTGTCGACGCGCACGTCCGCCTCTCCCCCGAGCCGGGAAAACTCTCCATCCTGGAGTACCTGCAGGAGCTTGGCCTGCAGGTTGGGGTGCATCTCGCTGATCTCGTCCAAGAAGATCGTGCCGTGGTTCGCAAATTCGAATTTTCCGAGCTTGCGCTTCTGGGCGCCGGTAAATGCACCCTTTTCGAAACCAAAGAGCTCGCTTTCGAGGAGCTCCGATGGCAGTGCGGCGCAGTTCACCTTAACGAACGGGCAATCCCGGCGATTTGAGAGCTGGAAGATGGAGCGAGCGACTACCTCTTTGCCCGTACCGCTCTCCCCACGGATGAGAATCGTGATGTCCGTATCCGCGACTTGCTCGATGATCTCCCGGACCTCTTTCATCTTCCGATTCTCGCCATCAAGGAGGAGCAGCTCGGTCTCCGTTCGGGCGCGACCTCGGAGCTGCTCTACCTCGGCCTTGAGGGCGCGCTTCTCAAGCGCCTTCTGGAATGCGAGTTCGAGTTCCTCCACTTCGAAGGGCTTGCGCAAGAAATCGGAGGCCCCAAGACGCATGGCTTCGACAATCGTCCGAGCCTGGCCGTGCCCAGAAAGCATCACCACTGGAACTTCAGGCAGCCGCTTCTTGAGCTCCCGCAAGGTCTCAAGGCCGTCCATGCCCGGCAGGACCACGTCGAGCGTGATGAGATCGGGGCGGCTTTCGTCCAGCGTTCGGAGCGCTTCCTCCCCTCCGTCCGCTGCGAATACCTGGTAGCCCTGCCTCGAAACAAGAGCCTCGAGGTAGTCGCGGACGCCGGGGTCGTCATCGATCACAAGGACACGGAAGCGATCAGTCATGTAGAGGC
>Ga0074046_10001311_pt1 | contig 22717 bp, 29 predicted proteins | sample BogForMeECP23OM3_FD_94441 | JGI IMG/M metagenome (GOLD analysis project Ga0074046, IMG submission 94441) | Bog forest soil microbial communities from Calvert Island, British Columbia, Canada - Bog Forest MetaG ECP23OM3 | ecosystem: Environmental > Terrestrial > Soil > Wetlands ...
TACCTGAAACTCGCGTCGGCCAAGCTCGACCCGTCGTGGACCGTGCGATGGATCACCGACCCGCACACCTTCCGGCCGCACACGCGCATGCCGAACTTCTACTTCTCGCATGACGAGGCGACAGCGCTGGCCGCGTTCATCATGGACAGCTCGACGAAGAATTCGAAGGACTGGCTGACGGCGCATCCTGAGCTGCCGACGCTCGAAGCCGACATCAAGAATCCGGCGTTCGTCGAAGAGGGCAAAGGGCTGTTCGAATCGGTCGGCTGCAAAGGATGCCACGCGATCGAGCCGGATCAGTATGGGACTCGGGTCGGCGTCGCGGAAGGCTTCAAGCCCGCCGAGGCGCGCACGACCAAGGACTTCGCGCCCAACCTGAGCAAGATCGCGGAGAAGACGTCGGCGGCGTGGATCTACACGTGGCTGAAAACTCCGCGCGACTTCTCACCGCATACCGCGATGCCGTCGCTGCGCCTGAGCGATCACGAAGCCGAGGCGCTGACCGGGTTCCTGATGACGCACGGTGAGAAGAAGGAAGACGCCGGCGTCGAGACAGCACTGAAGGATCCCGAGAACATCAAAAAGGGCGAAGCGCTGGTGCGCAAGTATGGATGCTTCGGATGCCACGAGATCGAAGGAATGGATAAGGAGTCGCGCATCGGCGTCGAGCTGACGACGTTCGGCTCCAAGCATCTCGACGAATTATTTTTCGGCAACCAGACCCAGATTCCCGAGACGTGGGATCAGTGGACGTTCCACAAGCTACAGACGCCGCGCATCTACCAGACCAAGGACGTCGAGCAGTTGATGCCGAATTTCGACTTCGACGACGCCGACATCATCAACCTGCGCGTGTTCCTGGCCGGCATGACCGACGGCAAGGTGCAGGAGCGGTACCGGATGCCCGGCTCGGAGCATCAGACGCAAATTGTCGCGGGCGGGCGAATGGTCAATTACTACAACTGCGTCGGCTGCCACATAGTAGATAATCGAGGCGGCTATATACGCCGCTTCTACTCAGAAGATCAAATCAACTTTGCGCCGCCAATACTCAATGGCGAGGGTTTCAAAGTACAGCCCGAGTGGCTATTCACATTCCTGCAAGGACCGACGCCGATTCGTCCGTGGCTGAAGATCAGGATGCCGACGTTCCATTTCACCAACGCCGAAGATGACACGATCGTGAACTACTTTACGGCGCTGTCGGACATCAACGTGCCGTTTATGTTCATCAACACGAACCTGACTCCGACGGCCGAGCTGCAGGCGGGCGCGAAGCTGATGACCAACGATTATTTCAACTGCTTCAGTTGCCATCAGCAGGGAGACAAGAAGCCCGAAGGACCGGAGTCGGGATGGGCGCCCGATTTGGCGCTGGCGCATCAGCGCTTGAATCCGGACTGGATACTGAAGTGGATCGCAAATCCGTCGGCGCTGCAGCCGGGGACCAAGATGCCGTCATTTTACCCGGGCGGCCCGGACGACATTCTGGGCGGCAACCAGGACGACCAGATTCGCGCGCTGCGCGACTATATTTTCTGGTTTGGGACTCATCCGGGAGAGACAATACCGGGGCAAGTGGCAGCGGTGCCGGCCAAAGTGAGTAAAGCGGCGACAGCGGCGACGAAAGTGACTAAGAAGTAGGTTATGATCGTCTAATTGATTGAGTTGGCGACTGAGTATTCGCTAAGATGAATGATTGTTTAACTGAGTAAAACGATCCGGGTAACTTCCCAGGAGGCAATGGTAATGAAGAAGTATGCAGTTGTACTGGCGGCGTGTGCCGGTGTCGCGCTCAGCATGAGTGTCGGCGCCAGCCTGGCGAACGCGGCAGGCGGCACGATTAGCGGAACCGTCAAGTACGACGGTACAGCGCCCGCGCCCAAACCGGTCGAGGTGACCAAGGACAAGGAAGTCTGCGGACTTCATCAGCACTTCGCCGAGGACCTGGTCGTTGACAGCAGCGGCGGAATCGCCAACGCGGTTGTGATCGTGAAGGGCGCCAAGGGCGACCTGAAGCCCGGCGATGTTACGTTCGATCAAAAGGGCTGCGACTACGTGCCGCACGTGCTCGCGTTCCCGGCCGGCAGCACCGTGAACATCGTGAACTCGGACGGAATTCTGCACAACATCCACACCTATTCGGAAAAAAACCCGTCGTTCAACATGGCGCAGCCCAAGTTCAAGAAAGTGATCAAGCAGAAGATCGATCAGCCCGAAGTAATCAAGGTCACTTGCGACGCGCATGGCTGGATGCACGGCTGGTGGGTCGCGACCGACACGCCGTACTTCGCGGTGACGGACGACAAGGGCAACTACTCGATCGCGGGCGTGCCGCCGGGCGACTACACGGTCGAAGTGTGGCAGGAGAAGCTCGGCACCGAGGACCAGAAAGCCAGCGTGAAAGACGGCGCGACGGCGACGACCAATTTCTCGATGAAGCCGAAGGGCTAGTCGCGGGAAGCACATAGACGAGTCACGGGGCTGGAGCAATCCGGCCCCGCTTTTTCCGCAACGATGATTAAAGGCCTCGACACGCTCGACGTCGCGACATCAGACCTCGCGGATGCCGCGTCGATCTACGAAAAGAACTTCGGTTTTTCAGTGTCCAGAGCGGCTGACGGGAAGTCGGCAATGGTGAAAGTCGGCGGCGCGGAGATTCGACTCGTCGGCGGTGGCGTCGAGTCGTCGAGCGAAGGAATGATCGGCCTGTGGCTCGAAGCGGAGGACGTCGATCAACTAGTAGCGAATTTTCACATTGCCGGTCTTGACGCTGGCACGATTCAGATCGAGTCGGGACGCCGCATCCTGACGATCGATCCCAAACTCGCCAACCAGGTCCCGCTGTTCATCTTCGATCGCAAAGCCTAGCCGCCAGCGAGCCTAGACTTCGGTTGTGAATGTTGCGCGGACCGCTTCTTCGAGCCGGCGTGTCAGCTCGGCGCGGTCGGCGCTGCGCATTCCTTCGGTGGGGATCGGCTTTCCGATTATCATGCGCATCGGCAGGCCCGGCGTCACGACCTTTGCGCCGCGCGGAAAAAAGACGCCAGAGCCGCTGATCGACATCGGCACCGCCGGCAACTTGGACAGGATCGCGAGCCACGCGGCGCCATCGTTGAACTCGTGGACGATGTTGTCGTTGAAGCGATGCCCTTCGGCGAACACGCAGACGTCCATGCCGCTCTGGATTATCTGAATCGCCTTGCGGATTTCCCTGCCGCCGGCATCGCGGTCGATAATGACATGACCGCCACGCTGCATCGCGTAGCCGATCACCGGGATTTTGAGCAGTTCCTTTTTGGCGACGAAGCGCGGCTCGCCCGGCATGTACGCGGCGCAGGCGAAGATGTCGAAGAAGCTCTTGTGGTTGGCGACCAGCACGTACGACTTCAGGCCGGCAAGATTTTCCAAACCTTCGATCTGTACTTTGACCCCGCAAAGCCCGATTATTACTCGGCCCCATACGCGAGAGATCTGCGTGACGGCATGCATTTTGCCCATCGTGGCCGCGATAGCCGCGGCGATAGCGCAAGGCACCGTCCACAGCACCGACAACAGCGTCGCGACTACACCCCACGCAAGGTTGAACACGCCGCGCGGAGCAGCAGCGGTGTAAGATGAAGTTTGCGGCTGACCGGCCATGCAAAAATACTCTGCCCGCAGGCAGCGCCGCCCTGCAAGCGCGTCGCGGATATGATTAGCATAATGCATCCTTCGGACCCCAAAAGTTGACACCGGCTAATGGCGTTGGTACCTCTGATTGTAGAAAGACTGACCAGAGCGTCGAGGGTTCAATCGTGCAAATTACCGGGTTTCAACAGTTTCTCGAAATCCTGACCGTTCCCGACAACATCCCGATCATCGCGATGATGATCCTGGTGATGTTTTTCACGTATGTCGCGCTCAAGCAGGCCCGCCGCAACGATCAGCTGATCGAGCACGGCCATCGCGAACGTATCATCGACGAGATGAGGAAGTAGGGAGCAGGGATGCCGTTTACAATCATCGCCGAGAATTGCACCGGATGCAGCGCGTGTGAAAAGCGTTGCCCGACCGGCGCCATCTCGGGCCTGTCGAAAAAAGTCTATTACATCGAAGCCGCGATGTGCATCGATTGCGGCGCGTGCGGGGTGATCTGCCCCGACGACGCGATCATGAACAATCACGGCGAGATAACCCACGTGCTCAAGCGCGCCGAACGCCCGGTCGCCGTCGTCCATCCCGACAATTGCAACGGATGCGGCGTGTGCGTTGACGTTTGCCCGTTCGATTGCATCTCGCCGTCACCGGAGAACACGGCGGTCTATCTCGGCAAGGTGCAGGTCAACGAAAAGACTTGCGTCGGATGCCTGCTGTGCGAAGAGGTCTGCGGATGGGACGGAATTTACATTATGCCGTCCGGCCAGAAGGAGGCGTTCCTGAGCTCGCTCGGCTACGAGCCCCGCGAGGAAGACGCCGCCTGATTTTTTCAGTATCCACGCGGGCGGTTCTCGTTTCCGTCGTTGTGCTGGGTACTTTTCAGATCACCCTCTCTGCGGATTTGTCGCCGGGGCCCGAGAATGGCGCCGAGGCGGCATGCGGTGAGATCAAAACCGCGCTGCATGCGCTGGCCGACGCGGAGCACGACGAATCGTTCGCGCTCGATCTTGCGGCGGGCGGCGGCAATTCAACCGCGATAGTCGAGGCGCGGCTGTCCGTGCTGCTCGATCGCACGAATGATTTGCGCGTTACGCTCAGGCGTGTGCGTCAAAGCGCAGTCGCGCGCGATCCGATGGTCGATCAATGCACGCGGATGGGATTTCGCGCGTTGGTTATATCCGAGAAGTTGAGTTCAGACGTGGAGACTGTGCTGTTCGACGGCGACGATTCTTTTGCTCAGGCGCCTGCGCTCAAGCCTGGCGCGCCCGCTGCATCTCCGCCTGCTCAGCAACCCTGACTTGCCGAGCTGCGGCGTTGCGCGGAACGAACACTGCCGCCGCCGCGAGCATCAGCAGAACAGCCTGCGCGCCGAGCGATTGAACCGTCGGGAAAATACCGAGCATAGGGATCGTCGGCGCGTAGTTCACGAACGTCGCCGATACGACCGACGCTTCCTGCAAGCTCGCGACGCCCTGGCCAACGAACACGATCGCCAGCGCGTAGAGCATCGTGGAAGTCGCGTAGAAGAACAGCCTCATCGGGATTCGATCCGCCGCGCGCTTGATGACCACGAAGGTTGCGGCCAGCGCGACCGCAGCGGCTACGATGCCGGCTGTGACCGCGTGACGCTCGGCAACTTCGGTCGCGCCGTTGGTTAGCGCCTGGAAGAACACTATGGTTTCCGCGCCCTCGCGCATCACGGCGAGAAACGCGGTCAGCCCGAGTGCGATCCCGGGAATCGTGCTGCGCTCGGCGCTCTCGAGTTTGTGCGAGATAAACCTTATCCAGCGATCGGCCTGTCCCTTCGAGGTCATCCACGAGCTGACGTAGAAGAGGGTCGCGGCAGCGAACAGTTGAAAGACGCCTTCGAGCGTGTCGCTGGCGTCGTCGGTGATCAGATGATTGACCGCCCATGCGAGCATGATGCTCGCGACAATCGCGGCAACCGCTCCCGCGTAGATGTCGCGCGCGCGGCCGATTCGTCCCGCACCGCGCGTGCCGGCTGCGAGCGCGACGACGACGAGCATCGCTTCCATGCCCTCGCGGAAGAGGATGCCGAGCGAATAGAAGAAGTAGGCGACGGCGGTTTGAGTCATGACGCAGTAATTCTGAGAATGATTCTCAATTACGATATTATTCCACGCCGGTTTGCGCTGTCAACGCCGTCCTTGGCAGGCTCGTCCGCTCATACTTGCGACCATCTAAAGCCGGTAGTAGCCTCAGAATCGAAGCGGGCCCGCCGATTTTTCGTGCGCACGGCCGCTTCAAGCTTTTTTCGGGGATCGGGCTCGGGGTCACTTCCTGATGCGATGCGTATATTGCAGCGAACGCGCGGGCTTGCTTCGCCGTGTATGCACGCCGTGCGCGAAAGTGGTCGCGATCGTGGACCGCGCCGGCGGCGAAGTCGGCCTGGCCGGGCTGGTCGATATTTTCGTTGCCGAGGGGCTCACGCGGGAGCAGGTCGATATCGTGCTCGACGCTCAAGTCGGGGTCGAGCCGACAATCCGCGACCGGCTGACCTCGAACATGACCAACGTCCTGATGCGCAACCTCGGGATGCCGGGGCGCCAATCGCCTGAAGACGTGATGAAGGTTCGCACGGCGATGCGCAGCGGTGGCGGCGCTGGCACGTGGGTCGGCGGCGAGGAACCGCCGGAGCATCACTGATAACGAATCGACGATGGAAAAAGATCGCAGCGACTTTGCCGTGATGAACCGGATGATCGATCACATCCGGCTGCTGATCGCCGTGGATGACGAAGCGATTCCGGTCAAGAAAAAGCTCGAAGCGCAGGCGATTCTCAAAGACTTCCAGGCGATGCTGGCCGAAGCGCCGGAAAATCAGGAGCGCGGCCGTATCAAGGGTTACTACGAAATCTTGTGCCGCAAGCTTGGCGACGAGGCCGACGTTGCGGCGTTGCTTAGCTCGCTCAAGAATTATATCCCGTACCTCTAGTTCGGGGCTGACTAGCTTTCGGAGAGACGAATGAGTTTGCAGCAGATCGGCGTCATTGGGGCAGGACAGATGGGCGCGGGAATCGCGCAGGTAGCGGCGCAGGCGGAAATCGCGGTGGTGATGCACGATATCGCGCCAGAGTTGTGCAAGCGCGGCGTCGATTCGATCGCGCGCAACCTGGACCGCATGATTGAGCGCAGGCGCTTTAAGCCCGAAGAGCGCGACCGCGTGATGCGCCGGATCGAGACCACCACCAATCTCGAGGACCTGGCCAAGGTCGGCTTCGTAATCGAGGCGGTGATCGAAAACGAAGACGCGAAGATCGCGCTGCTGCAGAAACTCGACAAGGTCTGCCCGCCGGAGACGATTTTCGCCTCGAACACGTCGTCGATTTCGATTACCAAAATGGGGGCGAAGACTTCTCGCGCCGACCGCGTGATCGGGATGCATTTCATGAACCCGGTGCCGGCGATGAAGCTGGTCGAAATTATTCGCGGGCTGGCCACCTCGGAAGCGACGTTTCAGCAAACCCGCGCGCTCGCCGAGCAGCTCGGCAAGACTACGATGACCGCGCAGGATTTCCCGGGGTTCATCGTCAATCGCGTGCTGCTGCCGATGATCAACGAAGCGATTTACACGATGTACGAAGGCGTCGGCGGCGTGACCGATATCGACACCGCGATGAAGCTCGGCACCAATCAGCCGATGGGCCCGCTCGAGCTGGCTGATCTGATCGGGCTCGACACCTGCCTCGCTATCATGGAGGTGATGCATCGGGTGCTGGGCGACGACAAGTACCGTCCGTGCCCGCTGCTGAAGAAGTACGTCGACGCCGGATATCTGGGGCGCAAATCGGGCCGCGGTTTTTATGTATATGATGAGAAGGGGACTTTGATTCCGCCACCGCGTTAACTGCGTGCCGGTTACCGGCGCGCGCCGGGAGGACACGAGTATGTCCGTAAAGGCATTCATTCTTATCGACACGTCGCCGGGGAAAGCGCGCGAAGTCGCAGCCAAGATTCGCGGCGTGGCCGGGGTTTCCGTGGCGCATGCGGTCACCGGGCCGCATGACATCATAGCGATTGCGGAGGCCGCGGACGTGACCTCGCTTGGCGAGCTGGTGGTGCAGAAGATTCAGAGCGTGACCGGCGTGAATCGGAGCCTGACGTCGATCGTCGCGGATTAGGCGCTCGCGCGCGCGGCGAATCGTATAGAATAAAAAGAAGACTGAGTTCAGGAAGAATGTATCGATGGCTGAATTACCGGTAATCAAGCGGCTCAAGAAAGACCTCGAGACGCTCAAGCGCGAACTCACCGTGGACCTGCCCAAGGAACTCGAGCGCGCGCGAGCGCATGGCGACTTGTCGGAAAACGCGGAATGGGCGATGGCCAAGCAGCGGCAGGAGTTCCTGCGCGCGCGGGTGGGCAACCTGGAGACGCGAATCGCGGAGCTCACGATGATCGATCTCGAGACCATCCCGCGCGACACCGTCGGCCTGGGCAGCCGCGTCCATCTGGAAGATCTCGATGAAGGCGGTGTTGCGGTGTTCGAGATCGTCGTGCCGGAGGAAGTTGACGGCGCGCAGAACCGCATCTCGCTGTCGTCGCCGCTTGGCCGCGCGCTAATCGGCAAGACCGCGCAGGACGATATCGAGGTCGTCACGCCCAAGGGCAAGCGCGCGTACATGGTGAAGAAGCTCACTACGATTCACGTACTGATGGCCGTGGAAAACGGCGAAAATAAGTAGCGGACAATCGAAGAGCGGGCTCCGCGGCCCGCATTTGATTCTTGGATCCTCAGTCTCCATACATTGAATCGATCTGATCCTTGAAGTGCGCCTGAACGACTTTACGGCGCACCTTGAGCGAGGGCGTTAGCTCGCCGTTTTCCTGCGTGAACGGCTGCAGGACGATCGTGAAGGCGACGACCGCTTCCACGTCGGAGAGCTTCTTGTTTATTTCGCGAATACGTCCATGGATGAACGTCTTCAACTCCTTTGATTTCGCCAGCGCGTCCGCATCTTTTGGATCGAGGTTGTTCTCTTTCAGAAAATCCACGAGATTTTCGTAATCCGGCACTATCAGTGCCGCGAGATGCTTGCGGCGGTCGCCGATCACGCAGGCCTGGCTGATGAATTTGTCGCCGACGAGCTTGCTCTCGACGTACACGGGCGAGATGTTCTTACCGCCCGACAGCACGATGATTTCTTTTTTGCGATCGGTGATCGAGATGTAGCCCTCGACGTCGATCTTCGCGATGTCGCCGGTATGGAGCCATCCGTTTTCGTCGATCGCTTCCTTCGTCTCGGCCTCGAGCTTGTAGTAGCCCTTCATTATGTTCGGCCCGCGCAGCAGCAACTCCCCGTCGGGGGCGGTTTCCACCTGGATGCGCTTCAATGGCAACCCCACCGTGCCGATTCGAGTCTTGCCGTTGTGCAGATTGCATGCGACGACGGGAGCCGCCTCGGTCAGGCCGTAGCCTTCGACGATTGGAACTTCGGCGGCGGACAGGAAGCGATTGATCTCAGTCGGCAGCGGCGCGCCGCCGGAAATCAGGTAGCGGATCCGGCTGCCGAAAATCGCGCGGACCCGGGCAAAGACCAGCCGCCTGAACAGCGCCATCGAGAGTGCCAGCAGGGGTGGCACCGGCTTCCCGCGATGCCGATATTCCGCTGCTTGCTCGCCCGCTGTAAGAGCCATTTTGAACAGCCGTTGACGCATCGGCGGCGAGGTCTCGACCGTGCGCATCACGCGGCTGTGTATCACTTCGAGCAGGCGCGGCACTGTGAGCACGACGGTCGGCTCGACCTCGGTGAGATTCGATGCGATCTGCCCGAGACTCTCGGCAAACGCGATGGTCCCTCCCGCCATCGCAACCGTGTAATAGCCCGCCGTCCGTTCGAACGAATGCGCGATCGGCAAATGCGACAGCGTCATGTCGGTGTCGTTGAGCAAAAGTGCGGCGAGCGCGTCCTCGCAGTTAGCCAGCAGGTTGCCGTGCGAGAGCATCACCCCTTTCGTCACGCCCGTAGTGCCAGACGTATAGATGATCGTCGCGAGGTCGTCGCCGCTCCCCTCGACGATGGCCGCGGGCGCGTCGCCGCTTACCGACGCCGCGCTCATGACTGCGGGCGTTCCGTTAGCGGCGGGCGCGGATTCCGCGCCACTGTGCATCGCGACAATTGCGGCGACGTCGGGAATCGAGGCGCTGAGGCCGAGAATTTTCTTGACCATCTCGGGACCGTTCGCCGCGATCACTTTCGCGCCCGAGTCGCTGATGACGTGCGCGGTCTCCTCGAGGCCGCTGGTCGTGTAGAGCGGTACGACGATCGCGCCGAGCCCGAGCACGGCCTGATCGACGACGATCCACTCGGGGCAATTGTCGGACATGATTGCGACGCGATCGCCGGGGCGCACGCCGAGGCCCAGTAGGCCGGCGCGCAGCTTGCCGGCAGCCTCGGAAACTTCGGTCCACGAGTGGTCAGTCCAGACCTTGTCGCGCTTGTCTTTCAGGAACGCGCGCGAACCGTACTTCTGCGCCTGCGCCTCGAAGTTTTGGGAAAGGGTCGCCACGCGATCAGGCATAACAAACCAAGACCTCCTATTCCTCAACTAGCCCTTGTAGCCCAAAGATTTGTTGCCGCCAATCGCGCGCCCGCGCCTGTTTGCCGCAGCCGCGCCTCTTGCTATCCTGCGACCGCGAAGCGCTTGAATTTGCTGCCGAAATGTGAGCGTCATGTCGGCGTTAGTTAAGCGCGGGTTGCGGCGGTGGACAAGGATTTTTCATTTCACTAATCGTGGCACTGACAGGCATAATCGCACCAAATTCATGAATCGGAAGGTGTCGGCACGTTGCATCGGCCGCCTTGATCGGCGCGGCGAACGCTCGTCCGGCATTGCACGTTGATAGCGCAGAGGTGACGCTTCGATGCTCGAGTACATGTATTTTCCGCACGACATCTCGACCTTCGGTCCGAAGATAGACCTTCTTTTCGAGATCATCTTCTGGCTGGTACTGGTCGTCTGGGTGGCGGTGATGATCGCGATGGTGACCTTCATGATTCGCTATCGCACCCGGCCCGGACGCAAGGCGGAGTATATCGAAGGCAATTCGCGCCTCGAGATCATATGGACCACGGCGACTGCGGTGATCTTGATCATCCTGGCATTTATGAGCCGCTCGACCTGGGCCGATATCAAGGAGCATGGGCCGCCGGGCGACGTGTTCTACCAGGTGAGTGGAAAGCAGTTCAACTGGGAAATCACTTACCCGGGGCCCGACGGCAAATTCGGCACCAAGGACGACCTCACGATCGAGAACGAGTTGCACGTGCCAGTGAACAAGGTGGTGCGGATCGATCTGACGTCGAAGGACGTCATCCACAGTTTTTACGTTCCGAATATGCGTCTGCGGCAGGACGCTGTTCCCGGCCGCATCATTCACGTCTGGTTCGAGGCGACCGAAACCGGGCAATACGAAATTCCGTGCTCGCAGCTGTGCGGCTTCGGGCATTCGGGGATGAAGGGCAACCTGACGGTGCAGTCGCAAGAGGATTTCGACAAGTGGCTCAAAGACCAGTATTCGCAAAACAAGTAAAGCCCGCATTCGCCGGCTACGTCGCACGGAGGAGCTAGTCGAAGATGAGCAGCACGGCAGCGGTTGCGGTACACGGCGCCCACGCGGAGCATCATGCGCTCGGCTTTTGGCGCACGTACATTTTTTCCGAAGATCACAAGATGATCGCGCGCCAGTTCCTGTTCCTGGCGCTGTTCATGATGTCGATCGGCGGCCTGATGGCGATGTTGATGCGGTGGGAACTCGCGTTTCCTGAAACCGCCGTTCCCGGATTTGCCTGGGTGCCCGAGCCTTTCATGTACGAAGGTGCGATCCCTCCCAACACCTACAACGCGATGTTCACGATGCACGCCACCATCATGATCTTCTTCGTGGTGATGCCGATCCTGGTCGGATGCTTCGGCAACTTCCTCATCCCGCTGATGATAGGCGCGCGCGACATGGCGTTCCCCAAGCTGAACATGCTGTCGTTCTGGGTCGGCGCGGTAGCGGGCGTGATCATGCTCTCCTCGTTCTTCGTAACCGGTGGACCTGCGGCCGCGGGCTGGACGTCGTACGCGCCGCTTAGCGCCGTGCCAATCTACACCGGCGTCGATTGGGGCCAGAACTTATGGTGCATCAGCATCATCGTGCTCGGCGCGTCGTCGCTGATGGGCTCGATCAACTACATCACGACGATCATCAACATGCGCACCAAGGGGATGTACTTCTTTCGCCTGCCGCTTGTGATCTGGTCGTTGTTCATCACGGCGATTCTGCTGCTGCTCGCGCTGCCGGTGCTGACGACGGCGCTCGCGCTCCTGTTGTTCGATCGCCTGGGCGGCACGCATTTCTTTCTGCCCGCGGGCGGTGGCGAGCCGCTGCTGTGGCAGCATCTGTTCTGGTTCTTCGGGCATCCCGAGGTCTACATCATGATCCTGCCCGCGATGGGGATCGCCTCCGACGTTATCGCGACCTTTTCGCGCAAGCCGATATTCGGATACCGCGCGATGGCGTATGCGATGATCGCGATCGCGGGCCTCTCCTGGATCGTGTGGGGCCATCACATGTTCGTGTCGGGGATGGATCCGCTGCTCGGCGGCAGTTTCATGATCACGACGATGATAATCGGAGTGCCATCAGCGATTAAGACGTTCAACTGGCTCGGCACCCTTTACAAGGGCAACATCCATTACACGGCGGCGATGGATAACGCGCTGGCGTTCGTCGCGATGTTCGTCATCGGCGGGCTGTCGGGAATCTGGATGGCGTGCACGCCCGTGGATATGTACATCCACGATACTTACTTCATCGTCGCGCATATTCATTACGTACTGTTCGGCGGCAGTCTGTTCGGCATCTTCGCGGGCGTTACCTATTGGTTCCCCAAGATGTTCGGCCGCATGATGAACGAGAGGCTCGGCAAGATTCATTTCTGGATCACGTTTGTCGCGTTCAACTGCACGTTCTTCCCGATGCACATCCTCGGGATGGCCGGACACATGCGCCGTATCTACAACCCGCAGCAGTACGATTTCCTGAAGCCGATCATTCCGATCAACGAATTTATTTCGATCAGCGCGTTCGTGCTTGGCGCCGCGCAGTTCCTGTTCCTCGCCAATATCATCTGGAGCGCCTACAAGGGCGCTAAGGCCACCGAGAATCCGTGGAACGCGAATACTCTGGAGTGGACGGCGCCGTCGCCGCCGCCACACGGCAACTGGTTGGGGCCGGTGCCCATCGTTTATCGTGGACCATACGAGTACAGCTCGCCTGAGGTCGCGGAGGACTTCCTGCCGCAATCGCAGTTGCTCGAACACTCGACGGCTGCGGCGGACTAGTCAGTCCAATAGCTAGTGATGAATCAGTCGCCAACTGAGGTTGAGAAAGCGCGCGGACTGCATCGCTTTGCGGTGCTGACGGCCGGCGCCACTTTTTGCCTCATCTTCGTCGGCGGACTCGTCACCTCGACCGGCTCCGCGCTCGCCGTTCCCGACTGGCCGCTGGCATTCGGCAAACTGATTCCAGCGTGGCAGGGCGGCATCCGCTTCGAATTTGGCCATCGCCTCGCCGCCGGAACCGTCGTTGTTCTCACGCTCGTGCTGATGGCGTGGGCGTGGCGCGCGGAGCCGCGGCAATGGGTCCGCAAGCTCGTTATGCTCGCGTTCGGACTGATCATCGTGCAGGCCGTCCTCGGCGGAATCACCGTACTGTTCGAATTGCCGCTGGCGATTGCGGTCACGCACGCCGCCACGGCGCAGGCGCTGTTCTGCCTGATGGTGTCGATCGCGATCTTCACTAATCCGCACTGGGACACGACCCCACACGTCGACGATCCGCCGTCACGAATCCCGCTGCCGGCGCTCGCGGCAGCGACCACCGCTATCATCTATATGCAAATTCTCGTCGGCGCTCTGATGCGCCACATGAGCGCTGGGCTGGTGATCCCCGATTTTCCGCTTTCGTTCGGCTACCTGGTGCCGCCGTACTGGAACGAGTACATCGCGGTTAATTTTGCGCATCGATGCGGCGCCGTCGTCGTCACCGCGATGATTTTATGGACGGTCGCCCGTGTATTGCGAACGCGTCGGGACGTTGTCGCCCTTCGCCGTCCCGCGCTCGGCCTGTTCCTGCTGCTGATCGTGCAGATTTGTCTCGGTGCGATCACAATCTGGAGCGGCCGCGCGGTGATCCCGACGACCAGCCACGTCGCGGTCGGCGCGGCGGTCCTGGCGACCAGCCTGACACTAACGCTCCGCGCATATCGCATTCTCGGTGTACCGAATCGCACGCATGCGATCGAGTCGCACACAGGTTCGCGCGTAGTCGAACGGCAGGTGACCGCGTGAGCAGCAAAGTCGCGATCGCCGAATCCGCGCTGACGCTGCCCCGTGGCCGCGTGAGCGATTACTTCGAGCTGACCAAGCCGCGCGTCGTGCTGATGGTGCTGGTCACGACGCTTGCCGGTTTCTATCTCGGCGGACGCACGGACTTCGATGTTACGCTCGCGCTGAATCTGCTGGCGGGTACTGCCCTTGCGGCAGGCGGGACGCTCGCGCTCAATCAGTACGTCGAGCGCGATATCGACGCGATCATGGAGCGCACGCGCCATCGCCCGCTGCCCGACGTGAGGATGCGCCCGGCCGAGGCGCTGACGTTTGGCGTGATTGCGACTGCGGCGGGCCTCATCTACTTGACGCTCGCGACGAACCTGCTCTGCGCCACGGTGACCGCCGCGATCACGATTGTTTACCTCGGCGTGTACACACCGCTGAAGCGCTACACCTGGATGTGCAACATCGTCGGCGCGATTCCCGGCGCTCTCCCTCCCGTGGCGGGATGGGCCGCAGCGCGCGGCGGGCTTGGCTGGGAGCCGATAGTACTGTTTGCGATCATGTTCTTGTGGCAGTTGCCGCACACGATGGCAGTTGCGCGGCTCTATCGCTCCGATTACGAACGCGCTGGCATCCACCTGCTTCCGCAAGACAATGCGCGCGGCGGAAATGCGTCGAATCCGATCGTCATCGCGGGAAGCCTCGGACTCATCGCCGTGGCAATCGTCCCGACCATGCTCGGTTTTGCCGGAATTCCGTACATGATAATCGCCGCCGCGCTTGGCGTCTGGATGTTGGCATTTGGAGTGGCGATGGTGCGTTCACCCGGAAATTCCAAGGCGGCGCGACGATTGCTGCTCGCGTCGTTAGTTTATTTGCCCATAGTGTTGTTAGTACTCGTGCTGGATCGCGTGTGAGTATTCGAATGGCTACTCTGGTAACGCGCGAAGAGCGCAAAGAGGAAAACTGGCGGACGCTGAAAATACTAATCGGCGTGATGGTCTTCCTGGTAACAGTCTCAATCGTGACGATCATAGTGAAGCATCATTGATATGGCGCTTGGCGTGACAGCATCGACAGTGAAAGTTCGCCCGTTGGTGGCGCCAGTCCGCCGCGGCCGCTCGTCCGACTCCGGCGCGAGCGGCGATCAGCGCGAGCGTCCCTTCATCAGCAGCGGGATGCTCGCGATCATGATGCTGATCGCGTCGGAGATGATGCTCTTCAGCGGGCTCATCGGCTCATTCCTGATCTTTCGCCTGCAGGCCGCCTTCTGGCCGCCGCCCGCCCTGCCGCGCCTGCCGATCGCGGTTACCTGGGTGAACACTTTCGTGCTGCTGTCGAGCGCGCTCACGATGACACTCGCGCTGCGCGCGGTGCATCGCAGCCGCCAGCGCCTGACCCGCCGCTATCTGCTGGCAACGCTCGCGCTTGGAGTGACGTTTCTCGCCGTGCAGGGCAGCGAATGGGTGCGACTGGTCGCGCACGGCCTCAAGCTTTCCAGCGGTGCGTACGGCGGCACTTTTTATTTGCTGATCGGATGCCACGGCGCGCACGTGACCGCCGGCGTCATCTGGCTCGCGTGCGTCGCATGGCTCGCGATGGGCGGCAGGTACAACGCCCGTAACGCTCATGGGATTGAGCTATGCGCCGTGTACTGGTATTTCGTCTGCGCGGTGTGGCCGCTGCTGTTTGGACTGGTATATCTAATGTAGTTTGGCGCGTGGAGTGAAGGTGATGATTAAAGGTACAAAGCTCAAGGCTGCGACGACGGCGATCGTAAGTGCGATTGTCGCGGCCGCTCCGCAACTCGCAAACGCGTGCGCGACCTGTGGGCTGTCGGAGGGCGATCACGCGTCCAACGCCTACAAGACCAGCGTGCTGTTCATGCTGATGTCGCCGTACGTCTCGTTCGCCGCAATCGGCGGCGTTACTTATTTCGTCTATCGCCGGTCGCAGCGTCAGGAACGGAAATCACCTACGAAGTAGTCATCTCAAATGAACACTGACTATAGCTATTTGCCCCGAAGAGGATGGTCGCGATGAGCGAGGCTGCTGCAGTAGATACTCACGATCACGGCGCGGTGCGTGATCAGCTGGAACCGTCGCTGACGCCGGGAAATCTCGGCAAGCTCGGGATGTGGACCTTCCTGGCCGGCGACGCGATGACCTTCGGCGCCGCCATCGCCGCGTACGGCGCGCTGCGCATCGGCAATCCCAACTGGCCGTCGCCTGCCGCATATCTCGGCATCACCACCACCGCGATCATGACGTTCATCCTGATCTGCTCGAGCGTCACGATGGTCGAGGCGCTCGGCGCCATCCAGACCGGCAAGATGACGAAGTATCGCAACTTCATGGCGCTAACCGTTCTGGGTGGCCTGACATTCCTTGGGATGCAGGGGTTCGAGTGGCACCACCTGATCGAATTAAAAGGGATGTCGATCAAGGTTGACCTGTTCGACGCGACCTTTTTCATCCTGACCGGCTTTCACGGCTGTCACGTCTTCGGCGGCGTCGTTTACAACAGCGTACTGCTGATTCGCGGCATCACGGGCAAGTTGACGCCGGCCAAAGCGAACCTGGTCGAGGTCGCGGGCCTGTACTGGCACTTCGTCGACCTGGTCTGGATCCTGATCTTCACGTTCATCTACTTGATTTAGGGAGCAGCTTTTCAACGACTACCGGCTGGAGATGAAATTCAAACCATGACGACGCAAGCTGCGATTTCAGGACACGAAGCCGAACATAGCGGGCCGAACTACATTGCGGTTTTTATCTACCTGGCGATTCTGACCGCGATCGAGCTGGGCGTTTATGCGATGGGACTGCCGCAAGTCGCCAAGGTCGGTCTGCTGGTCGCGCTGGCGTGGGCGAAAGCCGTGCTGGTGGCGATGTACTTCATGCATCTGGCGATGGAGCGGCGGGGGCTTGCGATCATCGCGATCACCCCGGTCCTACTCGTCACGTTTCTATGCTTCATGCTGCTGCCCGATCTCACGTCGCGGATGTGGACCAGGTTCGACCATCCCAGGCCGGTGACGAATGCCGCTGAGATGGGTGCGAATCCAGTCGCGCCGCCGCCGATGCAAACGCCGTAGTTTGGCGATCGATTGGATTCTTACCATTCGCTGGCTCCCCTCAACGCCTTCCTCAACGGATGCGCCACCGTCCTGCTGCTGGCAGGATTCATCTTCATCAAGAACGGCCGGGTGCGAGCGCATCGCGCATGCATGCTCAGCGCGGTTGGGTTCTCCGCCGTCTTCCTGACGTCGTACCTCGTCTATCACTACAACGTTGGCAACGTGCGCTTCAGCGGCCAAGGATGGGTCCGCTCGCTCTATTTCGCGATCCTGATCCCGCATGTAATCCTGGCCGGGGTGATCGTGCCGCTCGCGCTCACGACGATTGTGTTCGCGCTCCGCGGCAACTTCCCGCGCCACCGCCGAATCGCGCGATGGACCTGGCCGCTGTGGATGTACGTCTCGGTAACGGGCGTGATCGTTTACCTGATGTGCTACCAAATGTACACGCCGATCTATCCGATGCCGGCAACGGCGTACGCGCAGTCCGCCTCACGCTAAAAAACGGGGCGGTCAGCTTCCATGCGAACCGCCCCAGTCCTCAATTACTCTTCGGTGATACGAATCTGCGCTACGCCTTCGCGCTCGGACGGCTCGATACCGCCTGATGCCACCGCGCGAGGTTCTTCTGATTCTCCTGGATCTTGATTCCGGTAGTGCGCCCGAAATCGATTCCGATGAGCGCCGTGATGTCCGCGATCGTGTAGCGCGGTCCCGCGATGAATTCGCGATCCGCCAGCACCGTGTCGAGCCATTCCAGGCGTTTGACCGCGGCGTTTCGACAAATCTCGCCGTATTCCTTGACCTGCGGAATGCGCCCCTTGAAGAAATCGCTGGTGTTGCGGAACGCGCCCGCTGTATTCGACAATATTTCGAACTCCATCCGCCGGTTCCACATCTCGACGACGGCCTTGTCCTTCGCATCGACGCCCATCAGGCGCGGCTCGGGCTTGATCTCCTCGAAGTAGCGGCAAATCGCCACCGACTCCGCGATATAAGTGCCGTCGTCGAGTTCGAGCACCGGTACCCGGCCCATCGGATTCATTTTCAGGAACTCGGGTTTGGTATTGTCCGCGGTCGCGAGGTTGACCTGCACGAAGGGAACATTGTTGATGCCTTTTTCCGCGAGAAAGACGCGCACGCGGCGTGGATTCGGAGCCTGGGTGAATTCGTAAATTTTCATAGTGGTTGCAATTTAAAACTGTGCGACGCTCCCGTCAACCGTCAAGCCTTTGCGCTTGGACGACTCGATACTGACTCATACCATCGCGCAAGATTTTTGAGCGCAGGGTCCGCCGCGACGCCCGCCGCTTGCGCAGCGAAATCGACCGCGACCTCGGCGGTGATATCCGCGATTGTAAAGCGATCGGCCGCGATGAATGGCTTGTTGCCGATTTGCGCGTCGAGCCATTGAAGCTGCTGCGCCGCGGCCTCGCGCTGCGTCGCGCCATATTCCGGAAATTGTTTGATGCGCGCCTTGAACAGCTCATTCGTGTGCTGGAACGCGCGCCCGGCAGCGGCAAAGAGGCCCAACTCGATTCGCCGGTTCCACATCTCGATGACGGCTTGCTCGCGGCTGTTCTTGCCCACCATGTTGGGTTCCGGATGCAGCCCTTCAAGGTAGCGGCAGATCGCAACCGACTCGGCCAGGCAGCTGCCGTCGTCTAGTTCGACCACCGGCAGACCGCCCGCGGGATTCTTGGCGAGCATCTCGGGCGTGCGATTCTTGCCGGCAAAGATGTCGACCTGCTCGAGCGGGATCTTGAGTCCCTTTTCCGCTACGAAAATTCTGAGCCGTCGAGGATTAGGAGCGAAAGCGAAATCGTAAATCTTCATAGTAGTTGCAATTTAAAACTCATCAAAGTTCGGGTCAACCTACAAATTCTCTCGCTTTCATCGCGCGCGCGAACGTCAGTTGAGACGTTCGCGATGATAGGCGAGATAGATCGCGGTGCCGACCGAGCCGGTCAGCGAAAGGAACAGATACATCACTATGAAGCCCACCGTCGGAGGCGGCAGTTGGTGCAGCGACCAGAACATGACCATGTTCACTGGCACGTAGAACGCATAGACGATCGAGAGCGGCAGTACCCACGCCCGCATGTTCCAGATGCCGAAGGCGTAGATGAGAAGTACGATGCCGAAGATCGGGCCGAGCACGAGGTTGTGCGCGACGCCGTGGAATTTGTGCCCAAGGACCACCAGGCCACCGATCGCCGGATTGTTGGCGAATTGAAACGCCTTGGTGAAATCGGAAAGCGCGAGCAGGAGAAACAGCACCGTCATCACGGTAAGGAACCATCCACGCGGCGCGCGAGCGGATTGCGGCGTTTGATCTGCCATGCGCGGGAAGCTAGTCGCGTGCGCAATCAGATTCAAGCCGTGAAGCAAGAGATCTAGTGTCATTCTGAGCGAAGCGCGCAAGACAGGGGTGTCATCCAGAACGAAGCGAGCAACGCGAGCGCAGGGAAAGGATGACAGATCAGGCGCTCGCGCTGCTCCCTTCGATCAAGGGCTCCGAAAACAAACCGGCCGGAGCGTCGATGCTCCGGCCGTCTGGCTCCTCTCCCTGCAAGGGAGAGGATGAAGGTGAGGGTCCTTGTCCAGCGCGCATCTTTCGCGCGCGATTTAAGATTCTGCTTTCTGTGCTTGTTACCCCTTCAGGAATTTCCGGATCGCGCCGACCAGCGCCTCCTGCTGCTCGTACATCACCATGTGTCCCGCATTCTTGATCAACTCGAGCTTGCTGTTCTTGATCCGGCTCGTGAACTCCTTCGCGTAGGCCGGCGGAATCAGCTTGTCGTCGTCGCCCCACAGCAGCAGCGTCGGCGCCTGAATCCGGTACGCACGCTTCTTGAGGCCGCGGTCAGGAATCGGCCACAGGAATTTGCTGGCCGTCGCAAGCCGCTTGACCCGCTCGACGTACATCGTTTCGAGCGCTTTGAAGTCGGTCGGGATCGCGGTCATCATTTGCGCCGCCCGCGAATTGGGATCGTGGAACAACAGCGGCGCGATCTCGGTGAGCTGCGCGGCGAAGAAGTCAGGGATCGGCACTTCGTCGATCCAGAAACCGGCCGGCGCTATCAGCACGAGCTTCCTGGCGCGATGCACGTCGAACGCCGCGACCTCAGCCGCAAGCATCCCGCCCATCGAATGGCCGACGATGTTGGCAGTCGGAATGCCGAGTTCATCCATCAGCTCGTGATAGAAGAGCACCGCGTCGGCGATATCATCGATATACTCGTTGCCGGTGGATTCGCCGTAGCCCGGGAATTGCGGTGCGTAGACTTTGAAATTCTTGCCGAGCTCCTCGAGGAACGGCTCGACCGGCATCAGGCCACCGGCGCCGTGCATGAACAGGAGCGGCTCGCCGCTCCCATACACCTGCATCTCGAGCGAGAACTTACCGTTTAGAAGTTTCTGAGTCGTGTTCATTTCGCGCTCCGGACCTCCGTCGAGGCCGCCGCGGCCGCGCGCGCCTTGCCGTTTACTTCGGTCTTCTGGAAATGGACGGGTGCCGGCATCGCGATCTCATTTTGCGGCATCCGCTTGGGCGACCATTTGTCCTCGAAGTTGCTCCACAGGTCGCGCATGTGCGGCATGACCTCGGTCGCGAATAGGTTGGTGCTCTTGCGGACTAGTTCCGGCGGCATCGAGCCAATCTGCATCAGCATCATCAAATGCCCGCAGTTGAGCGACTTCATCGCCTCGCGCAAACGCTCGCGCACCGTCTTGGGCGAGCCCGCGATCACGTAGCCCTGCTCGATGAAGTCCTTCCACTTGAGGCCTTCGCGCTGCAAGGCCGCCCGGTCGCCGACCTGGCCGAGGATTCCGGCCTTGATCGTCCTCACCGTGCGGTAGCCCGGAGCGTCGGCGAAGCCGTTATAGACGTGCAGGCATCGGTTGTAGAAGTAATCCATGTGCGGAGCGTAGTCCTTCTCCGCCTGCTCATCGGTCTCGGAAACCGCGACGACCTGCGCGAAGCCGAGGCTGTAGGGATTCAGCTCCTTCTTTTTCTTCGCCATCACTTCCCAATAGCCGTCGGCGACCTTTTTGCCTGCGATGTACCCGAAGTAGGAAAGGAAGCTGTACTGGTAATCGTGGTCGGCGCAGAAGTCGTAGGTCTCGACCGAGCCGCCGCCGGGAATCCAGATCGGAGGATGCGGCTGCTGGATCGGCTTTGGCCACAGGTTGACGTAACGCAGCTTGGTGTACTTGCCGTTGAACGAGAACACGTCCTTCTCTTTCCACGCCTTGATGATCAGGTCGTGAGCCTCGTAGTACTTCTCGCGGATCGTCGCGGGAATTTCGCCGTAGCAGAAGTTGGTATCCATCGAGGTGCCGACCGGGAAGCCCGCGACCAGGCGCCCGCCCGAGATCACGTCGAGCATCGCGGATTCCTCGGCGACGCGAATCGGCGGATTGTAGAGCGCGATCGAGTTGCCGAGCACGACCAGGCTGGCATTGCGCGTCCGTCGGCTGAGCGCCGCCGCCATAATATTCGGCGACGGCATCAGGCCGTACGCATTCTGATGATGCTCGTTGACGCCCAGCCCGTCGAAGCCCATCGCGTCTGCGTATTCGAGCTGATCGAGGTAGTCATTGTAGAGCCGGTGCCCTACTTTCGGATCGTACAAGTCGCGCGGGATATCGACCCACACGCTGCGATACTTCTCCTTGAAATCCGCGGGCAGGAACCGATACGGCATCAGATGGAACCAGGTAAACTTCATAAATCGTTCTCCTTTTGCGATCGTTACTCGTCTCTCGCCGCGGCCTTTACGCCGACGGATGGACGTCGACCTCTCCTAAATTTGATTCCCCGCTAGTCCGTGCGCGCGATCTGCGATCCGCGCTCTTCTCCTCTCCCTGTAAGGGAGAGGATGAAGGTGAGGGTCCTTGTGCAGCGCGGGATTTAGTTCCCGCGCGATTTAAGATTCTGCTTCTGCTCGCTTTTCTTCGCACACCTAGCTGCGAAGCGGCCAGATGCGACTCGAGCGCCTCGTCGAGAAAATGCTCGGGGTTGAGCCCGGTGACGTCGCGAAAAAAATTGCCGCCGCCCATCAGCATGAACGCGCCGTTCATGCTGGCCCAGACGACCGCGGCGGTCTTCTTGGGCCCCATCGAGTTGGCGATAACGCCGCCTTCAAACGCGCGCCTGATCGTGCCTTCCCACAGTCCAAAAATTTCGTGGCTCAATTCCATCACGCGCTGAAAATTGCGCAGCTCGGATTGCCGCTTGAGCCGTTTGTGCAGCTGCGCGTAAACCACCGAATGCTGCGACAAAAAGATCTCGCGCGATTCGCGCAGATAGTCCAGGTAGGCGGACGCGATCGCCTTCAGCTCGCCGAGCGGTTCGAGCCGGCGCGCGAAAATCTCAAGGTAGCGGCCGCGAAGCTGCGCGGCGCGGTCGGCGATAAGATTCAGGTAAAGATCGTCGCGCGAAGAGTAGTAAAGGTAGATCGTGCCGACTGCCACTTCGGCCTCGCGCGCAACCATCTCGATAGTCGCGCCTTCCAGCCCATGCTTGGCGAAAACTTTGGCGGCCGCAGTCAGGATAGCCTGCCCCCGCGCCTGCCGCTCGCGCCGATGCCGTTCCTGAACGCTCATCTACCCGCGCAGCACCTGAATGAATGCAGATTCATATTATGAA
>Ga0074046_10001316_pt1 | contig 22664 bp, 19 predicted proteins | sample BogForMeECP23OM3_FD_94441 | JGI IMG/M metagenome (GOLD analysis project Ga0074046, IMG submission 94441) | Bog forest soil microbial communities from Calvert Island, British Columbia, Canada - Bog Forest MetaG ECP23OM3 | ecosystem: Environmental > Terrestrial > Soil > Wetlands ...
GGCGCGCTGCCACTAGTCCTCATCAGTCTGGCCAACGATGTGTCGCGTTGGTGTCTGGTCGCGGCGATCGCGGCGCTGGGGATGAAGACTTCTTTCAAGGCTTTGTTCGCCGTCGGCTGGCGACCGGTCGGGCTGATGGTCGCGGAAACGCTCTGGATCGCGATTCTGGTTCTGTTTTCGGTCAAGATGATCATCTGAGAATCGGCGCGCGGCCTTGCGATAGCTTGTTCAGCAGAGGAGGTGAGACATGGCCGATCCCGCCCGGGCCGCGATTCCGGACGACGACCTGGACCGTCAATTGACGGTCGCCGATACGGACAGCGCTGCCGCGCCGCATGTCGCGGTGGCGGGTGACGTGTACACGATCCTTGTCTCCGGCGAGCAGACCGCGGGACGCTACTGCCTCATCGACATGATCGTGCCTCCCGGCGGCGGCCCTCCTCCCCATCGACATGATTTCGAGGAGATGTTCACGCTTCTCGAGGGCGAGCTTGAATTCACCTTTCGAGGCAAGGCGATGAAAATCGGCGCGGGATCGACCGTGAATATCCCGGCCAACGCACCGCACGCATTTCGCAATGCGTCCGCCGCTCCGGCGCACCTGCTCTGCATGGGCGCACCGGCGGGCCTGGAGGAATTCTTTCTGCTCGTAGGCGACCGAGTTCCAAACCGGGCGTCCCCGCCGCCCAACCTCAACCAGGCGCAGAGAGAGGAGCGGATCAAAAAGGCAAAGGAGCTCGCGCCGAAATTCCGGACGGAACTTTTGATCCCATAGCCCTGGTGGAGTCCGTTGTCGTTCCTCTCACGGGCAGACGTCTTGAAACACCCCGTAACGAGCGCCAAATCGCAGCGAATAGACCCTGCCCTCCCCGGGCTGCAACAGAAGGAGGGTCCCATGCCGAATTCCACTGAGCGCGCGGTGCTGGCGGGCGGGTGCTTCTGGGGCATGCAGGATTTGATCCGACGCACTCCCGGCGTCATCTCAACGCGGGTCGGCTACACGGGCGGCGACGTGCCCAACGCGACCTATCGCAACCATGGCGATCACGCCGAGGCGATCGAGATCGTCTTCGACCCGGCGAAGATCAGCTACCGCAAGCTGCTCGAGTTCTTCTTCCAGATCCACGACCCGTCGACCAAGAACCGCCAGGGCAACGACGTCGGCCGCAGCTACCGTTCGGCGATCTTCTACACCAACGACGAGCAGAAGCGCGTCGCGCTCGACGCGATCGCCGATGTCGACGCCTCAGGTCTGTGGCCGGGCAAGGCGACGACCGAAGTCGCGCCGGCCGGCCCGTTCTGGGAGGCCGAGCCCGAGCATCAGGATTATCTCGAGCGCTACCCGAACGGCTACACCTGCCACTTCGTCCGCCCGAACTGGGTCCTGCTGAAGCGGGCCGCCGCGGAGTAAGACCCGCGCGCCTTTCGCTATCCCGGCGCCAGCGCCCGGTTCTGGCTCAACTTGCAGGCGGCCTACGAGGTGGCGGAACTCGGCGAGCGGATCGCGTCGGAAGTGACCCATCCGCCGCCTGGCGCCGGTACAGCTTCCTCGATTAGAAGCCAAGTTGACGTCTGCCCGTCCGCGCAAGCCGACCGACGAAGGCATGGGCCCGCACAACTGGGGCGGCGGCGAGGCGCGGCCGAAGGGCGGCGGGAGGCGGAGAGCGCGGTGGCGGGATAGCCGACGGGCGATGGCGACGCCGCCGCTGTTCGGGCCCTTGGCGAGACAAGTTCCGCACCCGATCGACAGCGGCTCCGGCGGCGGGGCCTGGGCTCGGAGAAAAATGCCAGAATTCCCTTGTTCGCGCAAAGGCTTATGGGATGGCGGCTAGCCGTCAACGCATCAATCTCTTGCCAACCTTGCGATCTTGTTCCATATTTGTTCCTCAGCCGCGTTCCAGTATGAGGCCGCCGAGTTGTTCCGTTTCGCCCCCCGCACCTTGCAAGCGATCGGTCGACTCGCGGCGCGGAGCGCCGTGCGAAGGCCGGGTGACAAGAGTGATCGTTCGCCCCTTGAACCGTGTCTGGCCGCGGGCCTTGCGGCGCAGGAAGGCCTGACGGCAAAGCGGGTTCGCCTTTTTTTGACTTGGATTGCTCGTAAGCCTCTGAAAAGCCCCGAATCGGACGAAGGAATCCAAGAAAATACAAGCTTGGTTTCTTGGTTCGGCTTGGACTGGCTTTGGTGCGGCTTGGAGGAATTTGGCCCGAGGCGTTACGGCGTCGGCCGCTCGCTTCCGCGCGCCTCTCGTCGCGAGTGGATGAAGCCCGTCGCCGGGGACGGAGTGAGATCCGCCTTGGTAGTTACCCAGTTTGCTGTTTTTGGCGCCCAAGCCTTTGAAATCGCCCGCGCGCTCGCAGTTTTCGCAGGCGGTCGCGCCGGCTTGGAGAGTGGCGCGGAGGTCACAGCGCATTGGGCAAGTGCAGACCGGTCGGGGCAGGGAACCAATGCGTTCGGCCGCGGTTCGCAGACAGGGCGGACGCCCGTCGGACCGCGGAAGAACGTCAGTGCGAATTCTCTACCTCTATTGCCATCCACTTGCCGACAGCTTCCACGCCGCGATTCGCGCAGCGGCCCTGAACGCGCTGAAGGGAGGCCGGCACAGCGTCGATCTGCTCGATCTCTACGGGGAGTCGTTTCAACCGGTCCTGACTGCGGACGAGCGCCGGCATTATTTCGAATCGCCGCGCAATCAAGCGGGTCTCGAGGACTACGTTGAGCGAATCAAGGGCGCAGAAGCGCTGCTCATACAGTATCCGACCTGGCGTTTCGGGTCGCCCGCGATGCTCAAGGGATTCTTTGATCGGCTCCTGATCCCGGGCGTCGCCTACGACGTATCCGATCCGGCCCGCACGAAGCCGTCGCTCGATAACCTCCGCAGGATCGTCGGCGTCGTCACCTACGGCCAGCGATGGTCGGCGGCGTTCTGGATGGGCGACGCGCCGCGCAAGACGGTGACGCGCTTCCTGCCCTGGTTCACGAAGGACAAGGCCAAGACCGAGTATTACGCGCTCTACAACGTCGACCACTCGACAGAACGGACCCGCCGCGCCTTCATTGCGCGGGTCGAAAGAGGGTTGCGCAGGCTTTGAGGAGTGCCGCAGAGCCGAGCGCTACCTCCGGAACTCCGGCCTCACCGCTGCATAAAGCGCAGCGAAGCGTTCCCGTTGCTTCGCGAAGGCCGCCGCGAGCTCTGGCTCCGGCTTCGTCACGTCGGCGATCTCCTGCGGTTTGCAGACCGCTTCGGCCGGCTCTCCTGTCGCCGCCATGCGCGCAAGCCGCGCGGCGCCGAGGGCGGGGCCGGCCTCGCCGCCGTGCATGCGTGCGACGGCGCAGCCGGTCGCGGCCGCGATCATGCGGGTCCAGAGAGCGCTCTTGGCGCCGCCGCCGATGAGGCCGACACGCTCGATCGCCGCGCCGGCCGCTTGGAGACAATCGCGCGCGTCGGCGAGCGTCAGCGCGACGCCCTCCATCACTGCGCGTGCGACGTCCGCGCGGGTCGTCGCCTCGCTCATGCCGAACAATACGGCTCGGGCGTAAGGATCGTCGAGCGGAGTGCGCTCGCCGGAGAGATAGGGAAGGAACACCAGACCGCCCGGCCCGCGGTAGCCGTCCGCCGCCGCGCGCTCGAGAGAGGCGGGCGCTTCGCCGAGAAGACGTCCGGCGAAGGCGAGCGCTCCGGCCCCGTTCAGCATGGCGGCCATCGCGTACCAGCGGCCGGGCAACGCGTGGGCGAAGCTGTGCACCAGCTTGTCCGGCGCGCTGATATAGCGGTCCGTCGCGACGATGAGCTGCGTGGCCGTGCCGAGGGAGATGAAGGCTTGGCCTGGCGCGATGGCTCCGAGACCGACCGCCCCCACGGCCGCGTCGCCGCCGCCGGCGGCGATAACCAAGTCGCGCGGCAGCCCGAAGTCTTCGGCGGCCGCGGGGCGGACCTTGCCAACCGGGGAGGAGCCCTCGAACAGCGGCGGCGCCCAGGCGGGCTCCGCGCTGCAGGCTGCGATCGCTTCGGCCGACCAGGCCCGGGCAGCCTCGTCGAGCATCCAGGTTCCGGCGGCGTCGCTCATGTCGGTCCCGCGCTCGCCGCAAAGCGCAAGGCGCAAGTAGTCCTTCGGCGCCAGCACGCAATCGATTTGGCGGCGCCGCTCGGGTTCGTGTCGGCTGAGCCACAGGAGCTTCGGTCCGGTGAACCCCGGCATCGGCTTCACCCCGACGACGCCGGCAAGCTGCGGATAGTCACGGGCGAGTTCGACGGCTTCAGCATTCGCCCTGCCGTCATTGTGCAGGATCGCCGGGCGGACCGGTTTGTCGGACCGGTCGAGCGCCACGGCGCCGTGCATCTGGCCGGAAAAGCCGACAGCCTTCACAACGCCGAACGCCTTCGGGGCCGCTCGGCGAAGGTCGGCTATCGCGCCGGTCATCGCGGCGCGCCAAACGTCCGGATCCTGCTCCGACCAGCCGGGTTTCGGGCGATCGGGCGAATACGTCCGCGACGCGCTCGCGATCGGCGCGTCGCTCTCGTCGATCAGCAGGGCCTTAAGCCCGGACGTGCCGCAGTCCAGCCCGAGAAACATCGGCCGAGAATGCGCCGACCTCGGCGCATTGACAAGCTCCGCTCAGGTGCAGCTCACCCCTGCCTCGCCGCAAAATGCGGACGGGCTGCGAGTCGTCCAGCAGCCCGCCCACGCGGGGTCGGGTTGCTCCAACGAGGACGGAGAATAGTCTTCCTTGCCGAATTCAAGGCCGCGCTCGAGAATGTGCCGCAGTCCGTCGAGGATGGGCGTATCCGCGCCCCGAATTGCCTTGCCCAACCCTTCCCAATCGCCGTCGCCAGCCCGGCGGGCGAAGTCGCGCACCAGCCGTGAGGCCAGCATGCCGCTCGACAGGTGGCGCGCAGCCGCGTCGCGCGCGAATCGCCGCGCGAAATCGCCGCCGATCGAGGCGACGGCTGCGCGGGCGACATGAGGGTTGGAGCAGGTGGCGACGATCTCGCGTATGATCATAAGTTCCCCTCGCGGAAGTCGGTTGATGCTCTTGTGACGAATAAATTTGTCCCCAGCGTGGCGTTGCTTCGACTACGGGGAAGTTTCTGCCACGGAGATCGCCGGAATTCGTCGACCCGCTCATCTCGTCAAAGTTCTGTCACATCGGCTTATATGCAGTGCAGCATGAGTTTGCACTTCAAGTTGCTTGACAACCACTGTGGTCGTGACGAAGGTTTAAATCAGGGCGAATGATTAACTGTAGGAAGAATGCGCAATTGTTTCGCTCGAGCGTCAAAAGCAACTGCTCCGGCTTCGCGAGCCAAAGCTCGTAGACACCCGACGGTCGCCTCCCGCGGAAGATGACAAAGGCCGCGAGTCTCTAGCTAGCTAGGCCGGAATGCGCATCGCCTCGACGCGCGCTGCGAGCGAGAGCGCCTCGGCCGCGCTCATCGCCGCGCGCGGGACATCGACCTCGATCTCGCCGATCACCCGCGCGGGTCGGGGCGACAGCACGAAGATGCGGTCGGCGAGGCGGATCGCCTCGCCGACGTCATGGGTCACCAGAACGGCAGTGACAGCGCGGTCCGCGACCAGCGCCGCGAGGTGGTTTTGCAACGCCAGAGCAAGCGGCGCGTCGAGCGAAACGAACGGTTCGTCGAGCAAGAGGAGCGCGGGCTTGACCGCGTAGGCGCGCGCGAGCGCCACGCGTCGCGCCAGTCCAAGCGACAGTTCGCCGGGGAAGTGCGTCCGGTGAGCGGCAATTCCGAGCGCGTTCATGAGCGCCTTCAGCTCGCCCTCGCCGATCTGCGGCGCGGCCAGGCGAATGTTCTCCTCGACCGTGCGCCACGGCAGCAGGCGCGGCTCCTGGAACGCCATCGACAGCAGCCCCGGCGGGCGCATGACCCTGCCCTCGAACTGCCGGTCGAGGCCGGCGAGAATCCGCAAGAGGCTCGACTTGCCGCAGCCGGACGGGCCGATCAACGCGCCGATCCGCCCGGCCTCGAGGCGGAAGGCGAAGTCGGAGAGGATTTCGACCGTCTGGCCGGAGGCGTTCACGAGGCGCTTGCGCGCCACACGAACGTCAAGCAGGCCGAGGTCGCCAGCGCGAGACATGACGTTCAAAGGGTTGCACCACGAAGGCTTCGATCATCAGCATCGCCGCGGTGAACGGCAAGGCATAGGCGAGCAGGAGCGCGACGTCGAACAGCTGAAAGGCCATGTTGATCTCGAAACCGACGCCATTCGGCCGGCCGAGCAGCTCGACCACCAGCACGATCTTCCATACGAGCGACAGACCCGAGCGGGTCGCGGCGGCGAAATAGGGCGCAAGCTGCGGCAGCACCACGTGGCGCAACCGCTTGAGCGGCGAGAAGGCGAATGCACGCGCCATCTCGTCGAGGCCTGGATCGAGCGTGCGCACGCCCTCGCGGATCGTCACCGTCGCATTCGGCAGCTTGTTGAGCGCAACCGCGGCGATCGCGGCCGCCTCGTTGAGGCCGACCCAGATGTAGAGGAGAACGATGATGACGAGAGCCGGCAGATTGAGCAGCACGACGATCCACGGATCGGCGAGCCGGTCGACGAGCGCGCGGCGGCCCATGAGGTAGCCGAGCGCCGAGCCCAGCGCCATCGCCAGCGCGAAGGCCGCCGCAACGCGCGCCATCGTGACCGCCATCGCCGTGAACAGTTCGCCCGACGCCGCTGCCCTTCGCATTGCGGCAAAGACGGCGACGGGCCCCGGGAGATGCCTGGGATCGCTGAAATGCGCCGCTGCGCCCCAGAGCGCGATCAGCGCGACGAGAGACAGGAGCCGCGCGGCCAAGGCGGCTCACTTCGCCGCGCTGGGATCGAAGAACAGCGAAACGTCGAGCTCCGGAGCGTCGCCGACGAGATCCTTGCCGCCGCTTGCGACGATCGCCCGATAGAGCGCCCTGGCGTCCTCCGCCTCCTCGGCGACGGAACGCTTCGGAACGCCTTCGAGATAACGCTTGCGGTAGGTCTCGAGCGCGGCGTCGTCGGCGAGGTGCAGCCGGCTCTTGATCGGGACCCATGCGGACGGATCCTTCGCCAGCGCCGCGCGCGCCTTGGCGACGGCGTCCAGGTAGCGCCGAAGGGCATCGCCGTGGTTCTTGGCGAACTCTTCGGTGAAGACATAGCCGGTCATCGCCACCGGCCCCCTGGCGCCCAAGTCCTTCTCGATGTCGGCCATTTCGATCGCCCGGCGGAAGCCGCGGTTCTCGAGGTCGACGCAGAAATTCCAGAATTCGAGCGCCGCGTCGAGTTCGCCCTCGGCGAGCTTTTCAGCGATCAGCGGCGGCGCGCCATAGGCTGGACGCGCGCTCTGCGCCAGATCGCGGCCTTCCTTCCGATCCGCCGCCTGCGCCAGGAGCCAGCTCTTGTCGAGCGGCCCGCCAGCGACGCCGATCGAACGGCCGGCGAGATCGGCGAGCGAATGAACGGGCGAATTCTTTGCCGTCATCACGGCGCCGAGCGCGTTCGAATAAGGCGTGAACAGGAGTTTGTCGCCAAGCGAGCGCTCGCGCGCCACCCACATCCAGTCGGAGACGATGATGTCGGCCTCGCCGCCCTGCAGCGCGATCTTGCCGGCCTCCGTCGAAGCGAGCTCCGTCGTCTCGACGTCGAGGTTCGCCGCCTTGTCGAGGCCGAGAGCCTTCATCGCCGCGATCTCCCAGGCGACGGTGCCGTTCTTCTGCACCGCGACGCGGATCGCATCGGCGGCGTCGGCGGCGCCGGAAAGGCCAAGAAAAATCGTGGCGGCGGCGAGCGCCCGGATCCTCATCGCATGCTTCCCCCTCATCCCCCGCGCCGCATCAGCATGCCGCGCGCCGGGTCGTAGGCGACGACCGCCGCGGCGAGAAAGACGATCGTGCACCCCAGGACCACCGCGACCGAGACCGGGTCGACCTTGCCCCAGAAGGCGAAGCGGATGAGTTCGACCGCGTAGGTGAATGGATTGAACGCGCAAACGGTCGCAAGCAAGGGGCTTCCCTCCTGCACCCGCCACAGCGGATAGAGGGCGGAGGAGGCGAAGAACATCGGGAAGATGACGAAATTCATCACCCCGGCGAAGTTCTCCAGCTGCTTGATGAGCGAGGACAGTACCATGCCGAGCGCCCCCAGCATCAGGCCCGATAGGACAAGCGCAGGCAGGATCGTCACATAACCCCACATGCTCGGGGGCTCGATCTCCCAGAAGTAGGCGATGACCAGATAGGCGTAGACCTGGAGGACCGAGACCGCGACTCCGGCCAGGAGCTTCGAGGTCAAGAGGAACCAGCGCGGCGCGGGGCTCACCAGCAGCATGCGCATCGAGCCCATCTCGCGATCGTAGACCATCGAAAGCGACGACTGCATGCCGTTGAAGAGCTGGATCATCGCAATGAGGCCGGGCGTGATGTAGACGTCATAGAGAACGTAGGTTTCGTAAGGCGGGATGATCGAGACGCCAAGCGTCTGACGGAAACCTGCGGCGAAGATGAAGAGCCAGACGAGCGGCCTCACCAGGGCGGAGATGAACCGTTCGCGCTGATGAAGAAAGCGCAGGCTCTCGCGCCAGACGATTCCCTCGAGGCAGACGAGATAGGCGCCGAGGCCGAAGGGCCGCCGCATGGGCATTTCGATCGCGCTCACGCCTCCTCCTCGCCGGCGCCGCCGGTCAGTCTCGTGAACGCAGCCCCGATGGACGCCGCCCCGGCCGCCTCCATCACCGCGCGCGCGGTGTCGGAAGCGAGCACCCGGCCCTTGTGCAGCACGACCACGCTGTCCTCCGGGCGCACCTCGTCGACGAGGTGGGTCGTCCAGAGAACGCCGATGCGGTCTTCGGCGACGAGGCCGCGCACCAGCGCGAGAATGTCGGCCCGCGCCTTGATGTCGAGGCCCGCCGTCGGCTCGTCGAGCAGCACGAGACGGGGCCGGTGCAGGAGGGCTCGGGCGATCTCGACCCGTCGCATCTGGCCCCCGGAGAGGTGGCGCACACGGTCGTGACGCCGGTCGGCGAGGCCGACGCGGGCGACGAGCTCGCGCGAGCGGGCGAGCGCTTCCAGCCGGCCGATTCCGTGCAGCGCCGCCTGATAGAGCATGTTCTGCTCGACGGTGAGATCGAGATCGAGCGTGCGGCTCTGGAAAACGACGCCAAGTTCGGCGAGCGCAGCGCCGCTCTGGCGCGCGACGTCATAGCCGAAGATGCGGACCTCGCCCGCCTTGCTGGCGTAAAGGTGGGTGATGATCGAGAAAAGGGTGCTCTTGCCGGCGCCGTTGAGGCCGAGCAACACGGCGAAGGTCGCGGGCTCGACCGCGAAGCTCACGTCGTCGAGCGCCTTGCGCGCGCCATAGGCGTGCGAGATGCGCTCGACCACGAGCGCCGCCGGAAGCGTGGCTGCAACAGGGACGGAGCCGCCGAAGTTCATTGCCGGGTGGTCGCCGCGTCTCGGGGACGGGACCAAACAGGGTTCGATTTCCGGGCGTTCCGCGACGAGACGGAGCGGTCCTCCCCGGCGAGGCTCACTTGAGCTTGCATTTCGTCTCCGGCTGGTCGAGGCCGAGCGTATCGAGCTCCGACACCTGATGCAAAAAACCTTCCTGCGGCGAAACGGAGACCGTCCCCCGCCCGTCGGTCAAAAGGATCGGCTGGCGAAGTTGCAGGTTCCACGGGCGAAGCGTCAGCTTCACGCCCTTGAAGCCGGCGACGTCGAAGCCGGGCGAGAGCATCAGGTTGAGCGCCGCTTTCGGATCGGCGGATTTCGTGCGGTTGACCGCGTCGCCGATCATCCGCATGGCGAGCCAGGCCTGGTTGTCGCGCGCCGTCATGCCGCGGTGAAACATGCGCTCAAAGCGATTCTGCAGCTGCTGCGCGCCCCACAGTTCGTGCGAGGGGTCCCAGCTTGTAGGCCGCAAGCCGCCGGAGCCCGCGACCGGACGCGGGTCCCAGGTCCGGTATGGCAGATAGCCGCCGAAGACGTCGTTCTCGTCCGCCGCGATCAGAACGTCGTAATCGGGCGCCTTCTGGGTGAAGACCGGCATCTGGCGCTGGGTTTGCACGACGCCCGAATCAGAGCGCCGGCCCCCGCCCGTGTCTTCGAACGTCCGTTTCTCGACGATCTTGCCGCCGAACTTCTTGGCGGCGCGCTCGTAGGCCGCGCCGAGCGCAATATCCTCGGGATGCGAACCAACGACGAGGAACCACCTTCTCCACTGCTTCCAGATGAGATACTCGGCGAGGCCGTCCGCCAGCATCGCACGCGAAGGCGCGGTGTGAATGACGTTGGCGCGGCAATCCTCCTCGCGCAGACGTTCGTCCGGCGCGCCGGCGTTGAACACCAGCGTATCCGCGCCGCGCGCAGCGTCGGCGACCTGCAGAAGTTTGTCGGCCGGCAGGTCGACGATCAGGAAACGGACGCCCGAATCGATCAGCTTCCTTGCGGCGCCGACCGCGTCGTCGTCCGGCGCAAGCTTGACGTCCTCGATCGAGAAGGATTGATCGATGAACCTTCCAGTGGTGTTGTTGTCTGCCATAGCGAGCTTGGCGCCGGCGACGAAGTCGTCGGCCGCCGGGATGTCGAGGATCGAGATCGTCTCGCGCGAATGCTCCGTGTGGATGACGCCGACCTTGACCTCGAGCGGGTCGGCAGTCGCCGCAGCCGGCGATGCGGCGAGCGCCGCAATCCCCAGCGCGGTCGCGGCCAGCAGATGTTGTGTTCGACTGCCGGCAACCCCATGATTGGAATTGTTCGCGCGGACCCGCAGGCTACTGGGAGCAACCATGAGACGGAGAATGCCGCTGGCTTTGGCCGCAATCGTTCTCGCCCATCCGGCGTTAGCCAAGGACACACGGTTTTGGAACTTGACCTCGTCCACGGTTCGGTCGCTCGAACTCGCGCCCGCCGGCACGAAAGCCTTCGGTGCGAACCAGTGCCTGAACGACCCCGATGGGGCGGTCGACCACGACGAGCGCGTCAGGGTGACCGGCGTCGCGGCCGGTTTGTATGACGCGCAGCTCAAGCTCGCCGACGGGCGGACATGTCTGGCGAAAAATGTGCGGATCGAAACCGGCAAGCCGTTCGCCATCGAGGACAAGGATCTCACCGACTGTACGAAATGAGCGCCGTGGCCGCCGGCGTTTGCCGGCGCGTCGTCGCTTCGACAAACGAGAGCGGCGCCGATCCCGTTCGGACCGACGCCACACAGTCTGCGGCTTCACGCTGCTCCACGGCCTTTTTATGGCGCCGGCCAAAGAAGGACCGCTTCGCGCCCGGCGCGAAGCCGCGCTCCCTTCTCCCTTATCGTGCGGCGAAGCCGCGGATGGTTACATTTCCGCGGTGAGATAGGCCGTCACTTCGAGGCCAGCGCAGACTTCGACAACAACTGGAGTAGTCCAGCTCATGGGTGCACTCCTAAAGGCTCGTTTCAGCAAAAGCGCCTTGTCGCCTTTTGCAAAGCCAATGTAACAGGCGCCGCGCGAGCCGTCGCCAACTCTTTGGTGCTGATCGCCGCTAAAGCGCAAGTTTGGGATGCGGGCCGCGTCATATCGGGAAAAATTCCCCGAGCGCCGCGAAATTGTTCTCGATTTTGCGCTTGGAATCGCGCAATCGTCCCCGCGAGACCCTCGAGGGACATTCAGATCCGGTGCGGTTTTCCTTTCTCAATGTGGCCCGACAGGCTCTGTCGGGCAATGACGGCTGGCCGGAGCAGTGGCCGAGTCCTGAACCGAAGCGCGCCTACGATGCGGTCATCGTCGGGGCTGGCGGGCACGGACTGGCGACCGCCTATTACCTTGCCAAGGAGCACGGGCTGGCCAACGTCGCGGTGCTCGAAAAGGGCTGGCTGGGCGGAGGCAACACGGGTCGCAACACGACCATCCTGCGTTCGAACTATCTATGGGAGGAGTCGGCCGCGCTCTACGAGCACGCGCTGAAGCTGTGGGAGGGCCTCTCGCACGAGCTCAATTACAATGTGATGTATTCGGCGCGCGGCGTGATGATGCTGGCGCATAACGCCCATGACGTTCAGGTCGGCAAGCGCCATGTTCAAGCGAATCGGCTTGCCGGGGTCGACAACGAATGGCTGACGCCTGAGGAGGCCAAGGCCTTCTGTCCGATCCTCAACATTGCGCGCGACATCCGCTATCCGATCGTCGGCGCCGCATTGCAACGGCGCGGCGGGACGGCGCGCCACGACGCGGTCGCCTGGGGCTATGCGCGCGGAGCCTCGGCGCGCGGGGTCGACATCATCGAAAACTGCGAGGTGACCGCGATCCGCCGTGACGCTTCGGGGGCGGTCTCCGGCGTCGAGACGACGCGTGGAAGCATCGCGGCCAAAATGATCGGCGTCGTCGCCGCCGGCCACACTTCCGTCGTCATGGCGATGGCGGGCGTACGCATGCCGCTGGAAAGCAATCCGCTGCAGGCGCTCGTCTCGGAGCCGGTCAAGCCGATGATGCCGTGCGTCGTGATGTCGAACACCATCCACGCCTATATGTCGCAGTCGGACAAGGGCGAGATGGTCATCGGCGCCGGGACGGATTCCTACATCTCCTATTCCCAGACCGGCGGCCTGCACATCGCCAATCATACGCTCGAGGCGATCTGCGAGCTCTTCCCTGCGGTGCGGCGGCTGCGCATGCTGCGCAACTGGGGCGGCGTCGTCGACGTCACGCCCGACCGCTCGCCGATCCTCGGCCTCACGCCGGTTCCCGGACTCTTCGTGAACTGCGGCTGGGGCACCGGCGGCTTCAAGGCGACCCCGGGCTCGGGCCACGTGTTTGCCCACACGTTGGCGCGCGGGGAGCCGCATCCGCTGGCTGGGCCGTTCGCGCTCGACCGCTTCCGGACCGGACGGCTGATCGACGAGGCTGCCGCCGCGGCGGTCGCCCATTGAGGCCTTCATGCTGCTGATCCCCTGTCCCTATTGCCGCACGGAAAGGCCGGAGCTCGAATTCCGCTACGGCGGCGAAGCGCATGTCGCGCGACCCGCCAACCCCGGCGTCGTCAATGACGCTGATTGGGCCGAGTTCCTTTACTTCCGCTCCAATCTCAAGGGCGTGCTCGCCGAGCGCTGGCGGCACGTCTCGGGCTGCGGGCGCTTCTTCAATTGCCTTCGCGACACCGTGAGCGACAGGATTTTGGCGGTCTACAAAGCGGGCGAGCCGAGGCCCGAGCTCGGCGCCGGGGCCGCACGATGACCCAGGCATTCCGCCTCGCGGGCGGCGTGTCGCTCGACCGGGCGCGCCCCCTTTCCTTCACGTTCGACGGGGTCGCTTACGGCGGTTACGAGGGCGATACGCTCGCCTCTGCTTTGCTCGCCAACGGCGTGCGTCTGGTGGGCCGCTCGTACAAATATCACCGCCCGCGCGGGATCCTCTCCGCTGGGCCGGAGGAGCCGAACGCGCTTGTCGGCGTGTCTCGCGGTCCCGGCCGCTTTACTCCGAACCTGCGCGCAACCCAGGTCGAGCTTTATGATGGTCTCGTCGCGACGAGCCAGAACCGCTGGCCGTCGCTCGCGTTCGACGTCGGCGCGATCAACGACGCCTTCTCGCCGCTCTACGGCGCAGGCTTCTACTACAAGACCTTCATGGGCCCCGATCTGTTCAGCAAGAACTGGGCCTGGAAGAACCTCTACGAGCCAATCGTCCGCCTCGCCGCGGGCCTCGGGACCGCGACGACAGAGCCGGACCCCGACCATTACGGTCGCTATTTCGATCACTGCGACGTGCTGGTCGTCGGCGGCGGTCCCGCGGGCCTCGGGGCGGCGCTCGCTGCGAGCGCGAGCGGGGCGAACGTCGTCGTCTGCGACGAGAATCCTGCGCTGGGCGGCTCGCTAATCGCCGAGATACGCGCGCGCATCTGCGGCAAGAGCGCGGGCGCGTGGCTCGCCGACACGCTCGCCGCGCTCCGCGAAGCGCCGAATGTCCGGCTCATGCCGCGGACACAGGCGTTTGGCTATTACGCGCAGAATTTCATCGGGCTCGGCGAACGCCTCGCTGAGCCGGAGCTTACCGACAGGCCCGACCTGCCCCGCGAACGGCTCTGGCAGATGCGGGCGCGCGAGGTCGTGCTCGCCGCCGGGGCGATAGAGCGCCCGCTCGTATTCGCTGACAACGATCGGCCGGGGATCATGCTCGCCGGCGCCGCGCGACGCTATTTGAACCAATACGGCGTCAAGGTGGGCGAGCGGGTCGTGGTCCTCACAGCGCATGACGAAGCCTATCGCGCCGCGCTCGAGCTGAAAGACGCGGGCGTGCAGGTCGACTTGGTCGCCGATCTGCGCGACGACGCCCCGGGACCGTTGCCGGAAGCGGCGCGCGCGGCCGGCCTCCGGACCGCGACCAAGACCTCGATTCACGAGGTGCAAGGCCGACGAAGCGTGACCGCCGTGCGCCTCGCAGCGCATCCCTTCGGAATGCGGACGTTTCCCTGCGATGCGCTCCTGATGTCAGGCGGCTGGACGCCTTCGGTCCATCTCTTCTCGCAATCGCGCGGCAAGCTTGCATTCGACGAGGCGCTGCAAGTCTTTCTGCCCGCAAAGTCCGCCCAACGCGAGCGGTCGGCGGGCGCATGCAACGCGACCTTTGGCCTGGCCGAAGCCCTCGCGGAGGGTTACGCGGCGGGACGCGACGCCGCCGCGGCGGCGGGCTTCCCTGCTTCCGAGGCGTCGACCCTGTTCGTCGAGGCGGCGCCGTCCGCCACCGGCGGAACGCTGGGCGCGCCGCTGCATGTCCTCGGCGACCGTCGCGTCAAGGCGTTTGTCGACTATCAGAACGACGTCTGCGTCAAGGACGTTGAGCTTGCGGTGCAGGAGGGCATGCGCTCGATCGAGCACGTCAAGCGCTACACCACGACCGGCATGGCGACCGATCAGGGCAAGCTTTCCAACATGAACGCCCTCGCCGTCGCCGCCGCCGCGCAGCAGAAGACGATCTGCAAGATGGGGCTGACGACCTTCCGCCCGCCCTATACGCCGGTGACTTTCGGCGCCTTCGCCGGACCTGCGCGCGGCGATCTGTTCGATCCCATCCGGCGCACTCCAATCCATGACTGGGCGGTGGACCGCGGCGCTGCGTTCGAGGACGTCGGGCTTTGGAAGCGCGCCTGGTATTTTCCCCGAGGCGGCGAATCCATGCACGACGCGGTCGCGCGTGAATGCCGCACGACCCGGGCTTCGGTTGGCCTGTTTGACGCCTCGACCCTCGGCAAGATCGAGGTGGTCGGCCCCGACGCGGCCGTGTTCCTCGAACGCATGTACGCCAACGCCTTCCAGAAGCTCGAGGCCGGCCGGTGCCGCTACGGGCTGATGCTGTCCGAGGCCGGCTTCCTGATGGACGATGGCGTCATCGCGCGGCTCGCGCCCGACCGGTTCCACGTGACGACAACCACCGGCGGCGCCCCGCGCGTGCTGGCCCATATGGAGGATTATCTCCAGACCGAGTTCCCCGACCTCAAGGTCTGGCTGACCTCCACGACCGAGCAATGGGCGGTGATCGCCATACAGGGGCCGAAGGCGCGCGATTGCGTCGCGCCGCTCGTCGAAGGCGTCGATCTCGCCAACGAGGCCTTCCCGCATATGAGCGCGCGCGAGGCGCGCGTCTGCGGCGTTCGAGCGCGACTGATGCGGGTCAGTTTCACCGGCGAACTCGGCTACGAAATCAATGTAGGTTCGGCCTATGGCCGCAACGTGTGGGATGCGGCGTGGCGCGAAGTTGAAAAGCATGGCGGCTGCGCGTATGGCACGGAAGCCATGCATGTGATGCGGGCCGAAAAAGGTTATGTGGTCGTCGGCCAGGACACGGACGGCACGGTGACGCTCGCCGACCTCGGCCTCGACTGGGCGATCGGCAGAACGAAGAAGGATTTCGTTGGGAGACGCTCGCTGAGTCGTCCCGACATGCTCAAGGACGACCGCAAGCAACTCGTCGGCCTCGTCACCGAAGACCCGAACGTCGTTCTCGAGGAGGGCGCCCAGATAACGGCGACCGCGACGCCAGCCGTCGGCTCGCCTGCGCTCGGCCATGTGACATCGTCCTATCGCAGCGCGACGATGGGGCGATCCATCGCACTGGCGCTCGTCGCGGCCGGGCGCTCGCGTATGGGTGAGAAACTCTTCGCTCCGATGCCAAGCGACGCCCTGGCCGTGACGATCACGGCGCCGGTTTTCTATGACAAGGACGGCGCGCGCCTCAATGTCTGATCCCTCCCTCGCCCCGCGGCTCCCACTCGACGACATCTTGCTGCCTTCTGGCCCGCGGTTTTCCCTCGCGGACCGGCCGCCGGCGATTCGTTTCGTCTTCCGCGGCGGCGAAGCGGCGCGCGTCGCCTGCTCGACGGCGTTCGACGCCGACCTCCCGCCAGAGCTCGGACCGGCAGGCGAAGGCGACGAGCGAGCCGCCTTCTGGCTTGGACCGGACGAATGGCTGCTGATCGCCGAGGGCGTCAGCCCGGAGATCATGGCTGCGGAGATCGAAGCGGCGCTGGAGACGATCCCCCATAGCCTCGTCGACGTCTCGCATCGCCAGCTTGCGCTCGACGTCGGCGGCGCGGTCGCCGCGCGCGCGATCAGCGCCGGCTGCCCGCTCGACCTGCGCATATCGGCCTTCCCCATCGGCGTGGCGACCCGAACGATTTTCGACAAAGCGGAGATCGTCCTTTGGCGGCGCGCCGAGACGGCATTCAGGATCGAGGTTTGGCGCTCCTTCGCTCCCTATCTCGTCGCTGCGCTGGCGGAAGCCGCACGCGCCGCGCCAAATTGGTAGTCGTTTCGATTTCCAAGCGACGAAGGGCGCCGGCTTTCCGGCCTGAGGATCCGAGGCGCGGACGCAAGCGAGAATCCGAAACAAAAGCTTGCGGGCGAGGCGGGGCCCATGCTATTGTTCACTATTTGTTCTGATTCGAGGAGGATGAAGAGCCCGTCGCGTTGTCGCCCGCCGATGTTGTCCGAGCCCCGGGTGCGACTACTTGTCGGTCATTCCTTCCCCGAGACGGCTGCCTGGCGAGGGGGCGTGCGTTTGCAAACTTCCAGACGATCCGGTGAAACAACGGCACGCATAGTTCGCGGCCAGGCAGGCCACTGCGAGTGGAGTGGAATTGGCGCCGCAACCGATTGAAAACCCTGAATCCTCGTCCGGAAATGGCGCCAGGCCGGAAGGCGCGGACCGATCGGAGCATAGGGTTACGAGAGGCCATTGCGAGGGGAACTTTTTTTCATTTGGAATACTCATAACCCATTGAAAAGCCCCGAATCGGACGAAGGAATCCAAGAAAATCCAAGCCCGTTTTCTTGGTCCGGCTTGGACTGGCTTTGATTCAGCTTGGAGGAATTTGGCCCGAGGGCGTCGGCCGTTCGCTCTTAGCGCCTCTCGACGCGAGTGGACGAAGGCCGTCGCCGGGGACGGAGTGAGATTCGCGTGGGGAGTTGGAGAGGAACGGAAATGGTGCCGCAAACGATTGAAAAGGTTCAATCCGCGCTTGCAAATGGCGCTCGGCGGGAAGGCTGGACGGACCGGGAGGAGGAGGTGCGTTTGAGACGCGGCGGTAAAGTTACGATGTCCGAAAAACGTCCTCGGTCTGCGGGCCACGATCGCACCGCCAGCACGTGGACGCCGCGGCAGAGCACGTCACTCCGCGGCTTTGGCGCGTCCCCTGGCCCAAGTGGGCTCGAGCGGCAATTCCGGCTCGCGCTCCAGCGGCGGCGCCTCGACAGGCTTCTTCGGAGCCGGCGGCCTGGTCTTGCCGGATCCGCCGGACAGCCAATGCGACACGCGATCGAGGTAGAGATAGATGACCGGCGTCGTGAACAGGGTGAGCGCCTGACTCACGATAAGCCCGCCGACCATCGTGTAGCCGAGCGGCTGCCGAAGCTCGGAGCCGCTGCCGTGGCTCAGCATCAGGGGAACGCCGCCGAGCAGCGCAGCCATCGTCGTCATCATGATCGGGCGAAAGCGCAGGAGCGCGGCCTTACGGATCGCCTCGACGGTCGACAGGCCTTCGTCGCGCTCCGCGGCGATGGCGAAGTCGACCATCATGATGCCGTTCTTTTTGACGATGCCGATGAGCAGAATGCTGCCGATCAGCGCGACGAGACTGAATTCGTAGCCGAACAGCATCAGCGTCGCGAGGGCGCCGAGACCCGCCGACGGAAGGGTCGAAAGGATGGTCAGGGGGTGGATGAAGCTCTCGTAGAGCACGCCGAGGATGATGTAGACGCAGACGAGCGCCGCGAGGATGAGCATCGGCACGGTCGTCAGCGAATCCTGGAAGGCCTGCGCGTTGCCCTGGAAGGTCGTCGTCAGCGCGCGCGGCAATTGCAATTCCTGCATCGCCCCCTGGACCGCCGCCGTCGCTTGGCCAAGCGCCACGCCTTGCGCGAGATTGAAGCTGATGGTGACTGCGGGAAATTGGCCTTGGTGGCTGATCGACAACGGCGCGACGGGATTGGTCGTCCATTTGGCGAAGGCGCTGATTGGGACCATTTGTCCGGTGTTTGGCGAATGGATGTAGATTTTGTCGAGCGTGGCCGGATCGCCCAGAAGGGAGGGCAGCACTTCCTCGATCACATAATAGGTGTTCACCTGGGTGAAGTACTGCGTGACCTGACGCTGGCCGAACGCGTCGTAGAGCGTATCGTCGATCAGCTGCGGCTGTATTCCGTAGCGCGAGGCCATATCGCGATCGATGCTGAGGGTCAGCGTGGTGCCGGCGTTCTGCTGGTCGGTTGCGACGTCGCGCAACTCCGGCAGCGATTTCAGCTTGTCGAGGATCTTTGGCGCCCAAGCGTTCAGTTCATCGAGATTGGCGTCCTGGAGCGTGTACTGGAACTGCGTCCTGGAGAAACGGGCGCCGACGGTCACGTCCTGCGCCGCCTGCAGATAGACTCTCAGGCCCTCCACCTGCGCCAGCCTTGTCCTCAGGCGCGCAATCACCTGAAATGCGTTGACGTCCCGCTCATCCAGCGGTTTGAGCGTGATGAACATGCGTCCGTTGTTTTGCGCCGAATTGCCGGTGCCCGTTCCAAGCCCCATCGCCATTGTGTCGACTGCGGGATCGGCCATCACGATCGCGCCGGCCTGCTCCTGCAGCTTGTACATCTGGGCGAATGAAACATCCTGCCCCGCCTCGGTCGTCCCGAACAGGATGCCTGTGTCCTGTTGCGGAAAGAAGCCCTTCGGGATGATGACGAACAGATACCCAGTCGCGATCACCGTCGCGATGAAGGTCATCAGCGTCGCGAAACGGTGGCGCAGCACAAAGTTGATGCCGCTCTCATACGCACCGGCCAGAGCCTCGAAGCCCTTTTCACTCAGTCTGTAGATCCGTCCGTGCCGTTCTTCGTCGCGGCTCTTCAAGAACCGCGACGCCATCATCGGCGTAAGCGTCAGGGAAACGAAGGCCGAGACGGCGATCGTCATCGCAATCGTCACCGAGAACTCGCGGAACAGGCGCCCGATGATGCCGCTCATCATGAGAAGCGGAATCAGCACGGCGACCAGCGAGATGGAAATCGAGATGATGGTGAAGCCGATCTCGCCAGCGCCCTTGAGCGCAGCCTCGAAAGGCTCCTCTCCCTCCTCGATATGGCGCATGATGTTCTCCAGCATCACGATCGCGTCGTCGACGACGAAGCCGACCGCGATGGTGAAAGCCATCAGCGATAGATTGTCGAGGCTGTAGCTTGCCGCCCACATCAACGCACTGGCGCCCAAGAGCGCAAGCGGCAGCGTCACACTCGGAATGATCGTCGCCCAGAGGCTGCGAAGGAAAATAAAAATCACCATCACGACCAGCGCAATCGTGAGCAGGAGCGTGAATTCGACGTCGCGGACGGAGGCACGAATGGTCGCGGTCCGGTCGGACAGAACTCTGACGTGGATAGTCGGCGGGATCGCCGCCTCCAGGCTGGCCAACGTCGACTTGATCGCCTCGACGGTGCTGATGACGTTCGCGCCCGGAATCTTGAAAACGACGAGAAAGACGCTGCGCTTGCCATTGGACCACCCGGCCTGCGTCGTGTCGGTCGGTCCCATGACCGCCTGGCCGATGTCTCGGACGCGGACCGGCGCGCCATTGCGGTAGGCGATGATGACGTCATTCCACGGCTTAGCTGTGGTCAGCTGGTCGTTGTCATAGATAGTGAAGGTCTGTTTGCGCCCGAGGATCGCGCCCTTGGGATTGTCGACGGTCGCGATGCCGATCTGCGCCCGCACGTCCTCGAGTTGGAGGCCCTTTTCGACGAGCTTCGCCGGGTCGATCTGGATCCGAACCGCCGGCGTCACCTGGCCCCCGATCCGCACCAGCGACACGCCGGAAATCTGGCTGATACGCTGAGCGAGAATGTTCTCCGCCGCGTCGTCGACGTCAATGATCGGCGCGACGTCCGACTGAACGGACAGAATGAGAATCGGCGTGTCGGAGGGGTTGACCTTGCGATAAGTCGGCGGGCTCGGTAGGTCTTTCGGCAACTGGCCGGCGGCGGCGTTGATGGCGCCCTGAATGTCGTTGGCGGCGGCGTCGATGCTGCGATTAAGATCGAATTGAACGGTGATCGCGGTTGCGCCGAGCGAACTCGTCGAGGTCATTTGCGACACGCCCGGTATCTGGGCGATCTGGCGCTCGAGCGGCTGCGCGACCGAGGTGGCGATGGTATCCGGGGACGCGCCCGGCAGCGAAGCCGAGACCGTGATCGTCGGAAAGTCGACCTGCGGCAAAGGCGCGACGGGCAGCGACGGAAAGGCGACCAGGCCGACCAACAAGACAGCGATCATCAACAGCGTGGTCGCGACCGGACGATGGATGAAGGGAGCGGAGATTCCGCCGAACATCGGCTAGCTCCGGCTTCCGTTATCGATCGTAACCAGCGACCCGGGCTGCAGCAGGAACTGGCCCGTCGTCACCACGCGGTCGTCCTCCTTCAGGCCATCCGAAATTACCGCCGTCGTTGTGTTCTGCTGCGCAACCTTGACCGGACGCACGGCGGCGCGGCTCTGGTCGTCGACGACATAAACGTAAAGCCCGCTCTGACCATGTTGCACCGCGTCGGCCGGGATAATCAAGACGTTCTTGTCGACGCCGAGCTTCAGGCCGGTACTCACGGCGAGGCCTGGCCAGAGCACATTGTCGTAGTTCTCGAACTCCGCCTTCAGCCTGATCGTGCCGGTCGCCAGATCGACCTGATTGTCGCTTATCGTCAAGCGGCCGGTGGCGAGTTTGGCGCCGTCGGAGTTCATGACCGTCACTTCCGGCGAGCCGGCGGCGAGCTCCTGGTTGATGCGCGCGACGTGTTGCTGCGGTTCAGTGAAGATGACCGCGATCGGCTGGAGTTGGGCGATCGTGACGATGCCGGTCTGCTGTCCGGCGTTCACAAGGTTGCCTTCGTCGATGAGCCGAAATCCGGCCCGGCCGGAAATCGGCGCACGTATGGTGGTGTAGTCCAACTGGACCCTGGCGGCGTCGGTCGCCGCGGCGTCGGCCGCAATCGAGGCCGACAGCTGCAGGACCAGCGCATTTTGGGTGTCGAGCTGCTGCCGCGTGGCGAAGTCCTGCTTTGCGAGCGTCGCATAACGGGCCAGATCGAGCTTCGCGTTCGCGAGATTGGCCTCGTCCTGCGCTTTCTTGGCGACCGCCTGATCGAGGGTCGCCTGAAACGGTCGTGGGTCGATCTGGGCCAGCAGATCGCCTGCTTTGACCATCTGCCCTTCCTTAAAAGCGATCTTTACGATCTCGCCGTCGACGCGCGCTCGCACGAGCACGGTGTTGTAGGCCTGAACCTGCCCAAGCCCCTCGAGGACGACGGGAAAGTCCGACCGCTTGGCCGGGGTAACCGAAACGACGATCGGCGCAGGCCCGCCTGACTGCCTCTGCCCCGCGGCCGATCCCGTCGCTCCCAAAGACGACGCAGTGGCGGATTCCCTTTTTGTCGCGAGCAGGCGCGCATGCAGGTCGTGAGCGATTCCACCGACAGGGGGCGCCCAGCGGTCCGTTGCGTCGGGCGCATACACCCCATACATGGCTGCCCCGGCGAGCGCCAACGCCGCTATACCGGCGAATCGACCAAACCGCATACGTTTCCAGGTCCTTCCAGCCTATCGATCTCGGGCGCCGTTCGGGCTTCAGTCTTGCGCGACTGTCTTCGTCGCGCGCATTGGCGGCGAAAAGTATCGATAGCACCATTCTGTGCTACTGGAGGCGAGTTCAATCAAATTTGACTGGCCGCGTCGAACAGGGAAGGTGAACAGCCTGCAAGAGAAAAGCCTGCTTCGGTATCTAAAGATCTGGCATCTAAAAAGAAACGTTTCTGGGAATCAATGCTTTTATAACTCGGACAGGAGCGAAGTATTCCGCAATGTCTTTTGTTCGAACCACCATGAACTCCGTATTTCGATCATTAAATTTATCAAGCACGAACCATACTACAGAAATGGCGTTCATCCTTGTGATAATTCCTCCTATGAACGTAAATATGCTTAACATGAAACAGTTCTCGCAATGACCATTCTTCGTCCTTGTTAGCATTGTTAGCATTGCTCCACGGCGCGAGTTGCGCTCCTGCTACCCTTTTCAGCCGCCGCGATCCGGTTAAAGCGCGTTCGATAGGATCGCGCAACCGGGCAGCTTTGACAATGCGCCTGGAGCCAGGAGGACAGAGCTGCGGACGCTCCCTAATTCGAACCGGTGCGCGCA
>Ga0074046_10001318_pt1 | contig 22613 bp, 31 predicted proteins | sample BogForMeECP23OM3_FD_94441 | JGI IMG/M metagenome (GOLD analysis project Ga0074046, IMG submission 94441) | Bog forest soil microbial communities from Calvert Island, British Columbia, Canada - Bog Forest MetaG ECP23OM3 | ecosystem: Environmental > Terrestrial > Soil > Wetlands ...
CGCGGCAAAATGGAATGGGGCACGCTGGTCCTGTTCGCCATTCTTTTTGTCTGGCAGTTCCCGCACTTCTTTTCCATCGCCTGGCTGTACCGCGAGGACTACGCGCGGGGCGGAGTCCGCATGTTGCCGGTGGTGGAAGCGGACGGCCGCTCGACTGCCCGCCGCATCCTGGCGTATTCGGTGGCGCTGATTCCCATCAGCGTTCTGCCCAGTTTGCTGGGCATGGCCGGCAGAATCTACCTGGTGGGCGCGATCGTTCTCGGTTTTTCTCTCTTATATTTCGGGATTCGCCTGGCATTTCTGAATCTGCCGTTGGCCAGCGCGCCCTCGAAGATGCGCGCCCGCCACGTTCTGCAGGCGACGGTGATTTACCTCCCGCTGCTCTTCGCCCTGATGATGAGCAACTCCCTGCGGCCTTGAGCCAAGGCATACGCGATTCTGTGGGATGAAAGTGATCCTGAAACTCAGGTCCCTGCGAGGAACGAGAAACAATGTCTGCTGCCAAGGAAGATGATTTCGCCAGGCACCGCCACTTATTTCGTGTTTATCTTTCTCGTGGCGGCGATCACTGAGACGCTGCTAGCCAGCCTCGCTCTCCGCTACAGTACAAGGAGTCAGCGACAGGCCAGCCCTTGCGAGCGATCCGACTAGCGGACGACCGTCTAACCAAGCCGGCCGGTTCAGATTCTTATGTATATCCGCTTCCGGTACAAGGGCCACAAGATCAACCCGCAGGCGGCCAGGAAAGCAACGGAGTAGATTAGCGAGGCGTTCGCCGGACTCGCCAGAGGCGCCAACCATCGCTCGTAGACGAAGTCCTGGAAGCTCATCGAACTCCCGTCAGCCAAGTGAAGCATCAGGCGTTCCAAGCCTGTTCCCCCGACTTCGGAGAGGATGTAGGCGGCAATCGCATTCACACCAAACACCTCGACCGGGATGGTCCAGCGTCCACGCCATTGTTTGATATCGAGCACCCAGTAGCACAGGGCGAGCAGGACCAGCGCGAAGCCGCAATGCAACAGGACGTAGGAACTGGTCCACAATTTCTTGTTGATCGGGAACCAGATGTTGAAGATTTCGCCGAAAGCAAGACCAATGACACCGAAGACGACCATCCCTGCTGCCTTGCGTGCGGCACTAACGCTGGAACGGAGCCACTCCCCGGTCAAGACCCCAATCAGGGTTGTGCCAATGGCCGGAATCGTACTGAGTGAGCCTTCGGAATCGAAGGGTTGGTGGTGCATATGCGCGGAGTAGAGTGCGCGGTCAAGCCAACCGGAGAGATTCCCGGCGGGGTCGAGCAGAGGAACATCCCGCGTGGGCACACCATAACCTGGAACGGGGACAAACCGCATGAGCACCCAGTATCCAACCAAGCAAGCCGCCACCGCCGCAATCCGGCCGCGCGTGCTGCACCACATCATGATGATGGAGGCGATCACGTAACAGATTGCGATGCGCTGCATCACGCCAACCAGGCGCAAGGTGGCGAAATGATAGTGGTTGGGCCAGGCCGGATAACCATTCAGAAACAGTCCGATGGCGAACAGGATCGCCCCTCGCCGAAGAACGTGGAGCAAGAGACGCCGGCGCGACTCACCGCGTTTCAGGCGTGAGGCAAAGGAGTAAACCATCGAAACGCCCACCGCAAAAAGGAAGAAGGGAAAGATCAGGTCCGTTGGCGTCCAGCCATTCCATTCCGCATGTTTCAGAGGAGCGTAAGCTTGGTCGCCACTTCCTCCCGGGTTATTGACGATGATCATGCCCATGATGGCGAGGCCGCGAAAAAAATCGAGAGATTCCACTCGTCCGCTGGGCAACCGTGGTCCGTCGGTAGAAGAAGGTGCTTTCATTGTGGGTGTAACCTTTAGCTACTGCCTAAACGGTTCGTCTACCAGAAGCAGGCGTTGGAAAGTCACAGGGCTTTCCGGGTCGACCCGAAACAGCGCGTCTCGCTTCGATGTGAAAACAATCTGCGGCACATCTTCGCCGAGCGGCTCCTGGGATGGAAACGTCTTCTGCGCTCCAAAACTCAGGGCGATCTCTTGCCCCGAGCTGAATTTTCGATCTTCGAAGAAAGAGATGGGGATGGCGATGTCGCCGGAGAAACCCTTCGGCGTTTTCCTCCACTCCGTCTTAATCTCCTGGTTGTAGTCGTGCACATGTGGCCGTGGCGGGAGGAAATCTTCCTCGCAATACACGCTCGGCTTGACGCCGTCGAAATTGCCCGGACTCAGATACAAGTTATAAGCGCCCGTCGGTCTGCCGTGCCTGGCGCCTCGGGGCGGCTCTCGGTCAAAGATGAGGCGGACAGCGTCTCCGTTCTGGACTTCCCTTCCCCAAAAGGGTTGGTAAAGATCCGGGTCGGTGACATCGACTCCGAAATAGAGATTCTCCTCGTCCCAGCGCAGCGCGACGCGGGCAGAAAATTGTGCCGGCCCCTTCCACAATTTCTCGCCGTCTTCAATTTGGCCCACCTGGTTAAGGTCATAGATTGGACCCGATTGCCACTTCGAGAAATCGCCATCAAGGACCGGCCTTGTGCGCACTCTGGATGCCTTGAGCACATCTTGCTCGCGATTCCATTGGATCCTGCCGTCGGGCAGATGCTCAAATGAAGCGTCCGCCAGGACCCGCTTAAGCTGGTCGCGAAGCATATCCGGGATGGGAGAAATTTCCAACGCCAGCTTTTCGAACGCCGGCTTTTTTTTCAACGTCGCAATCACCGAACTCAGCTGCGAAATCTGCGACTCGATCAGCGGAATATCAATGGGAGACTTACGCTCTTCAAAGATCTCGCCGAATACCGGCCTCTTCCCCGCATCATCGCGATACATTTTAAGTAAAGGCTTTAGGAATTCGGGGCCGTCCTTGCCGTACTGGGTGACAATGGCGTGCGTCTGCGATCTCGCAGGATCGTAGGCCGCGGGATTCCAGAGGTAGTCGGCGACTGTCTGCAGCGGAATGAAAGCGGCATGGGCCTGGTACATCGGATTTGAGAACAAGCCCTGCACCGCGGCGGGAAGGCCGGTGTCGCGGCCGCGCACCGGATCGAAGATCAGCAGCCAGGGACGGCCGTCGTTCCCGGGAAAATTGTCCCAGATCAGCGGACGCCGCCGCAGGTAGCCGCCCCATTCCTTAGACTGCGCCACGGTGATTTCGTCCGAGCCAACTTGAGGGCCGGTCCAATCAAGCGGAATCTCGGGATTCACGCCAGATCCCAGGTCCCTGATGTAGTCGCGATTCCCCCATTCGTTGGTGTAGGTCGTGGGGCAAACCATCAGGCGGTTGTGCGGGGAAAGAGATTTGAGGTAGAGGTACAGCTTGTTGATGAGGTAAATGTGTGCCTGGGAAAGCGTCTTGAACCGCGTTTTATCCTCGGGATGAATGAGGTCCTGCGGAACGTCGTCCAGAAAGAGCGCAAAACTCGATATTCCCAACTCGTGTACGCTTTTGAGTTTCTCTGCCAGAGTTTGAAACTCAGCCTCGCTCGAATACACCATCGAAAGGCCAGGACTGATGGCGAAGCTGAAATCCACGAAATTGTCTCTTGCCGCGTCAGCCAGGGCACGCAGCTGTTTCATATCTTCTGGCGGATAAGGTTCGCGCCAGAGTCTGCGGTGGTACGGGTCGTCCTTGGGCCCGTAGTAATAAACGTTCATCCCATGCTGGCCCTCAAAACGCAGCATGTCGAGTCGTTCCGCGTATGTCCACGGCGTGCCGTAAAAACCCTCTACGACACCCCGAATCGGAAACGACGGATAGTCGGCCAGGGTCACTTCCGTGTCGCTCTGTCTTTGAATGGCCTGCGGACCAGGGATGAGTTCTGTGAGGCTGGAGGGTGCGGTCACCAGAATATCGGGGACGCGCAACAGTCCGTCGTGCAGTCCAGTGGCAGACATCGCCTCCAGCCGGATCACTTCAGGGACAAGAGCCGGAGAATAGGAAATCTTCAGAACGTATCCTTCCGTCGCCAGCTCCGGCGTCACTGCCACGGGGGATGCAGCCGCCATTTCCCTGAGTTTCAGAAGAAGCGAATCTGCGCCGCGGTGTTCATCGATTTCGAAGATCAGCCCGCCTCCGCTCGCGCCGCGGGCACCGATGTTCCCGAGCTCATGCGTGAACTGAATGGAGGCGTGGTTCTCGGAGGCAAGATCTCTCAGTTCGCGCTGTATCCGGACATCGGTCTCCCCGTCCGAGACAATCGTCCAGACCGGATTCCGGCTCTGCCCGCTGGATGCGAACGATGTGCCGAGGCCGAAAAAAGCCAAGGCAAGAAAACCGCAAACAAGAAGGACAGCACGGCGTCTCGCCGGTTCTTTCTCGGGGTTCATTTGATTAGAAGCTGATCTTCGCTCCAAGCTGCAGCTGCCGGCTGGTATTGGCATAGCTGATCTGACCAAACCCGCTGTTCTCGAGGTCGGCCTCGGGGAAACCGATGTTCGGATGATTGAACACGTCGGAGGCCGTGCAGTTGAACTGTAGCTTCATCCCTTCATGCAGCGCATCCAGAGAGAAGTCCTTGAGCAGCGACACATCGAATGAGCGCCAGTTCGGCCCGTTCAGAATATCCCTGCCGGTGTTGCCGAATGTGTTGGCCGGCGGCGTTGCGAATGCCGAAGTGTTGAACCAGCAGTTGATCGTTCCAATTGGTACGCCACCCGGGCACATGCCGCTGGTCGGATTCCCGACCAGGTTCGGGCGCCATTGTCCCGACATCGCTCCATCGTTGTTGGTGCTGATGAGTGGACTGAAGGGCAAGCCGCTGCGAACCTGGAAGATGGAGGATAGCTGCCAGCCGCCCACGAGGGCGTTCACCAGTCCTCCTTGTTGCAGGAATCGCTTGCCTCTTCCGAACGGAAGATGGTAGACAAGATTTCCGTTGAACATGTTCCGGATGTCGGTTGCCGCACGGCCATAGTTTCCCGCCGGGTCGTCAGCATTTTGATATTGCACCCGGTCGGCCGAGCCGGCGCCACCCCAGCCCTGGCTGGTGAGCGTGTCCAGCGCCTTGGCCCAGCTGTAATTGGCCTGGATGGTGAAATCCTGCGACAGTTGCTTCTTGACGATTACCTGCAGAGCGTTGTAGTTGGACCAACCGTCGAAATACGCGGCCATGACTTGCAGGAACAGTGGATAAGGACGCGCACTCTGGCCCTGCCCAAGTTTGTCTGGAGGAACCTGGTTCACATCCCGCGAATATTGCAGGTTGACGCCCCGGTTGCCCGCATACCCGACGTCGAACACGAACCCGCCCTTCAATTCATGCTGCACGTCGAAGTGGAACTGCTCGGTATATGGAATTGGCGAGTTATAAAACGAATAGTTAACACTCGTCCCGTTCAGAAGGTCTGGGGTGCGGGTGGCATCGGTTGGATGGATCACGGAACCCGGCGGTGGTCCCGCCGAAAGCTGGAACACGGGAGTCGTGGTGTTGTAGAGCCCGCCGGCCGGAGACCAGCCCTGCCCCCAAGCTTGTGCCGGTGCAGTGATGTTCTGCCCAGCGATGATGTTATAGATTCCGAAGCCGCCGCGAACCGACCAGTCCTTCCCCGGAGCCCAGGCAAACCCTAACCGGGGCGAAAAGATATTGAACTTGGTCTCGGTCAAGGCCCGGTGTCCGTTTTGCCCTGCGTACCACAGCCCGCCCAACATCGGTGTTGGGGGGCTATCCTGACTGTCGGGATTCCAGACGTTTGGCTCGAATGATGAGAGCTCGTTGTGAATCTCGTCCCAACCACTCTGGATCACATACCTCAATCCCAGCGTCAGCGTCAGGTTAGGCTTGACTTTGTATTCATCCTGGGCAAAAGCTTGCGCAGTGTACATGCGCCCGCCGGTTTCGGGATTAATGGAGACGCCCCACCAGTCCGGCGCACCCAGCAGGAAATCAGCGTATCCCTCACCCTCACTCGGGGGACTATTCAGAGCTTGGTCGGCTGGGTTCTGGGTGAAGACACCGCTGAAGTCGAAAGCCCCGGCCGTCGCTGTGCCCCAGCCTGTGTTGACCCACCAGCGGTCGAACTCTCCGCCGAACTTGAGGATGTGTTTTCCCTTCACCCAGGTGAGGACCTCGGAAGGAACGAAGGTAGTTTCCGCATCGATCGCAGGGGGAAATGGCGTGTAGCCAATCGAGGTGCTCAGCGGCCCCTCCATCGAAATCGAGGGGAACATGTCGTTGGGGGCGCCGATCAATCCCAGTTTGGCCGGCCATCCCTTTCCCTGGTTACTGACAGTCGCGACTCCGTGCTCGCGGCTGAGAGAAAACCGGAACTCGCTCACCAGGTTCGGAGTGACGGTCCAGACATCGGTAAGCTGCCCCTGCGGCTCGGTTCCGCTCCAGGCTCCGCAGTTGATCGCGCAGTTCGGATCGTTCAAGGGCGTGTTGAACTGCGCGATCAGCAGCGATCCTGTCAGCCGGTTCTTGCTCGTGATGTCGTAATCGATCTTGGCGTTGGTCCAGGTATTGGTATTCGGCGACGACAGGTTGGTGTAGTAGTTGTTGTAAAGACCGTTAGCCGGCAGGTTGGGCACAGGAAAGTACTTCTGCACCGCCAGTGCCACCGAGTCAAAACGAGCCGGCGGAATGATGTTCCCGGCAAAAGGCGTCCGGCAGACGAGTGAGGTGCCGCCGGGTGTGTAGGTTGTTGCCGGGTCAAAAATCTGGCCGATTATTGCCTGTTGTCCCGTGCATGGATCGATAATCGGGTTCCCACTGCCGTCCACAGCCGGCCCGCCCAGCAGCGCGGAAAAATTGCCGCTGGTAAAACCATTTGCCCCCGTCGTTGGATACGTCACGTAGTCAGGCGCAAATGTGTTGCTGGGGTTCCTCTGATAGCCGAAAAAGAAGAACGCCTTGTTCTTCTTGATCGGGCCTCCGATGTCGAATCCATATTCATTCCAGCGTATCGGCGGCTTGGTCTGCGCGAATTTGTTCAGCGCGTCAAAGAAGTCATTTTCAATGTATTCGTAGGCGGTACCGTGGAAACTGTTGGTTCCGCTCTTGGTGATCACGTTGAAAACCGAGAAGCCGCTGCCGTGCTCGGCACCGAAATTCGAGGTGTCGATGTTGACTTCCTCAATCGACTCCGTGGGCGGAACGAGGCTGTCGGGATTGGAAGACTGCCCCAACATTGCGATTCCGCCATCGATCTGCCAATTGGAGAAGTATCCCGCCTGCCCGTTGACGCCAACGCCCTGACCAGTAGAACTTTCTCCCCCACCTGGATTTACCCCCGGCACCGAGGCCAGAAGGTCCATCCAACTGCGGTTGATGCTGGGGGCGTCAGCAATGAGGTTGGCAGTGAAGCGGCTGTTGAGGTCGGTGGTTTCGGTTTCCAGGTCCGGCTGGGTCGCCGTGACGGTAACTTTCTCCGAACTCGTGCCCACATCGAGAACCGCATTGACCGTGATGGTCTGCACATGCAACACAACCCCAGCGCGCACCAGCGTCTTGAAACCGTCCTTTGCAAACCGTACCGAATAGTCGCCAGGCGCAACGTAGGGCGCGTCGTACACGCCGGAAGCGTCCGTGGTAATGGTTTGAACAACTCCGGTGGAAACATTCGTGATGGCGACCGTGACTCCCGGCAGCACTGCTTGAGACTGGTCAGTGACCGTTCCCCGAATCTCGCCACTCTGTCTGCTCTGCCCCGGAGCCAACCCGCAGAATAAAGAGATCAATGAAGCCCCGACGAAAGCAAAACGCAACTTCGAGCCGAAGAACGACATGGCCAGCTCTCCTTTGTCCAGATCAATCCGGCAGGCTAGGCGGCATTGGTAGAAATCTCAAGAATGGCAATATTGAAAACACCTAACCATGTTTATCTTATGAAGCCGACTAGGGGGGACTGTCAAGTTCGAAACAGTTCAGTGAAAGCTTGACACTAAGAGCTTCAGCATCTTTTCCTAGGGCCGCCTTTGCCATTCGACCCGGTTATGCTTCTGTTTCGAACATGCGCAGCCATTTGACAGCCAAGGATTTACATTAGAATGGGTGCCCGTTCTTGCGGGAACCCTGTGCTAAGATTCGGGCCTGGAGCAGATTGTGGTGCACTCCTCATATTCCTCGCCGAGGTCCAATTCGGAATCGAGTCGCACGGAGCCAGCAATGCAGGACGCGTTGGTGCGCGAGGAATTGGACCGCGTCCTTGCCAGCCACGAGTTTCAGGCGAGCAAGCTGTGCCAGAGGTTTCTGCGATATGTGGTTGAAAACACCCTGAACCGGAACACCGATAGTCTTAAGGAACGCACCATCGGAATCGAAGTATTCGGCAAGCCGCCATCGTATGATCCCAGCGAAGATGCCGGAGTTCGAGTCAAAGCTGGCGAGGTACGCAAGCGGCTGCGTTCCTACTACTTAAATCGCCCGGCCGAAGTTAAAGTAGTGATTGATCTTCCTCCGGGAACTTACGTCCCCGAATTTCACCCGTTCACAAGTCCTGAACGGCTTGTCCGGGCCAAGTCCTGGCTTCATTCGTGGTTATCTTGGACTGTTCTGGGTACGATTCTCCTGGCCGTCGCGCTAACGGCATCTCTCTGGTTGCGCCGGCATCCTGCGGATGACGTTCTCAATCAGTTCTGGGCGCCCGTGTTTCAGAGCGGCAAAGCCGCTCTTGTATGTACAGTGCCAGTACCTGTTTACTCCGCCGTTCGGAATGCTACCAGCGGACCCCCAAGCCGTGTGGAAGATTTCGTGCAAATCCCGAACCGGTTTGTGGCTGTTAGTGACGTCAACTCCGCAATGCAACTCGCGGATATGTTTTCTCGGATGGGAGAACCGTACAAGCTGCGAATTGGAAATGAAGTCTCATTTCGCGACCTGCGCACGACGCCGGCTGTTCTTGTCGGCTTTTCCTATACCCAATGGCATGAAATCGGAGAGCATTTTCGTTACTCCATCGATTTGTCTCGCCGACCCTTCGGAGTCTTGCAGGACGACACTCTCACCAATTGGACCATCAAAACCCATCCCGACGACCCGGAACTGGACGAAGATTACGCGATTGTGTCGCGCGTTTTCTACCCGGGCACGAATAGCACCATCGTCGAAATCACCGGTATCTCCCATTACGGCACGGAAGCGGCTGCCGACATGGTGACCAACCCGGCGCTTCTCCAGGGGGCGCTCCGCAAGTTGCCGGCGGGATGGCAGCAGAAGAACATCCAGATGGTTCTGCACGTCGACGTGATTTCCGGTTCTCCCTCTGTCCCTACAGTGGTCGCTACTCATGTGTGGTAGTCGTAGCTGAACCGGCGGCTATTTCGGCACCAGAAAGGCTTCGAGCGGAGGCGCTGCTAGAAAACCATGGCAAGGGGAGCCTACGGCGCCGTGAGGCAAGCAACCGGCCTATGCTGTGTGTTTAGGCAGGGAAACACGGGCCTTGTACTCTTCCTTACCAGAAATTCCGAGGTTCAGACGAAACAGCTTGCCGCCGTTGCAAACCTTCCTCGCATCGTAACCGAGAGGAGCCAGCGGCAATGAATCCGGTTGACCGGCGGAAGTCACAAAGATATCCGAGAATTCGTTTCCCCCAAATGCCATGGAGCTAGTTTGAGACGCGGGAATCAAGACGCGACGGTCCGTCTTTCCTTCGGCGTCGTAACGAACCAGACAACCTCCAAGCCACCGCACAGACCAAACGAACCTCGCCGCGTCTACGGTAAGACCATCCGGAATTCCTTCATCGGGCTGGGACACGGACGAATGCTGGTAGGCCCGGCAGGAATCGAACCTGCAACCGTCGGATTAGAAATCCGATGCTCTATCCCTTTGAGCTACGGGCCCGCACTTTGTTTTCAATGACTTACGAGCTGATCCGCTTGGCAGCGGGAATAATTTTCACCATTTTTACACCAATCCGCTTGGCCGATCCTTCCAACGTGACCGCCTCCACCCGCTGCATGGCGGTGATGTCCGCCGTCGAAACGATGGCATAGCGCCGAAACACGCTGGCCGTTTTGTGACCGGAAATTGCCATGCACCAGTTCTCCGGGTTACCTGCCGCGATCATGTTGCGAATCGCGCTGCGGCGAAGGTCGTGGACAATGAGGCCGCTGTAGCGCTGCCACCTGTTGCCTTCGTCGCTTTCCTGCTTTTCCATTTTACCAAGTCCTACGGTTACGTCGACCCCCATAGGGGGGTCTAAAATGAATTCTGACATGGCTGACGAGCGCGCGCCGTACTCATGCACACACTCGCGAATTGAAATTCTCGCAGATACGAAGACGAAGAACTCTGAAATAGCTTTAGAATTTAGTGACTTACAGGTTGCTGCAGATTACATCACGAACAAAATTAAGACCACGATAAGACCACAAACGGCGCGAATTAGGCATTTTGTAGCAGAATATTGCCGCCGACGTGACTATCGAGTCAACATTCGAATGCGGATTGATTATTGTTGGGGCTCCCGGATGAAATGCGATCTCTTCCAGCTGCGTATGCCTGCCCCGACGGGGAGCGCCCTACGCGGCGCTGGTCCAGGACACCAATGGCACCATCTACGGAATAACCAACGAAGGCGGGGGCCCTACAACGCTAGAACGCCTGGATGTAGGTCTGGGCCCGTTTGTGGAGGCAGAGGCTGCTTTTGGCAAGGTGGGAGTCGTCGTCAAGATTCACGACAAGGGTTTACCGGGACGATGGGTGTTTTCTTCAACGGAACCGCCGCAACCTTCAACGTTCGCTCCGCAACCTATCTGACTGCCACTCTCCCGGTCGGAGCTAGAAATGACCAGGAGAGCCCGGGGGCTCCCAGTTGAGAAGCACTTCCTGCGTCAATAATTCTTCCGCCGATTTCCCCTGACTTGCGTACCAATCACGCAGACGAATGAGGCCATCGCGCAACTTGACCGTAGTTTTGAACCCCAGCAGTTTTTTCGCCTTTGAGCTATCGCACTGCAGTCGCACAACATCTCCAGGGCGAGGCTCGTCGTAAATGATTTCTGCATCAGGTCGGCCGAGAACTAGTGCAACCATCTTCGCCAATCGGCTTATTCTAATCTCATTGCCGCTTCCCAAGTTTATCGTTTGTCCCACCGAACTGTCGGAGAGCCCAGCCGCGAGAATGCCGGCCGCAGTATCGCTGACAAAGGTGAAATCCCTGGTCTGCTTTCCATCTCCGAAGATGACCATCGGTTGCCCCGCAAGGCATCGCAACATGAACCTGGGAATCACTTCGCCGCTGTCACCCTCGTGATGGCATCGGGGTCCATAAGCGTTGAACGGCCGCACCACGACTGTTGGAAAACGGAATTGGTGCCAAAAAGCGCGAGTATGGGCTTCCCCCGCGAGTTTCGAGGCGCCGTAAATGGTCATGGGGCAGGTCGGATGGTCCTCGGCAATGGGTCCGGTTGCTACCGCAAGTCTCGAGGTGCCGTAAATGTTCGTGGGGCACGCCGGATGGTCCCCGGCAATGGGCCCAGTGACTACCTTTCCGTAAACCTCGGACGTGGATACGTACACGAACCGTTTCACGCCGGTGCGCCGAGCTATCTCCAAAAGTCCCAGGCTCGCAATGGCATTGACCTCCTCATTCTCAATGGGCGAGTGAATCGAATGCCGCACGCCGAGGCAGGCGAGGTGGAAGACGATATCCACATCACGAAACAACGAAGCCATGGACGTCCGATCTCGGATATCCGTAACGGTTAGTTCGACGTGTTTGTTCAGCACGCCTTCGAGATTCTCTCGGCGTCCGTTCACCAAGTTGTCGACGATGCGAACGCTAGCGCCGAGAGCAGCCAAATGTCGCACCAATTCAGAACCGATGAACCCCGCGCCACCGGTCACCAGAAATCGGTTTTTCTGCATTAGAGTTACTCCACAGATGCGATCAAAGGATTTGGAATGATGATTCTACCAAGTTCACTTCGGCGCATCGGGCATTTGGCGTCACTTGTGCTGCCACTACGAAGCAGAGTTTGCTTTATACGCGGGCGCCTGACATCACCAAGAATTCGGCGCGCCTGCGCCGCTCGATTCCGCCACCCTCAAAGTCGTTAACATCGGACCAGCGAGCGGACCGGACTACGCAACCCTGCTTCACATAAATGCTTCCGGAGGCCGACGAAGCGCTACCCGGCCTGGGCTTTAACGGACAGATTTTGCATGCCGCGGACTGAAGTCTGATCCCGGGAAGTCACAGTGTTAGCAGCGGAAAATCTTGTCGCTTGCGATGCCCCACGTGGCGTTGCGCGTGTCCACCACCAACTGCGATTCCTCGACGATGCGGCGGTAGTCGTAATCGGAGCAATCGGTCATGGACCTACGGGAACGTGCGTTACCATCGCCAGCCTGTGCCTGTCCTGCCCATCTTGCTCTCTGCTTTCAGCGGCAAGGGGTGGAACCCGCACCTGAGGCCCTGCCGCGATCCGGACTGCATCGTCTTCATCTTCATACGGGATGATGCACAGAACAGGACCGAAAATCTCCTCGCGCGCGATCGACATGTCGTTGCGCACTTCGGCGAATACGGTCGGCCTGGCGAAGTAGCCCCTGCTGATCGCCTCCGGGAGACCGCTGCCACCGGTGACCAGAGTCGCGCCTTCTTGAATTCCCTGGTTGATGAACCGCTGAACCTTCTCGAACTGGGCCCTGCTCACGAGCGGGCCGATCGTGGTATCTTCCCTGCGCGGGTCGCCGACTTTTGCTGCCTCGGCCTCCTGCTTCGCGGCCATCGCCGCCTCCGCCATCCTGGATCGTGGAACCAGCATGCGACTGGGTGCATTGCAGGACTGACCGGCATTGCGAAAACATGCCTGCACGCCTTCTTTAACTGCCCTGACCCGATCAGCATCATCCAAAACAATGTTGGCTGATTTCCCAGACGGAATGAAATATCGTTCGAAAGTCAACACGCAGCCGCACGGTTTCTTAGCGATTCTAGTGCTGATCGTGTTGCAAGCTGTTGGCCCAGCCTGCCGGGACAACAATGTTACGAGAGTACGCTTGAAATTGGAGGATGCCCCCACCGAAAAACGGATGGCTTTGAAAAGTCCTGCGCCGGTTCCTCCTGTGTGTCCAGCGGCGGGCATCGCGCCGCTAACGCGATCACAGCCTGGGACGGGCGATCACAGGGTGATCCTCACATGGAACGCCAGCGCCCCCTCGAGCAACCCCGACAGCACGGCGGTAGGCTACTGCCTGTATCGGAGCCAGAAGAGGAAGGCGGCAAAAACGAATCCCACGTGCAGCAACTGCGAACAGATCAACTCCATCCCCGTGGTCGGCACAACCTGTGTGGACGATCTCGTGCGGGACGGAGCCACCTATTTCTACGTTGCAACCGCGATCAGCCGCAGCAGACAGCTCAGTTCCCCTTCGAATGAGATTACTGCTGTAATTCCACACGGCAAACAAAGCGCCCGATCCCCCTCCACTGCCTGGCCTCCCCTCTGTCGCGGCCAAGCCAGTTCGAAATAAGCGCCCGATCCGACTGGGGGCGCGGGGCCAAGGACGTGGACTGTGCCACTGTAGTGTCATTGACTCGTCAATTCCACTGTCGTAACGTACCGACGTGCATAAAGGTGGTTTGCGCAGGTGCTGGCCAACCCTTGGTAGGTTTCTGCGAAAAAAGCGAGTGGAGCACATGGTCGGCGCGGCCCCGATCTTGTGCTGGCAAATCCATTGACGAACCGAGCGCGATATATCGAGTTGTCTGCCCTTGTCGCCGGGTCTCTGGTTATCTGGTGGCGCCCAATCGTCGCCAACTTGAAACTTGCTCTGAGCAGCGATGCGCACACTCATATTCTGCTGGTCCTGCCGCTGAGTATTGCGCTGGCTTATCTTGAAGGCAAAGAAGAGCGACTGACTTTTGAGTCGAGCGGACGCCTGGGCACGATCTTGTTGACTGCAGCTCTGCTCCTCCGCGCCGTCACTGCTTGGACCGCTTGGCATCTATCTCCTAACGACTTGTTAGCGCTGAGCATATTTGCGCTTGTGATCTGGTGGATCGGCAGCGTGATCCTCTGCTTTGGACTGCGGACTTTCCGATCCCTTCTCTTTCCCCTGTGCTTTCTGTTTCTAATAGTTCCCTTCCCGGAACATGTATTGAGCTGGATCACCGGGTTTTTGCAAGATCAATCGGCTGTAGCGGCGAGCATTCTGTTTCGCTGCGCTCGGGTCCCGGTGACACGGGACGGCATCATCCTATCCATCCCGGGCCTGGACATCGAAGTGTCGCGCGAGTGCAGCAGTGTCCGCTCGAGCATGATGCTGATCGTGACCACCATGGTCCTCGCTCATCTCTTCCTTCGTTCATGGTGGAAGAAAGCTCTGCTGATGGTGATTGCTATACCACTGTCGGTCGCGAAAAACGCTCTCCGCATTTTCACCATCGTAGGACTTGGAACTCGCGTAGACCCTGGTTTTCTTGTCGGGAGGTTACATCGCCACGGGGGAATTGTTTTCTGGAGCCTTGCGGTGGCCGTCGTTGTCGTGCTTTTGTGGGGCCTAACCCGAAGCGAACTCCCGGCGCCGGTAGCAGCCGAGGGGATTGCTGAAGGACGGGCATGGCAACGCCGCGGGAAGTGACTGCGGACGCGCTACAAACAAAAAGCCCGCGGTCGCTCATCGCGCGCGGGCTTGATTTTTCTCACAACGCAGATCAGGAACGGCGTGGCTTGGACCCCCGAGAGCGAATGAACATCGCTCCCAAACACGCAACTCCGGCCCCAAGCAGATAGGTAGCAGAAGAGCCGCCCTCCGGAACATGGAGGCACTTGGCGCTTTCCTTGGGCTCGCATACCTTCTTCTTATCCGGTTTATACGATTCAGCCGACAACAGCGGCGTTAGCAGCACGAGCAGCCCAATGGCCAGCCACCACTTCGGGTTTCGTCTCATCATACTTTGACTCCCCTGACGTTCCGATGCATCAGCCGCCACTCGGCACGGGGGGAATTTAGCCGGGTGCTCTGCTGCGTTTCTCGGGACAAATCCACAAACCCACGCCTATTTCACCTTTCTTATAACTTATTGTCAAGATGAGAGTTTTTTGCAACTGTTGCAAGAGGGTGCATACTTTGCGGCCAGCCCCAAGACTTGCTTTTCCGTAAATCGTAAGTACTTGATATTACGGCGCGTGTTGGCTTCGTTTTGCAAAAAACGGACAAGAAGACTTTGATGATTTTGGGGTAAGAGACAACCTTTGAGTCGTTAGCGGCCGCTGCGGATCTGTTGCAAAAAAAGAAAGACAGAGGTAAGATTGTCTTACCATGCAAACCAAGGTTTCTACGAAGGGGCAAGTCGTTCTTCCAGGCCCGCTCCGCCGCAGACTCGATATCCGCGCAGGCGATCCTTTGGATGCCAACATAGAGGATGGGCGAATTGTCTTGACGCCGCGCAAGAAACGGCCCCATCGAGTCAAACTCGTGACCGACCCCGTTACTGGATTGCCCGCCTTGAGCGCAGGCCCGAACGCACCGACGTTAAGTAGCAAGGAGGTTGAAGAAATTCTGGCAAACTTCCCATGACATACCTGCTTGATGTGAATGCCCTAGTCGCTCTCGGCTTCATCAATCACGAATTTCACGGTCGGCTCGCTTCTTGGGTTCAATCGCATAATGCACCGAACTTGGCGAGTTGCTCGATCACTGAGCTCGGATTTGTACGCGTGCTAGCCCAAGCCCCAGCCTATGGCTTTACCGTCACCCAGGCTCGTGCCTTGTTGCTGCGCCTTAAGGAAGCGCGCACTTCTCGACTCACGTTCATTTCAGACGAACATGATGTTTCTCATCTTCCCGGTTGGGTCAGAGCGCCGAAGCAAATTACCGATGGTCACTTGAGCGAGCTTGCGAGTGCGAAGGGTGCCGTCCTCGCAACTCTGGACGAAAACATTCCTGGATCGTATCTGATTCCGAGGTAGTGTTTCTCTGTTGCTGGAGCGGCCGGTTTCAGCGGGATTTCTGGTACTCCTTTATGTCCGGTGGAATGGGAAGCTCCTGGTTCGCTTCCAGAAGATCGCTCTGGCCGGTAGTGTCCTAAACCAGACGCAGAAAAAAGCTAGGAAAGTCGGAAGACCAAAGCTACCTAAGGGTACCGCTATGGGCCGAATAGTGCCTGTGTGCTTCACTGGCGACGATCTAAAGGCAATGTCGGCGCGGGCAAAGGCCAGCAAACAAAATATCTCAGAATGGATTCGGAGCGCGATTCATGCTGAACTTACTCCGTGAAGATTGGCTGGGCTGCCTCATTACTTGGGAGCGTTTGGCTACGCCACGTCTGGCAACCGCACACGGCAAGAACGGGCTAGCCCAGCGCGACAGAATCATATTCCACAACCTTTCTTCGTGTATGTTTGATACCCAACAGGCTGTCGAGGCAATCCGCGTGCCACCATCGTCGCGTCAGATGTTCAAATTAGGACACTACCCTCTGGCCGCTTACTCTGATGAACCGGGGGGCTCCTGGCTCTGGATCCGCAGCTGGTCTATCGTTCTAGTCCCGTGGCAATTCGGGCAGGCGATTAAGGGCTTTGGCATACCGATCATGATCGTACGGCTGCTGCGATTTCATGACATCGAAAAGTTCGCTAGCCAGCACACACGCGATCAGCCGCTTTGCTTCCTGCTCTTCGATTCCATCTTTCACCAGACGATAGTACGTTGCCCTAGTCTCCGGCGGCTCCCCGCTGCTGAGCTGATTATCGACGACTTCAAGGATAAGGTCTTTCAGGATTTTGTTCGGCTTCATATTAGATAGACGCCACTCACAGATAATCTACGAAACCAGCAACTCGGTGACAGGCATGGCCCGAAGTCCGTTGGCGGGCGGATAACCGTTTGGTGTGCGGCTGATGATTGCGCTCCCCGCCTACCACGTTGCGCACGAACTCAAGGTTCACCCCATCGCTGGCCGCCGGCACTTCAGTCCACTTCGCCTCGAACAACTCCAAAAGACCGCCGACCTCGACCAGGAAGTCGACCTCGCGCGTGCGGTCACGCCAGAAGAAGACACTACCAACGTTTCCAGCGCGACGCTCGCGCTCTCGGAGTTGAGCGAAAATAAATGTCTCCCAGATCGCCCCTGCTGCGGGCGCTTGATAAAGAGCCTCTTCAGAGCGGATGTTCAGCAAAGCACAAAGCAGCTCCGGGACGAAGTCCTGTGCTCTCATCCTCACATTGATAGCAACGTCCGCTTGCCTGTCGAGCAGGCCCTGGAGACGGCTGGCACTCTCCCCGGGGGAGCCCTGGGAAAAGTTCTGAAGAGCGAGCTCGTAGCCTTGCCGGGTTACTTCAGTGACGTGTCACCCTTTGGGTTCTGCTTCAAGTCCTTCAGGTCGCTGCTCCGGCCCAGAGCCTGTTTGTTAGCTATAAGGTCATCCAGGGAAATGAAGTGCACTGGAACACCAAAGAACGTGCTGGCGACTCTCTTTCTCCATGCATTGGGGAACTCGACGCCAGTGATTTCGGTCAGAATGTCGATGCGCACGGGAGCAATTCCAATCTGATAGACCACCTGCTTCCCAGCCAATGTTTCCCCGGTGATGCCATCATGATCCACGGGAGCACCAAACTTCTTGAGCGCTTCAACCACACGGCGGGAATTCTGCAGTGAATTGTGTACCCAAACGTCGAGATCCTTCGTGTAACGCGGCTCTCCGTACTTCATCACCGCGAACCCGCCGACGATCAAATATTCAACCTCGAACTCGTTTAAGAGTTGTAGCAGTTCTCTGTAGTGTGGGTTGTCTGCCATGGTTGATTTCCTCAGCTAATTCCACCATTTCCCATGCTGCAGCAAAAATGGCCTCGTCTCCCTGCTCCTGCCAAAACTCTATGTCGAACGAGCGATCTGGAAAGCCACACTGCACCAAGCGTGTTTTCCATGCGGAATGTTGAGGAGTACCCATTTTCACTTCTCCGAATCCATCTTTACCATATCAGGATATCAGGCCAAGAGCCTGAATCTGTCTTCCTGAGGAGCGGGCAGCTTTTGCCGGTTGAGGTAAAGGTCTGGTTTCGATCGCGCTTCGGCTTCGTCGTCAAAGCACCGAACCACTGCATCGCCCCGAATGCTGCGGCCAAGCATGGAGGCGCCCCGGATTGCTGTCTGTAAGTGGTCCGCCCATTCCTGCCCCAAATCGAGGCTGGCGGCATCCTTTATATGGCTGCCCCGCATAACCTTGGTAACGTTGCCGTGCGAGCGGCGGACCAGAAAATCTCCTGCCCCGTGTTCAAATCACGGTAGAGGATCTGATCATGCGCGTCTACCGAGCGTTGCTCTGGGTCGTCGCTGCACTCCTCGCCTTAGAAAGCGTTGCTCATGCCGAACCTTTCGTGGTGTTTCCCAAGGCTGGCCGGTTGGTCTCACCGGACGGGAGATTTGTAGTCCGCAATGCCGAACGCGAGGCCCCAGTCTCCGAATACCTCGGCACGTTCCATTCCTTGTTCCTTGAGGAGACGGCCAGCGGGCGTTCCCGGAAACTCTGCGACTATGTTGGCGTAGCCGCGGTGGCCTGGACGCAGAACGACTTCATCATAGGGACAGAGTATGTCAGCAAGATCACCTCCCGCGCTTTGGTTTTTGCTGCCGACGACTCGCGCGACCCCGTCGTGATTGATAAACCGTCGCTCATCAATCTTGTTCCAATCAACCTTCGCCCCCAACTGCGGGAAAACGACCATGTGTATGTGGAGGCCTCGCGAGTCGAGGGGGAAAGGCTCACGCTCCGGGTGTGGGGATATGGGAAACACGACGCCAATGGTTTTCGCTGGAGTTGCGAGTACAACCTGCTCGAAGGCGCCGTTTCCTGCGGGGTCCCGCCCCGGCCTTGATACGCGACGGATTCAGTTGCGTGTGCGGAGGCATTGTGGGAGCTGGGGGACAGGGCCAAAGGGTGACGTATTGGAGGAAAGAACCGTTGGAGATCGACGCTGTTATTGAGGGAAGCCGGGATCCAACCAACTATTCTGAAGCCAACTTTGCAAGCTCATTCTCGGTTCCTAACACGAAAAGTCTTTTCTCTTTCATTACACTACGCAAGAAATGGTTCACAAGGTTAACGGGCATGAGCAACGTATGTGTGCGACGGAGGTAGGCAAAATCAGAAGAGCGCGACGAGTGCCGTATGACCCGAAGCAGAAGCGAGTCGAGCATCCCTTGTAATCAACGTAGCTCCGAGTTGCTCGGCAAGCACGATGTAGACAGCATCATAGGCAGAACAATTGTGACGAAGTTGCCAAATGCGGGGCAGGAGCACGAAATGAGGATACCGAGTAATGCGGAGATCCAGCAGATCACGGACCGCCTCGTCAGCACGACGTACAGAGACCACTCCCTGCAGTACTAGACGCCTCAGTACCTGCAGGACCTCAAGATCTAGGAGTTGCGGCGCGTGTAGGGCTTCGTTACGCGAATAAATTCGCTTGTCGATGTTCTGTCCCGCAGATGTCTGTAGAAGCCAGTCAACTGCGGCAGACGCATCCAGGACGATCATCGCGCCTCGCGCTCTTCTCGCACCAGGCGGGCGGTGTCGATCCGCGCTGTAACCGGCTTACGCTTGTGCAGCCGCTCCCGTAATTCTGCGAGGGTTGGCCTCTCCGCGATTTCCTTAATCTCGGCTAACAGATAGTCCGAAAGCGACATACCTGCCATGGCAGCGCGAGCTTTCAGGCCACGATGTAGGGCATCGGGTACATTACGAAGCTGAATCATCTTGGACATGCTATAAGCATACTTTCATGTTATTAACATGTCAATAAGATTACTTCCCCCACTAGAGGCGGTTTCCCTGTAAGAAGAATTGCTCCTGAGAGACCTCGAAACCCAAGCCGGTTGCATCAGCAAGCGGGCGGGCGGTGTGTCGATTACACAAGCTCGAAGCCCGGAAGCCGTCCTGCCTTTTGGTCGAACGTCAAAGTGCGCTTACACCCTGCCCGCGCTCCAAGCTCTGCGATCAGCGCGTCCGCAAATGATCCGCGTCCCTGTTTTAGCGCAACCATGGCAGTGAAGACCTCCTGCTCGTTTTCGATCGCGAGGACCTCAACCTGCAGCAGCCGTTCGACAGCGGCGGCGATTTCCTGCACCGTTAAACCATAAGCGCGGTCCAGAACCCACACGGTCTCGACCATGGCTACGATGCTGACAAACCCCGCGTTCTTCGGTGTCAAACGGCGTTCAAGAATCTCCGTGGCCTTGGCTGCCTGTACCGGGTTGTCCTGGGTGAGATAGCGTATCAGGATGTTGGTATCGAGACCGATCATCGCTGCCGCCGCGGGTTTCGACCCAGAGCACCCTCGACGGCCGCCATGCTCATTCGCTCGGTGCTCACAGGCCGCGGGCTGCGGGATTTGACGATACCACAGACCGCTGAAGCTGGGAGTTTCGGCAACAAGACTACACTGCCGTCAGGATGCACGAAGAACTTGACCCGATCACCCGGCTGCAGCCCAAGATGTTCACGGATAGGTTTCGGGATGGTAGCTTGTCCCTTGATGGTGATCGCGGATTCCATGCTTCCTCCATTACATATTTTATAATGTAATACCTCGATTGCCTCTATGTCAAGTCAGGGCAGTTCACTTCAGAGTCCTACTTCTTGAAGGGATTGCCGGGACAAGGGGACCCTAATCGGGGTGGAAGTCTACGAACGCGGCGTCGACTTCAATCTTAGTTCCCCCCTTTTCTTTCCAGTTCCGGCCAAGACTCGATGTCGAACAAGCGAGCTGGGAAGCTGCCCTCCACTAGTCGTGTCTTCCATGCGGATTCTCGAGGAATGATGACTGTCTCCACCTTTGAATGGAGCACTCTTACGCTGTTCTCAGGTCATAAAGAGTTATCCGGCCGCCGAAGGGACTAAGAATGATTGCGGCGATTCGCTCGCAACTATTCAGTTTCCACTCGCACGTCAACAAACTTTCGAAAGTCTTGATCGAAGGTGGAGACCGGCACATTCTTAGCCACGGCGGCGGCGATCAGACAGTCGACAGCACCCGGAAACAGTTCCCCCCTTATGTTAGGTGTATCAGGAGCTCTGGCGGGCCAACGCAAAAACGCAACCGGCTGATATTGCGGGAGATGTTGGCTTCGTTTTGCAAAAAATAAGATTTGTCGTGACTCGGGAAGGATTGTAATTAGCTTCTGGATTTGGCACCTCGCCTGGTTCCTGGTTGACAACTGTTCGGCTGTCGCGACCCAATTGGGATTGTATGTGGAGTACACTGTGTAGTAGACTCAACATATGCTGGTAGTCCAGATCGTTCTCGATAAAGGGCTCTTGCGTGCTACCGACCAGGCGGCGCGGCGGACAAGGCGGAATCGCTCCGCGTTAGTACGCGACGCACTGCGAGAGCACCTCCGTAGACTGGAAGTTCGAGCTAGTGAAGAACGGGACCGCGACGGCTATTCAAGGCAGCCGCAAGCTCGCAACGAGTCGTTCGACTGGGAAGCGGAGGCGGTGTGGCCAGCAGAATAGCGCGAGGAGATGTCCGACTTTACCAGTTTGCTCCGCCAGACAAGAAAAGGCCGGTGGTTGTGCTCACGCGTGACAGCGCAGTAGGCTATCTATCTACAGTCACTGTCGCTCCCATCACTTCCACGATTCGTGGTGTGCCATCCGAGGTCGTCTTGAATGAGGAGGATGGCATGAAGGCGCCTTGTGCAGTGAACCTTCATAACGCGGTAACCGTCTCCCAACAGCGATTAGGGAAGCGAGTGGCACAGCTGAATTCCCCGCGAATGAGCGAAATCTGCGCCGCTTTGCGCTTCTCGCTGGGTTGCGATCTCAGCTAGCCATAGCTACGACATCTCGCTCACTGACGGCCGATCAGTGCGACTCAGGCCACGATCTTGTCTACAATGCCCGAGACCAACGGCGGACCATCTCATTAGCGATTTTCTCAACAAGCTCCATGCGCCTTCGGTGCATCACGTTCCATGAAATTTGGTGTGGGGAAATGGGTCAGCCTGTAGTACAAGCCTTCATGGCTCCGGGGATGATTCCGAGCTGAACCTGATCACACTCTGTACAGGTTGCCACGCTCAGACGCACCGTGGGAACAACTTCAGCCCCTACCCGCAGCACGATACAACAGCGAGCGCAAAGCAGAGACTACGAGGATCTTGCAGCAATTGTTGCTGCAGGGATCAGTTTGTCCGAGGGGTGATGCCATACAAATAGCCGATCAACAGGATGCGCAGCAGAAACTCGGGATCAATCGACGGGCGGCCCAAATCGCTGTAGCTGTCGTTCAGCTTTTCCCGCACCAAGGCAAAGCTGATGTGTTTATCGATGAGCCGCAGCAGGTGAGTCTCTGGAACCTGATCTTCCAGGCGGAAGTAATAAAACAAGGCTTCGGAACGATCGTGTTGCCCCATCATGATCAGCGCGCCTCCGAGTATGGTGATCCAGCAGAACATGGCAACGATTTCTTCCTTGTACCACGCTTCTGCCACCTCTCCGCGTGCTAATCACAGTGACTTTTTCAACACCCACGTCTGATTTCACCTGGTCACGGCGCTAGCCCAGTCTCAGCCCCATCCAGCTCACTAAGCACGATGCATCATTCCCAATGTGGTACGGCGTCAGGGCGTCCTTGTTCAAGACTTCGCCCTTTCCAGTCTTGCAGGTGATAACCGTGCCCCGCAACGCACAGCGCGGCAAGGTAGCCG
>Ga0074046_10001319_pt1 | contig 22612 bp, 16 predicted proteins | sample BogForMeECP23OM3_FD_94441 | JGI IMG/M metagenome (GOLD analysis project Ga0074046, IMG submission 94441) | Bog forest soil microbial communities from Calvert Island, British Columbia, Canada - Bog Forest MetaG ECP23OM3 | ecosystem: Environmental > Terrestrial > Soil > Wetlands ...
CAGTCACGCACGCTGATGCTGCTGCTGCGCAAGGCGCACCTCGGCGAGGTGAGCGTGACGGTGTGGCCAAAGGTGCTGAAGGAGATGTGCGCGAAGAAGAATATTTATGTGTTGAACTAGGTACGGTTCACCACAGAGACACTGAGGCACAGAGGAATGCAGATCAAAAACCTCTGTGCCTCTGTGTCTTAGTGGTGAGTTATTTCGCTTTCTTCGGCTTCAGCAACTCCCACGCCGCTTCGGGAATTTTGCGGCCCATCAAGCTGAACGAGCTGGCGCCGGCCAGCATCTCGCCGCCATCCATGTAGACCATCTCTCCGTTGATGTAGCCGGCGTGATCGCTGACCAGGAACGCGGCGAGGTTCGAGATTTCTTCCAGCGTGCCGAGGCGGTGCAGGGGATTGTGCTCGAGCAGGGCCTTTTCCATTTCGGCGGTAGGCAGCAGACGGGAAAAAGCGCCTTCGGTTTTAATGGCTCCGGGTGCGATGGCGACGAAGCGCACGCCACGGCCTCCCCACTCGACAGCGAGGCTGCGAGTGAGGGAGAGAACGCCTGCCTTGGCTACGGCGCTGGGGACAACGTACGCTGAACCGATTTCGGCGTAGGTCGTCGCGATGTTGAGGACCACGGCGCTATGTTTGGCGGCGAGCCAGCGCTTGCCGCACGCCATGGTCACGTTGATGGTGCCGTTGAGCACGATTCCGATGACGGCCGCGAAGGCGTGAGCCGAGAGGGTCTCCGTTTTTGCAAGAAAGTTGCCAGCGGCGTTGTTGACCAGGATATCGAGCGGACCTTTCGCCCAGATCTGTTCAATTACCTTTTCGACGTCTTCGTCATAGCGCACGTCGCAAGCGAAGGCCTCGCATTTTTCGCCGGTCGAGCTGGAAAGCTCTTTCGCGGTTTGTTCGACCACTTCGGCGCGGCGTCCGCAGATGTAGCCGGTTGCGCTCAATTGGAGGAAGCGCTCAGCCAGGGAGCGGCCAATGCCGGTTCCGCCGCCGGTCACGAGAAAGCGTTTATTCTTCAGGAGATCGCTGGTAAACATGAGTGCCCTTTCTGAAACGGATAAAAGTAGCATAGATGCGCGGTGTCGGCAGTGACGTGCCAGCGCGATTTAGAAATTCCCCTCCTCGTTCGGACGGATTCACCACGGAGGTACGGCGATTTTATTGCTTTCAGCTTCACCGTGATCTCCCTGTTTCGGTCGCACTGAAAAACTCTGTTGGTCACTCGATGTCAGATAGATCCGATTACGCAAGATCCAAATCCGCTCTAGGACACGCGGTTCGCGCGAGACGGGAGATTGGCGGGGGGCAAGTTCTGCATTCTCCATGATCCGGAAGGAATGTTCGGCGTGTAACAAATCATGTCGTTCGGCAGGAGCAGTTAGGGACTCTCTGATCAAGTCACGGCGAATTCCCGCAGCGGCTAAAGCCGCAATAAAATGGGGCATCTACGGACGGCCTAAAGGCCGTCCCCTGCAGAGCGAGACCTAATCAGAGTTTCCTTAGATGCCGCGAATTCCTGTGATAGCCTTTCATGCCAGATGCGTCGCTCGTAAGTGCTCCAGCAGCACAACAAGAATTCCGTTGATGGGTTATTCCATAGGGGCGAGAGAAGGTCAGAACGTGAGAGCGGAATCGCGCATCTTTACCGCATTCTTCCTGGCATTTGCGCTGTGGTGTGCTTTGCCAGCGCCAGCTCAAGACACCGACCCTCCGGGACGAGTTGCACGGCTGGGCTTCATGAGCGGTTCGGTCTCCTTCGAGCCTGCGGGCGAAAATGACTGGAGTTTGGCGTCGCTCAACTATCCGCTAACCGGCGGAGACCGGCTGTGGACGGACAAGGACGCGCGTGCCGAACTGGACACCGGTAACCTTGCGATCCGCATGTCGGAGCAGACCGATCTGACCACCACTACGCTGAATGATCAAATGGTCCAGCTTGGACTGGGGCAGGGAACCGTACGGATCTCCGCTTACGAACTGCGTCCCGGCAATGAGATCGAAGTGGATACTCCCTTTGCCGCCATCACCATTACGCAGGCGGGGAACTATCGGATCGAAACCTATCCGGACCAGAACCGCACGCTCATTACCGTCAGCCGGGGAGAGGTGCAGGTCACGGGAAACAATCTCAACCAGACGGTGCGAAGCGGGCAGGCCGTGGAGTTGAGTGGCACGGAGCCAGTGCAGGTCAGCTCGATCAGCCTGCCACCCGCCGACAGCTTCGATCAGTGGTGCAATCAACGCGATCAGCCGTTCCTCAATGCGCGATCGCGCCAATACGTCAGCCCCTACGTTCCCGGATTCCACGATCTCGACCAGTACGGAGGCTGGGAGACCGTCGCGGCATACGGGCCAATATGGTATCCGGTGGGCTTACCCGTCGGATGGTATCCGTACCGCTTTGGGCGCTGGGTCTGGGTTGAGCCCTGGGGCTGGACCTGGGTGGACGCTGCCCCCTGGGGATTCGCTCCTTTTCATTTTGGACGCTGGCTGCTGGTCGGCACGCGGTGGGGTTGGATACCCGGGCCGATTGCCGTAGCGCCTATTTATGGTCCGGCGTTCGTGGCGTTCGCCGGCGGTCCGGGATTTTCTGTGAGCTTCGGCGTCGGCGGCGTGGTGGCCTGGTTTCCGCTCGGTCCAGGCGAGCCGTTCTTTCCCTGGTATCACCACAGCGATGTCTATCTGCGCCAGATTAACGTGACCAATGTACACAACATCAATGTCACGAACATTACGAACATAACCAACATCAACAACATCCATTACCGCTATCAAACGACAGCCGCCACCACAGTTTCGTCCAATGCTTTCCGCAATGGTGAGGAGGTGCATCGCAATTTGGTGGCAGTCAAACCGGAGCAGCTTGCGCGAGCACAGGTAATTCCGCATCCGGAGGTCAATCCAACTCCCCGGGCCGTACGGGGGGGAAATCAAACTGTCCATCCGCCAGTGCCGGCGCAACGGCCTGCGATCGTTCAGCACTCGCCAATGGTGCGGCCCGGTCAGCAGCCTGTGACGGCCCACAACACCTCGCCGCCTCCGAACACAGGTACCGTTGCACACCCTCCTGCCAATGCTTCGGAAGTGAACCGTGGCGGACCGCCGCCAGCGACGGTACACAACGCGCCTCCGCCTCCGAACACAGCTACCGTTCCCCGCAATGAACCGGGGAACTCTGCTGTCGTCCCTCATCCTGCTGCCAATCCACCGGAAGTGAACCGTGGCGGACCGCCAGCAAACCGGCCTCCGCTGGTGAGCAAATATCCGCCGCCGCAGGAGAAGTTGCCTTACGAGCAGAAGGCTCCGGCCATGGAGCAGCACCCCGGACGTCCGCTGGAACCACAGCAGAAGCAGAACCTGCACGAAGGCAAGCCCGCCGGGCCCATGGTGGACCGGGAAGTTCCACAGCATGCCGCGCCGGCGGTGCACTCGGCGCCGGCACATGCTGCGCCACCGCCTAAACATTAGAGCGTTTTCAGAGAAGGTGTAGACCAATCCGGCTGTTGCCTGAACGATGGCCAGTTCCAACCGAGGCCGGGTTGCGTTTGCTAGAGCAAATTAGGAAATAGTGTATCGGCGCCAATTCGGCGGTGCCGCCGGCTGAAAGCCGGCTCCATTTAATTGAAATACCGCGTTAACGCCGCGCTGAAGCGCGGCACTACCCGTAGCAGAAACGACTACAGCATTTCTTAAACTGCTCTAGAGCAACGCGAAAGGATAACCTCCCCAGGTTTGACAAACTGGGACCCAGGACATAACCTGACAGCGAGTGAGAAACTTCTCACCTCTTGCAGATCACTGAACTAAGTCAGTCTGATCTGGACTCCACCTTCCTTAGAGCACCCGCCTAGCTTGGCTCCCTCGTGGCGTAGGTAGTGAGGGCCAGGCGGGAACCAAAACCAAGAATTCCGGATCAGGAGATCAGCATGAAAAAGTTGCTATGCGTTGTGTTGTGGGTTCTCCCAGTAATGTTGTTTGCCCAAAGCCCATTTGACGGCAATTGGAAGACCAACATGGCGGAGTCCAAGCTGTCGCAAAAGCCCTACACGTTTTCAGTCAGCAATGGGATGTACGATTGCGAGAGTTGCGTCCCGAAAATCAACGTAAAGGCGGACGGTCAGGACCAGCCTGTGACGGGCCAGCCGTATGACACCATCGCGGTACAGGTCGTGGACGCGAATACGATTCACGCCACCGCCAAGAAAGCCGGCAAGACAACATTCGACCAGACCAGAACTGCCTCAGCCGATGGGAAGATGCTGACCGTTTCGAGCACAAACTATCCCGCCGACGGCAGCCAGCCCTTCAAGGCCGAAACCAAGTGGACCCGAGTTTCCAAGGGGCCTGCGGGTTCGAGTGCAATCTCCGGTTCCTGGCGTATCCAGAACATTAATGAGGACACTGCCGGGCTCACTACCACCTGGAAGGGCGGAGGCGATGGGCTGAGCATGTCCACCCCGACCGGCGAGAACTGGGAAGCCAAGTTCGATGGCAAAGAGTACCCGGTGAAGGGTATTTATGCGAACGAAACCGTGTCGCTGAAGAAGGTGGGGGACCGCGCCATCGAAGTGACCTATAAGCGCGACGGCAAACTCTACAGTGTCGATAAGATTACGGTCGCGCCCGATGGAAAGAAAATGACCAACGTCGCCGACAATAAATGGACCGGAAGAGTCTCGACGTATATCGACGAGAAGCAATAACCGAAGTGGATGCAAAACACCGCGTCGCTGAAGAGAGAAAGGTGTCGTTCATTTTCCCCATTGAACGGCACCGCCCGCTTCACCATCAGACTCACGGGTCGGTCGGTGAGTAGCCCGGGGAATCGCACCCCGAGCCGTCAGCCAAGCGGGAGCAATCGCCGATTGGCTTGCCGAACTACGCCACTGCATCCCGAAAAGTTGCATTGACACGGGCGCCGCGTTTTCGGTAAGGTCGAAGTAAGATGACTTCGCTGATCCATCGCCATCATCGCCATTCCCACGTGGCGAGCGTGTCGGCGGAGATCGTTTCCTAGCAATTTTGCACTTTTACCTCCGACCCGCTGACGCAAACTCAGCGGGTTTTTTGTTTTGGCGAAAGGAATGGGCATGGCGGTTGAGATTGATTTCGAAAAGATGATGGGGCTGGCGCCTGCGATCGTGCAGGATGCGGCGACCGGCGAGGTGCTGATGCTGGGCTTCATGAATCGCGCCGCCTATGAGAATACGCTGGCCACGGGCTACGTCACGTTTTACAGCCGCACGCGCAACCAGCTTTGGACCAAGGGAGAGACTTCGGGCAATCGGCTGAAGGTGGTCAGCGCGCTGGCCGATTGCGATTTCGACACGATACTGTGCCGCGTCGAGGTCGAGGGCAAGGGCGTGGTGTGCCACACCGGTGCGCGGACGTGCTTCAACACCGAGCTTGCGGTAGTGGGAGGTGCGCGATGAAGCTGCGGCTGGGACTTCCCAAGGGCAGCCTGCAGGAGGCGACCCTGGCGCTGCTGGCGCGGGCCGGATTGCAGGTGTATGTGAGTCCGCGATCGTATTTCGCCGGCACCAATGACCCGGAGATTGAGTGCATGCTGATCCGGGCGCAGGAGATGGCACGCTACGTGGAACACGGTGCGCTGGATGTCGGCCTGACGGGTCTGGACTGGGTGACGGAGAGCGGGCTGGAAGTGGTGACGGTGGCCGACCTGATTTATGCCAAGCAGAGCCGTGGCAAGGTGCGCTGGGTACTGGCGGTGCCGGAAGATTCTCCCGCGCAGCGTGCCGAGGACCTGCGGGGCGCGACCATCGCGACCGAGCTGGTGAATGTGACCAGCCGCTACTTCCTACAGCGTGGGATAGACGTTAAGGTTGAGTTTTCGTGGGGGGCGACGGAGGTGAAGCCTCCCACACTGGCGGATGCCATCGTCGAAGTCACGGAGACCGGCAGCTCGCTGAAAGCTAATCGGCTGCGAATTATTGAAACCATCCTCGAGTCTAACACCCAGATCATTGCCAATAAGGATGCCTGGAACGACGCCGGCAAGCGGCAAAAGATCGAGAACCTCGCGCTGATGCTGCGCGGCGCGATGGAGGCGCAGGGACGCGTCGGGCTGATGCTGAACGTCAGGGTCGATGACCTGCAAGCTGTCCTGGCAGTGCTTCCGGCGCTGCACAGCCCTACGATATCCACCTTGAGCGACAAGGCATGGGTGGCGGTGAATACGATCCTGGAAGAGAGCCTGTGCTGGGAGGTGATTCCACGGCTGAAGGCAGCAAACGCGACGGGGATCGTGGAGTATCCGCTGAACAAAGTGGTGGTGTGATGCGGATTCTCGAAGGCAGGGCGGCGGAGCGGGCGGTGGCTAAGCTCGAGGGGCGGGGGGCGCGGCTGGAAGAGGTTGAGCCCAAGGTCCGGCGGATTCTTCGGGCTGTGCGTACAGGCGGAGACCGGGCGCTGACCCGATATGCCACATTGTGGGATGGACTGGCAAGAGGAAAGGCGCTCCGCGTGTCGGCCGGGGAAATCGAACAAGCGTGGAAAGCGACGCCCGCGGAGACTCGTGAGGCGATGAAGCGTGCGGCGAGAAACATCCGGCGCTTTGCGAGTTGGCAGGTGCCGCGGTCGTGGCGCAAGAAGATCGGTGGCGGGGAGTTGGGGCAGATCGTGCGTCCGCTGGATTCGGTGGGATGTTATGTGCCGGGAGGGCGATACCCGCTGCCGTCAACGCTGCTGATGACGGCGATTCCGGCGCAAGTCGCAGGCGTGGAGAGGATCGTAGTGGTTTCGCCCAAGCCACAGCCTGCCACGCTGGCCGCCGCTTATTTGCTGGGGGTCAGCGAGGTGTATCGCTGCGGAGGGGCGCAGGCCATCGCTGCGCTGGCCTATGGCACTGAGACGATTGCGCGGGTGGACAAGATGGTTGGACCGGGCAACGCCTATGTTACGGCGGCGAAGAAACTGGTGAGCGTCGATTGCGCTATCGATATGCTGGCGGGGCCGACGGAAGCGATGATCTTCAGCGAGAGAGGGAACCCGGAATATCTGGCGTCGGACCTGCTGGCGCAAGCGGAGCACGATCCTGATGCGATGGTGGTGTTTGTTTCCACGAACGCGGAACTGACGAAACGCGTTGCCGACTGGGTGCAACGCGGCGTGAAGGGCAATGCCATCGCAGCGAAAGCGGTAAAGCGAAACGCGTACGCGCTGGTGGCTGCATCGCGCGAGCAGGCAATGGAGTGGGTGAACCGCATCGCGCCGGAGCATCTGACGGTGGACGATGATTCAGACGTGCCGGCCGTGTGCAATGCAGGCTCGATTTTCGTGGGAGACTACTCGCCGCAATCGGCGGGAGACTATGCGGCGGGGCCGAACCATGTGCTGCCGACGGCGGGCGCGGCGCGGTTTCGCGGCGGATTGAGCGCGGCGGACTTCGTGAAGGTCATCACCGTGCAGAAATTCTTTCGCGAAGGACTGCGCGAGATCGCGCCTGTAGTAACGTCGCTGGCGGAGACCGAGGGCCTGCGGGCGCACGCACAGTCGGTGCGGGTGAGGTGCGGCGATGCTTAATGCACGCAGAGCTGTGCGGGAGATGCACGAATATCATCCGCCGCTGGCGGGACGCAAGGGACTCCGTCTCGACTTCAACGAGAACACGGAGGGATGCTCGCCGCGCGTGCTGGCGCGCATCCAGGAGATTACGGCGGACGATCTAGCGCGATATCCGGAGCGCGAGCCGGTGGAGGCCCTGGTGGGAGCGCATCTCGGACTTCCGGCCGAGCAGGTGCTGCTGACCAACGGCGTGGATGAGGGGATTCATCTGCTATGTGAGGCGTATCTCGAGCCGTCAGATGAAGTGATGGTGGTAACGCCGACGTTCAGCATGTATGAGATTTTTGCCGAGGCGACTGGGGCGAAGGTTGTGCGCGTGCAGTGCGGGGAGGATTTGCGGTTTCCGTTCGACAAGGTGACGGGTGCGGTTTCTGCGGCGACGAAGCTGATCGCGGTGGCGAGTCCGAACAATCCGACGGGCGGAGTGGCATCGCGCGCCGAATTACTGGAGATTGCGAAGAGCGCTCCAAATGCGGCGCTGCTGGTGGATGAGGCGTACTTCGACTTTCACGGCAGGACCGTACTGCCGGATGTGGCGGCGCAGACGAATCTGTTTGTCGCGCGGACGTTTTCTAAGGCGTATGGGTTGGCAGGATTGCGCATTGGCATTCTTGTGGGACCGCGTGGCCAGATGCCGCTGGTGCGTCGGGTATCGTCTCCGTATAGCGTGAATGCTGTGGCGCTGTTGGCGCTGCCAGAGGCACTTGCGGATGGAGAGTTCGTCACGAATTATGTAGCGCAGGTTAAGGCGGGGCGGGCGCGGCTTGAGCACGAGCTCACACAGGCGGGAATCATATGGTGGCCGAGCGAGGCGAACTTCGTGCTGATGAAGACTGGGGAGCGGCATCGCGAGTTTGTGGCGGCTATGCGACAACGTGGGATATTGGTACGCGACCGGTCGGCCGATCCGGGATGCGACGGATGTGTGCGCATCACGCTGGGTACGACCGCGCAGATTGATCGGCTGTTGGCGACGCTGCGCGAGGTGCTGGCTGAGCTGAAGTTGGGGGCAGAGGTGAAGGCGTGAGGCGGGCGAAGATCCATCGCAAGACCAACGAGACCGACATTCGCGTGGGGCTCACGATTGAGGGGCGTGGGCGGGCGAAGGTGAGTACGGGCATCCGGTTTCTCGACCACATGATGGAACTGGTGGCGCGGCACGGCGCATTTGACCTGGAGTTGCAGGCCACGGGTGATCTCGATGTCGATCAGCACCATACGGTGGAGGACGTGGGTATTGCGCTGGGGGAGGCGTTTACCGCAGCGCTGGGCTCGAAGCGCGGAATCTGGCGCGCAGGATATTTTGTGATGCCGATGGACGAGACGCTGGGCGTGGTAGCTGTTGATTTCGGCGGGCGCAGTTCCGCGGTGGTGGATACCAAGGTGCGAACCCGGTTGGTGGGCGATTTGCAGGCCGAGCTGGTGGCTGATTTCTTCGACGGATTTTCCCGGGGCGCGAAGGCCAACTTGCATGTGAAGACGATTTACGGACGATCGAACCATCACAAGATTGAAGCGCTGTTTAAGGCGTTTGCGCGAGCGCTGCGGGTGGCGTGCTCGAAAGACAAGCAACTGGGGCGGATGCTGCCGAGTACGAAGGGGTTGCTGTGATCGCGATTGTCGATTACGGAGCGGGAAACCTGGCGTCGGTGGTAAAGGCGCTGCAGCATCTGGGGCGGGAGTGCACCGTAACCAATGACCCTGACGTTGTGGGACATGCGGCGAAGTGGATTATTCCCGGCGTGGGCAACTTCAAGGCTACTGCTCCGCTGGCGAATGGAAAGCTGGGAGCAGTGTTGCGAACCGACGTCGGTCCGAATGGCAGGCCGCTGCTGGGGATTTGTTTAGGACTGCAGTGGATGTTCGAAGGCAGCAGCGAGGCTCCCGACTTACGGGGACTGGGTGCGTTTCCGGGGCAGTGCGAGAGATTCTCGGAGCGCGTGAAGTCGCCGCATGTGGGATGGGACAGCATCGCCATGGATGGGCGATCGCGGCTGCTGGCGGGGGTTCCGTCAGGCGCATATGTGTACTTTACTCACTCGTACCGCGCGCCGGTGTGCGGCGACACGGTGGCAACATGCACCTACGAGGAGCCGTTTACGGCGGTGGCGGAGCGGGGCAACCTGTTTGGCGTGCAGTTTCATCCTGAGAAGTCGGGCAATGTAGGCATGCAGATCCTGGAGAACTTCTGTGCACTGTGAAACGCTCGCCAAGCGCATCATTGCCTGTCTCGACGTGAATGACGGGCGGGTGGTGAAGGGCATTCAGTTCGAGCAGATACGTGACGCGGGGGATCCGGCGGAGCTGGCTGCGGCGCACAGTGCGGCGGGCGCGGATGAAATTGTGCTGCTCGACATAACGGCCACGGCGGAGTCGCGCAACACGCTTTTGGATACGGTGCGACGGACGGCGCTACAGTTGTTCATCCCCTTCACGGTGGGCGGCGGGATCCGGTCGCTGGAAGACGCAGCGGCAGTGCTGGATTGCGGGGCGGACAAAGTTGCTATGAACTCGGCGGCCATCGCCGATCCGGAGCTGATTACTCGGGTGGCGGAACGGTATGGCTCGCAGGCGGTGGTGGTAGCTATCGACGCGCGTCAGAGGACTCCCACAACGTGGGAGGTGTATGTGTGGGGAGGACGAAAGCCGACGGGCCGGGATGTGCTGGAGTGGGCTGTCGCGGCGGAGCAGCTCGGCGCCGGGGAAATTCTGCTGACGTCGATGGACCGCGACGGCACGAAGGCAGGGTTTGACTGCCCATTGACGCGCACGATAGCGACGAGTGTGCGGATTCCGGTGATTGCCTCGGGTGGGGCGGGCGAACCGCACCACTTCATGGAGGTATTTCAAGAGGGGGCGGCGGATGCGGCGCTGGCGGCGTCGGTGTTTCACTTCGGGCTGAAGTCGGTGGAGGCGATCAAGCGGGAGTTGCGGAATGCGGGCGTTCCGGTGAGGCTAGCGTGCTGATTCCGTCCATTGATCTGATGGGCGGCAAGATTGTCCAACTGGTGCAGGGCGAGAAGAAGGCGCTGGAGTTCGAGAATTTTGCGGAGTGGGTGGGGCGGTTCGGGAAATATCCTCTGGTGCAGTTGATTGATCTCGATGCGGCGATGGGAAAGGGCGACAATCGGGCGCTGATTGCGGAGTTTTGTGGCAAGCTGCCGTGCCAGGTAGGGGGAGGGATTCGGTCGGCGTCGAAGGCGCGAGATGTTCTGGCGGCTGGAGCGAGAAGGATCATCGTGGGGTCATCGCTGGTCAGGGATGGTGGGGTGGATGTAACATTTGCGGCTGCGTTGAGCGAGGAGTTCGGCACTTCGCGCCTGGTCGCGGCGATTGATTCGCGCGGAGGGCGGGTGGCGATTCACGGGTGGAAGACGATCACCGAGATTACGCCGGCGTTCATGATTGAGGTATTGGCGCCATATTGTTCAGCGTTTCTCTATACACATATTGATACCGAAGGGATGTTGCAGGGGATCCCGATGGATGTGGTACGCGAGTTGAGGGAACGGACGTCGCGGGGGTTCATCGCGGCGGGAGGAATTCGCAGCCAGCAGGAGATCGATGAGCTGGACGCGATGGGTGTAGATGCGGTGGTGGGGATGGCGATTTATTTGGGGACAATTGCTATCTGACAATGTGGGACTACCGGTCGCTCGGTACCGCTACGGTAAGGCACCCAGCGCGATTTAGAAATTCCGGTATCCGTTAGGAGGGATTCACCACGGAGGCACGGAGGACATGGAGATTTGATTGCTTTCAGCTTCACCGTGATCTCCATGTCTCCGTCGCACGGATAAATTGTTTTGGATGATCCAGCTCTCGATGTCAGATAAATCGTCGACGTCGCTCAGGGCAGGCTCTGAAGAGGCTGCGGAAGAAGTCCGAAACGCAGGGTCCCTCGCGGGCTAAAGCCCGCTCGGACGATAAAGATAGGCGACTTATCGGCACGACTGAAGTCGTGCCCTGACACAAAGCGTAACTTTGGTTAGCGCTTGCCCTGTAGCGGCGTAGCGAGTGGGGCGGCAGCGGTGCGCGCGGGGGCGGCGGCGCCGGAGACGGGGAGACGGACCTCAAATTCCAATCCATGAGGTGAGACATTACGCGCCGAGACGGTGCCTCCGTGTGCGGCGACCGCGTTGCGAACAATAGCCAGTCCCAACCCCATGCCGCCAGTGGTGGTGCCGCGCGAATCGTCGACGCGATAGAAAGGCTTGAACAACAACGGGAGAGCTTCCTCGGGCACGCCCTTGCCGTTGTCGCGGACGGAGAGGACGGCCTGGCCATCGGCGACAACGAGACGAATGTCGATGGTTCCACCTTGTCCGGAATAAAAGATGGCGTTACGCACAACGTTCTCAATGGCGCTGCGCAGCAGTCCGGGATCGCCGTTGACGGTGACGATGGCGTCGTCGGCGTAGTTGACCGTGACATCGGTGGCGGCGGCCTCGAAGCGCGCGTCGTCGAGCACTTCGTCGAGCAGGTCGTTTAGGGAGAGGCTTTCGAAGCTGGGCTTATATTGGCCGCTCTCGAGACGGGCAACGGTGAGGATGCGCTCCAGCATGGAGTCGAGTTGGATAGTGTCCTGCTCAATGCGATCGAGCATCTCCTCGCGCTCGCGGGAGTCGGAGCGGCGCGCCAGGGCGAGCGCCAGGCGCATGCGGGCGATGGGTGAGCGCAGCTCGTGGGAGACGCCGCTGAGCAGGTTGCGTTCGCTCACGATCTGGTTGCGGAGCTCTCCGGCCATGGAGTCGAAGTCGCGCACCAGGTCGGCGATTTCGTCGCGGCGGTTACCGATGGTGGCGCCGACGCGGATATCGAGGTTGCCACGTGCCAGTTCGTTGGTGGCGTTGCGCAGCCGCTCAATCGGCTTGCTGAGATAGTGAGCGATGATCAAACACATCAGTGCCGAGATGATGGTGCCGAGCTTGAGCACCCAGATCATGTCGCCGGGAACGCGCTCGGAGAGCGGCGGCGGGATGAACTCAGCGATGAGCAGATAGCTGTCGCGGGGCGTGGTGACGGGAGCGACCATCACGACGGCCTCGTCGGGGCGAACTACACCTTCATGGCGCAAGGCGCGCTGGGCAAAATCCGGAATTTCCGCTGACATGGGGCGGCCGCTCAACTCGTGGCCCGATCCGTCGAGCAGCCAGTAGTTGACGCGACGCGGCAAGGCAGCCTGGTCCAGCAGCGCACGCAGGGCGGGCTGGCCTCCTTGTTCGTAGCGCTGCACCGCGAGGTCGGCCAAATTCGGAACCAGGCGCCGCTCGGGCTGCACCCACCAGGGATTGTCGGAGTGCAGGCGGTAATGCAGACGCATGTAGAGCACGCCCAGCAGCAGGGCCTGCGCGACCCAGAAGGGCAGGAAGATTTTCCAGAAGAGGCGCCGGTTCATGCCCGGCTCTTTTCCGGAGTGGCGACGGCGAAGAAGTATCCAATGCCGCGGATGGGGCGAATGAGATCGTCGGTTCCGGGAAAGCCGCCGAGTTTCTTGCGCAGGCGGCTGACATGGACATCGACGCTGCGATCGAAGGCGTTCAGGGGACGGCCAAGAGCGACTTCGGCAATCTGCTCGCGCGTGACCACGCTGCCGGCGTTGCGCAAAAGCAACTCCAGCACGTTGAATTCGACGGAGGTGAGATCGACGGGCTTGCCGCTGAAGGTGACATTGCGGCTGCCCAGCGAGAGTTCAATGTCGCCGACCTTTAAGACTTCGTCGTGATCGGGGCGAGTTGCGCCAGAGGCAGCTTCACGAGTGCGACGCAGAACGGCACGAATGCGCGCCACGAGCTCGCGCGGATCGAAGGGTTTGGCGAGATAATCGTCTGCGCCGATTTCGAGCCCCAGGATGCGATCGACGGCTTCACCGCGGGCGGTGAGCAGAAGGGCCGGAATGGCCGATTGATGGCGCAGTGCTTTGAGCAATTCGAATCCTGAGCCGCCGGGCAGCATCACATCAAGAATAATGAGCTCGTGGTGATTGGTGAGGGCCGCAGCCAAACCAGTGTCGTGATCGTAGGCGGCGTCGACGTGAAATCCTTCGGCCTCGAGAAAGCGGCGAAGGAGGTTGACCAGCGCGTGATCGTCGTCAATGATGAGCAGTTGGTTCACCGATCTCATTTTGCCTTTTCCGGAGGGCGGCTGCGGTGAAGAATTGTTTCGGGATGTGCCGGAACTCTTCACAAAACTTAACCTTCCTTCACCCTCTCTTAACGGCGTGTTCGACGGCCATCCGCTCTAATAAGGTGGGTTTCATATTATTCTAAGTGGCGCGCAGAAGTGCAACCGCAGCGCCCGTGGCGACGGCCGAGCGCCTTCCCTGAGACCTGCCGAATGCCATCGAGGAGGCTTTCTTGAAAGTTCGTGGAGTACATGGGTTAGGGGTGGCCCTGCTGATTTGCGGCATGCTGGCGGGATGCAGCCGCGGGCAAAAGAACGCCAAGGCGAGCGGGCCGCCTCCTTCGGTGCCCGTGGGAGTGGCTTCGGTAAGGCAGCGCGATTTTCCGGTTTATCTCACCGGGCTGGGCTCGGTGATGGCATTTAATACGGTTGCACTCAAGACGCGCATTGACGGCCAAATCACGCAAGTCAACTTCCAAGAGGGCCAGGACGTCAAAATCGGGGACCTGCTGATCCAGATCGATCCCCGGCCATATCAAGTAGCGCTGGCGACAGCGCAGGCCAACCTGCAGCGCGATGAAGCGCAGCTCAACTTTGCCAAGGTGCAGTATGAGCGCCAGAAAGCGCTCTACGAAGCTGGAGTGATTGCCAAGCAGGATCTGGATACCCAGCAGGCGTCTTTTGGCCAGTACGAGGGCACGATTGCGGCGGACAAGGCGGCCATCGACAGCGCGAAGCTGAACCTGTTTTACACGCGCATTACGTCGCCCATCAACGGGCGCATCGGATTGCGAATGGTGGACATCGGCAATTACGTGCAGGCTGCTTCTACCACGCCGATGGTCATTATTACGCAGATGCATCCCATCGCAATTGTGTTCACGCTGCCGGAAGACCAGCTGCAGGCGGTGCGGCAACGGATGAAGGATGGCACGCTGCAGGTGGACGTCTATGGCCGCGATGACCAGACCAAGCTCTCGACCGGCAAGCTTCTGACCATCGACAACCAGATCGATCAGACCACCGGGACGGCGAAGCTGAAAGCGGTGTTCGAGAACCCGGACAACAGTCTGTGGCCGAACCAGTTCGTCAACGTACACCTGCTGCTGGAAACGAAGAAAGACGCCATCACGATTCCGGTGAGTGCGGTGCAGCGCGGCCCGCAAGGGACGTTCACGTACCTGGTGGACGATAAGAATACAGTGCAGATCCGGCCGATACAGTTGGCATTGACACAGGGGAACACAGCAGTGGTAGCGTCGGGACTGCAGCCCGGCGAGCGCGTGGTGACCGACGGGCAGGAAAAGCTGCAGGCAGGAAGTCTGGTGACGCCGCAGGCACCCAGCCCGTCGTCGAGCAGTAGCGGATCGCAGTCATGAGTATTTCGCGGCCATTTATTCTGCGGCCCATCGCCACTTCGCTGCTGATGGCGGCGTTGCTGCTGGTGGGCGTGGTGGCCTACATGCAGCTTCCCATCTCGGCGCTGCCACAGGTCGATTACCCAACCATTCAGGTGGTGACGTTCTATCCGGGAGCGAGCCCGGACGTGACGGCTTCCTCCATCACGTCGCCGCTGGAGCGGCAGTTTGGGCAGTTGCCCGGACTGAACCAGATGACCTCGAGCAGTTCGTTCGGGGCGTCGGTGATCACGCTGCAGTTTGAGCTGGAAGAAAATATCGATGTCGCCGAGCAGGAGGTGCAGGCGGCCATCAATAGCGCGCTAACGTTTCTGCCGGCCGACCTTCCGACGCCGCCGATCTACAGCAAGGTGAACCCGGCGGACGCTCCCATCCTGACGCTGGCGATGACCTCCGACAACATGCCGCTGCCGCAAGTGGAGGACCTGGCCGACACCACGTTCGCGCAAAAGATCTCGCAGTTGCCGGGCGTGGGGCTGGTCACCATCAGCGGCGGACAAAAACCCGCCGTTCGGATTCAGGCGAACCCAACGGCCTTGGCGTCCTATGGCATCAGCCTGGAGCAGCTCAGGACCGTCATCGGGCAGGTCAATGTTGACCAGGCCAAGGGGCAATTACAGAGCAGGCGGCAGGCCTATACCATCAACGCCAACGACCAGTTGTTCAAACCGGAGGATTACGCCAACACCATCATTGCCTTTAAGAACGGCAATCCGGTGCGGCTTTCCGACGTGGCGACAACGATCTCAGGAGCTGAGAACGCCTACCAGGCGGCGTGGATGAACACCACGCCTGCGGTGATCCTGAACATCCAGCGGCAGCCAGGCGCCAACATTATCAAAGTGGTGGACAGCATCAAGCTGCGGTTGAAACAACTGCAGGCGAACCTTCCGGCCTCGGTGAAGATCACGGTGCTGACCGACCGCACGAACACCATCCGGGCCAGTGTGGCCGATGTGCAGTTCGAGCTGATGCTGACCGTCGCGCTGGTTGTGATGGTGATCTTCCTGTTCCTGCGCACGCTGGCGGCGACCATCATCCCCAGCATTGCAGTACCACTGTCACTGGTTGGCACATTCGGCGTGATGTACCTGCTTGGTTACTCGCTCGACAACCTGTCGCTGATGGCGCTGACCATCTCCACGGGCTTTGTGGTGGATGACGCGATCGTGATGATCGAGAACATCTCACGCTACATCGAAGAGGGCTACACACCGCTGGAGGCGGCGCTCAGGGGCTCGGGGCAGATTGGATTCACCATCGTATCGCTGACCGTGTCTCTGATTGCGGTGCTGATCCCGTTGCTGTTCATGGGCGACATCGTGGGGCGGCTGTTCCGCGAATTCGCGGTGACGCTGAGCGTGACTATTTTGTTGTCGGCTGTAATTTCGCTGACGCTGACGCCGATGATGTGCTCGCTGCTGCTGCGGCCGCGCGAAGAGGCGCACCACGGACGTTTTTACCAGGCGTCGGAGACTATCTTCAGCCGCACCATCGCGTTCTACGGGCGTACGCTGCAGTTCGTGCTGCGGCACCAGACGGTGACCTTGCTGGTCACCATCGGCACGCTTGTCGCAACCATCTGGTTGTACATCATCGTGCCCAAGGGCTTCTTTCCGGTGCAGGACACGGGCATAATTTTGGGTATCTCGGACGCACCGGAGAGTGTTTCGTTCGCTTCGATGGTCGAGCGCCAGCAAAAGCTGGCGGCCGCGGTGCTGAAGGACCCGGACGTGGTCAGCCTGTCCTCGTTCATCGGAGTGGACGGCACCAACACCACCCCCAACAGCGGACGGGTGCAGATCAACCTGAAGCCGAAGGACCAGCGCGGCGACGACGTTACCGCCATCATCAAGCGGCTGCAGCAGGAACTCGCAGGAGTGGAGGGCATCACGCTCTACATGCAGCCGGTGCAGGACCTGACGGTGGAAGACCGCATCAGCCGCACGCAGTACCAGTTCAGCCTGGAAGACGCGGACCCCGAAGAATTGAAGGTCTGGACCAGCCGGCTGATGACCAAGCTGAAGACACTTCCACAGTTGCGCGATGTTGCAACCGACCAGCAGAACCAGTCGGCGGTTGTGAACGTGGTAATTGACCGGGACACCGCCTCGCGGCTGGGAGTGACCGCCTCCGCGGTGGACAACACGCTGTACGACGCGTTCGGACAGCGGCTGGTTTCGATCATGTTCACCCAGTTGAACCAGTACCACGTGGTGCTGGAGGTCGGCCCGTCGTTCCGGGTCAACCCCGATTCGCTTAAGAACATTTATATTCCCGGCGCCAACGGGCAGGTGCCGCTCAGCGCCATCGCGCACTTCGAGACAGGGATTGGCCCGCTGGCGATCTACCACCAGGGTCAGTTTCCGGCAGTGACGTTTTCCTTCAACCTCGGGGGCAAGTATTCCCTGGGCGAAGCGGTGGACGCGATCAACGCGGCGGTGGCGGAGATCGGGATTCCGCCCAGCATCCAGGTGCGGTTCCAGGGCACGGCGCGGGCGTTTGAGGCCTCGCAGGCCAACGAAGGCTGGCTGATCCTGGCGGCGATTATCACGGTGTATATCGTGCTGGGCGTGCTGTACGAAAGCTACATACATCCGGTGACCATCCTGTCCACGCTGCCGTCGGCAGGAGTGGGAGCCATCCTGGCGCTAAACATCTTCCAGATGCCGCTGGGGGTGATGGCGCTGATCGGTATCATCCTGCTGATTGGAATCGTGAAGAAAAACGCCATCATGATGATTGACTTTGCGCTGGAAGCCGAGCGCAAGGAAGGCAAGCCGCCCCAGGAAGCCATCTACGAGGCGTGCCTGCTGCGCTTCCGGCCGATCATGATGACGACGTTTGCGGCATTATTCGGCGCCATTCCACTGGCAGTCGGTTCGGGCACGGGCTCGGAATTGCGGCGGCCGCTTGGCATCACCATCGTGGGCGGCTTGCTGTTCAGCCAGTTGCTGACGTTGTACACCACGCCGGTGGTGTACCTGTGGTTCGACCGATTGGGCGCGGCGTTAAGCCATCTGCGCGCGCATAAGCCGGCCGAGGCGATGGGAGACTAGCATGAATGTCTCCGGTCCGGCGATCCATCGGCCCATTGCGACCACGCTGGCGACGGTCGCACTGCTGCTGGCAGGCGGGCTGGCGTACACGCAATTGCCGGTGTCACCGCTGCCGCAGGTGGACTTCCCGGTGATCTCCGTAGGCGCGTCGCTGCCTGGCGCCAGCCCGGAGACGATGGCGTCGGCCGTAGCCACGCCGCTGGAGCGCCAGTTCGGGCGCATCGCCGCCATCAACCAGATGACGTCGTCGAGCCAATTGGGATCGACGGCCATCGCCATGCAGTTTGACCTGAATCGCAACATCGATGCGGCGGCGCGCGATGTACAGGCGGCCATCAACGCGGCCCGCGGGTATTTGCCGGCGGACCTGCCGGGCAATCCTACCTATCGCAAAGTCAACCCGGCGGACGCCCCAATTTTGATTCTGGCGTTGACCTCCGACGAGATGACCAAGGACCAGATTTATGATGCCGCGGACTCAATCCTGGGACAGAAGCTGTCACAGATCGAAGGCGTGGGCCAGGTCTTTATATGGGGATCATCGCAGCCTGCAGTGCGCATCGAGGCGAACCCATTAGTCCTGAACAAGATGAATCTCGGGCTGGAAGCGGTGCGCCAAGCCGTCGTCAGTCAAAACGTCACATTGGCCAAAGGCTCCGCGCAGGGGGACGGCAAGAGTCTCGTCATTCACAGCAATGACCAGCTCATGAAGGCCGCTCAGTATCGCGATCTGGTGGTGTCCTATCGCAATGGCGCGCCAGTGCGGTTGAGCGACGTCGCTACGGTAGAGGATTCGTATTCCAACATTTACAACTCCGGCAGCTTCAACGGCAAGCCCAGTGTGCTGGCGGTGCTGTTCCGGCAGCCGGGTGCAAATATTATTGCCACTGTGGACCGCGTGCTCGACGCGCTGCCCTTCCTCAAGGCGTCCATCCCTCAGAGCATCAATCTCGACGTCGGCCTGGACCGCACGATCACCGTGCGTGCTTCGGTGGCCGATGTGCAGCGCACGCTGATCATTTCCGTGCTGCTGGTGGTAATGGTGGTGTTCGTGTTTCTGCGCGAAGTGCGCGCCACCGTGATACCGAGCGTGGCGGTGCCGCTGGCCATCGTAGGCACGTTCGGGTTCATGTACCTGTTCGGGTATTCGCTGAACAACCTGTCGCTGATGGCGCTTACCATCTCAACCGGATTTGTGGTGGACGATGCCATCGTGGTGCTGGAAAACGTGATGCGCCACATCGAAGCCGGCATGAAGCCATTTGAGGCGGCGCTGCTGGGCTCGCGAGAGATCGGTTTCACGGTGATGTCGATGAGCATCTCGCTGGTCGCGGTGTTCATCCCCATTTTGCTGATGGGCGGGTTGATTGGACGGCTGTTCCATGAGTTCGCGATGACCATCAGCTCGGCTATCGCGATTTCAATGGTAGTGTCGCTGACGACCACACCGATGCTGTGCGCGCATTTTCTTAAGCCACATGCGAGCAAGCACGGCGTGATCTATCGCATGAGCGAGTCCGGCTTCGTGCATATGAACCGCGGGTATAAACGATCGCTGGCGTGGGTGCTACGGCACCAGCGGCTGATCCTGGCGATCGTGCTGATCACGGTCGCGGTGAACGTTTACCTCTACATCATTGTGCCCAAGGGATTCTTCCCGCAGCAGGACACAGGCCGCATCTTCGGCACGGTGATGGGCGACCAGGACGTCTCGTTCGACGCCATGAACAGGAAGGTCAACCAGTTCGTTCAAATCGTGAAGCGAGACCCGGGGATCCAGAACGTGATCGCGTCGGTGGGCGGCGGCTCGCCGCAGAACCAGGCCCGCATATTTGCCACGCTCAAGCCGCTGAAAGAGCGCAAGGTCAGCGCTGACCAGGTCATTAACCGCCTGCGTCCGCAACTGGCGCACGTGCCGGGAGCGACTCTGTACTTCCAGGCAGTACAGGACCTGCAGATCGGCGGACGTTTGTCGAACGCACAATACCAGTACACCCTGTCGGGAGAAGACCTGAACGAGTTGTACACGTGGGCGCCCAAGCTGGTGGAAAAACTGCGCACCCTGCCGCAGTTGAAGGACGTCAGCAGCGACCAACAAGTGCGCGGCCTGGCGCAAAACATCATCATCGATCGCGACACGGCGTCACGCTTGGGCGTCACGGCGCAGCAGATTGATGAAGTGCTCTACGACGCTTTTGGCCAGCGCGAGATATCGCCGATCTACCGGACGCTGAACCAATACTGGGTGGTGCTGGAAGTGGACCCGAAGTATCAGATGACGCCGGATGCCCTCGAAAGCGTGTATGTCATCACCAGTACGGGGGCGCAGGTGCCGTTGTCGTCAATGGCGCACTTCGGCCCGTCGACCACGTCCTTGGCCGTCGCTCACCAGGGGCAGTTTCCGGCGGTCACGATTTCCTTCAACCTGAACCCGGGCGAGTCACTGGGCGAGGCGACGCGAATCATCGAGCAGGCGCAGTTGCAGATGCGCTTCCCGGGGTCGATCCACGGCAGCTTCCAGGGCACCGCGGCGGCATTCCAGGATTCGCTGTCGTCGCAGCCGCTGCTGATCCTGGCGGCGCTGGTGGCGGTGTACATCGTGCTGGGCATGCTGTACGAGAGCTACATTCATCCCATCACAATTCTTTCCACGATCCCTTCGGCCGGCACGGGCGCGCTTCTGGCGCTGATGCTGTTTCACATGGAGCTGAATGTGATCGGTCTGGTTGGCATCCTGCTTCTGATCGGAATCGTAAAGAAGAACGCCATCATGATGATCGACTTCGCGCTGGAGCGGGAGCGGCAGGGCAAGACGCCTCTCGATGCGATCCATGAGGCGGCGCTACTGCGATTCCGTCCGATCATGATGACGACTGCGGCCGCGTTGCTCGGCGCGGTTCCGCTGGCATTCGGCCGCGGTACCGGCTCGGAGCTGCGGCGTCCGCTGGGCATCGCGATTGTCGGCGGTTTGATGGTGAGCCAGATGCTGACCATCTACACCACGCCGGTGGTGTATTTGTACATGGACCGCGTGCAAGCATGGTTCCTGTCGATTTTGCCGTGGCGCAGGAAGCAGTTGGAGAAGAAGGAAGAAGTGCCGATCTTCGCGGACTGAAATTTTTACCCGACGTTTTCGAGAATGTGGCTGTCCGATTTTGGACAGGGCGAGTGCGCGGGTGGGCAAACGCAGTGGTTGGCGTCGGATAGCCGCCTGATTCTTTTGGACTTGGCGGGCCTGAGATTGGCAATCGGTCTGCATCTACTAGTGCATACCAGTTATGCCACAGGAAAACGAACAATCCAGGGTCCTGATCGCGGAAGACCAGGAGCATGTGCGCGAGGCGCTGGCGATGCTCCTGCGCGGGCACGGCTACTCGGTGCTGCTGTGTGCTTCGCCGCGCGAGGCGCTGCAGACGGCGGGGCAGGAGTCGATCGACCTCGCGCTGGTGGACATGAATTACCGGCGCGACAGCACCTCGGGGATCGAAGGGCTGAACCTGATCGAGTCGCTGCGGCAGTTGGACAACACTCTGCCCATCGCGGCGCTGACGGCATGGGGCAACGTGGATCTTGCCGTGAATGCCATGAAGTCGGGCGCATCGGACTTCATCGAGAAGCCGTGGCGCAACGAGGCGCTGCTGGAGAAGGTGGAATCGCTCACGCGGCGCGGACGCGAGGTGCGGTCGCAGCAGCGGATCAGCGAATACGAGAAGCAGGACGCGCAACAGGTGCAGATGCGCATTGTTCCGCAACGGCATGTTCTGGCGGGAGGGATTGAGCTGTTCGGCGAGAGCGTTCCCGTGGGCGCAGTGGGTGGGGACTATTTCGGAGTTTGGCAGCCTAACTCGGAGTCGTTGCACTTCTGCGTTGCCGACGTGTCGGGCAAGGGCACTTCAGGAGCGCTGATTGCCGCGATGCTGCACGCGTCTGTTAGCACGCTGGCTGTGGCTGATGGCGGCGCGGCGAAGATTGTGAGCGAGGTAGAGGCCATTCTTCGCGAACAATTGGGCGAGGAGCACTTCGTCACCATGTTCTATGGAGTGCTGGACGTGACGAGCCACGCGCTGGAGTACGTGAATGCGGGTCACTGCCCGCCGATCGTGCGGCGCGCGAGTGGAGAGATGGAACTGCTCGGGAGTACGCGCCCGGTGCTCGGTCTGCTCAGCCAGAAGGCAGAGGGCGCCGAGCGCGTCCGGCTGCATGCGGGAGACAGCCTGACGCTCTATACCGACGGCATTACCGAAGCGGCGGACGAAAGCGGCGAAGAGTTCGGAGTGGAACGCCTGCGAACTCTGCTAACGGGCGAAGGACAGAGCGGCCTGCAGGAACAACACGGGCAAATTCTGCAAACCATTCGCAGATATGCCAGCGGCAAGCTGGTGGATGACGCGACACTGGTGCTGGTGATGGTGAGAAGGTC
>Ga0074046_10001323_pt1 | contig 22576 bp, 14 predicted proteins | sample BogForMeECP23OM3_FD_94441 | JGI IMG/M metagenome (GOLD analysis project Ga0074046, IMG submission 94441) | Bog forest soil microbial communities from Calvert Island, British Columbia, Canada - Bog Forest MetaG ECP23OM3 | ecosystem: Environmental > Terrestrial > Soil > Wetlands ...
AGGAATCCGCCCGCTGCTCGATCAGCCACTCTAGCGTTTGTTGACTCTTCAGCGCGTCAAATTCCCGTGGCCCCGCTCGCCCTCCCAGTTTGCAGGAAAATGGTTCTACACCCATTAATCGGTCACGCCGGAGGCTGGCAATGCCCGAATACAATTTTCAGTTCCGCGGCTGGCAAGCTCTCGCCGCCATCGCCGCTTTACTTGGCTATTTTGGTCTGCAGATCTATCTCCGCATACGCCCGGTGGACGACGCGATGCGCGATGCCATCCGCGTGCAACTCCTGAAGGATTACTCCGGGCTCAGCCGGAACGACATCGCGCGGATCATCGCCAAAGCGCACGAAGGCCAGCCGCTCGGGCACATTCCAGAAATCGCTCAGCACGACATTCAATTCACCTCCGCCTCGGCGCATGGCCGGATCGGTGGTCCCGTAACCTTTGTTAAGGTCGAACTTACCGTGGATGGAGGGCCGCCGCCCGACGGCGAATCCGTTCGCTATTTCACTCTTTCGCACGAACTGGATGGCAGCTGGCTGGTGGTCGGCGAACACGATTCGTACCGCTATCGCAGGGAGCTCTTTCCCTAAGCCATAATTCCTTGTTTCCTGTGCATGATTGGAAAATCAGGAAGAGCAGAGGTAACAAGCTTCCGTAGTGGCCGATCTTAAGATCGGCCAGTGCACAAACGCGCGGGGAAACTAATCGATCTCCACCGCCGGGCCACTGGACGTCGCGGCTACTTCCTCCAGCCGCGCCGCCACCGCCTTCGCGATGCGATACAAACTCTGCGCTGCGGGAGCGGATTCTCCCTGCGCTGCCACCGGATTCCCCGTATCGCCGCCCAGCCGGATTCGCGGATCAATCTCGATCTCACCCAGCACCGGCACGCCATACGCAATCGCCGTCTTGGTGCCCTCGCCATGCCCGAATATATCCACGGACTTGCCGCAATGGGGACACGAAAACGTGCTCATGTTCTCCACCACGCCGAGCACTTCGACATTCACCTGGCGGAACATTTCGATCGCCTTGCGCACATCCGCCAGCGCCACCGTCGACGGCGTGGTCACCAGCACCGCACCGGTCACCGCCACCGTCTGGATTAGAGTTAATTGCACGTCGCCCGTTCCCGGGGGCAGATCGATCACCAAATAGTCCAGTTCGCCCCACTCCACGCTGCGCAAAAACTGCGTGATCACGCTGTGCAGCATCGGCCCGCGCCAGATCACCGGCTTGTCGCCGGGATTCAGCAGGCCCATCGAAATCATCTTCACGCCCTGCGCTTCCACGGGGATAATCCGCTGCGTCGCCGTGGCCATTGGCTCCTGAGTCGAGCCCAGCATGATCGGCACGTTGGGCCCGTAGACGTCGGCGTCCATCAAGCCAACTTTGTGACCCAACTTCGCCAGCGCCAATGCCAGATTTACGGCTACGGTGGTTTTTCCAACGCCGCCTTTTCCGCTGGCCACCGCCACGAGTCTCTTCACCCCTGGTATGCCCTGTCGCTGCGGCATTGGCTGCTGTCCTGGCATCGTTCCTGGTGGCATGTTTCCTCTTTGCTTTCTGAATCTGCGGCGTACTCGTTGAGTTTTTAGTTTTCGGTCGTTAGTTCTTAGTTCGAAAGCTACCAAAGATCAGCCGGAGAGTTCTCGTGACCAGTCACGACTCACCAATCACCAGTCACTTCCTCATGCCCCATGGCACTTCTTGTATTTCTTCCCGGAGCCGCAAGGGCAGGGATCGTTCCGGCCAACCTTCGCTCCCGTACGCACCGGTTTCGGGGCTTCGGCCTGCGCCGCTCCAGTCTGAAACTGCAAATCTTTCTGTTGCCGCTCCTGCCGCCTCTCCAGCGCGCGGGCAAAATCCGGCAACTTCTGCGCCGGAGCGCCTTCCGCGCGTGCCGCGGCACTGGCCACGGCTGCTGCCGCACTTGGCGGCGACTGCCGAGGCGGCGCCGGCGGAGGTTGCCCTGCCCCCGGAGGCGGCGCCTCATTCTGCTGAATCTGCACGTGAAACAAGTACCGCACCGTCTCGTTGTCAATGCGCGTCATCATGTCTTCAAACAAGATGAACGCTTCCTTCTTGAATTCGACCAGCGGGTCTTTTTGCCCGTAACCGCGCAGCCCGATCCCTTCCTTCAGGTGGTCCAGCGAGAGCAAATGGTCCTTCCACTGCGTATCCACCACATCCAGGATGATTCGCCGCTCCAGCCAGCGCAGCAGGTCGGCACTGAACTGCTTTTCTTTTTCCTCGTAGCGCGTCCGCACCGCCTCCGCCAGCGCTTCCGCCAACTGGTCGTGATTCAGCGCCGCGGGGTCCGCGCCCATGGCCTTGGCATCAATGCCAAACTGGCTGTTCACTTCGGCCAAAAGCTGGGTCGCGTTCCACTGGCCGGGATGCTGCTCGCGCGGGCAAAAGGTGTCCACCAGTTCGCGCGACACATCCTCGGCAATTCCCAGCACGTAATCGCGTTGATCTTTCCCTTCCAGCGCCGAGCGGCGAATCGCATAAATCGTCTCGCGCTGCTTGTTCATCACATCGTCGTATTCCAGCAGGTGTTTGCGGGCGTCGAAGTTCTGCGCCTCCACGGACCTCTGCGCGTTCTCGATGCGGTTCGAAATCAGCTTCGATTCGATCGGCACGCCTTCCGTCATCCCCAGACGGAACATCATCTGCTTCATGCGTTCGCCGCCGAAGATGCGCATCAAGTCGTCTTCCAGCGACAAAAAGAATCGCGAAGAACCGGGGTCGCCCTGGCGTCCCGCGCGCCCACGCAACTGGTTGTCGATGCGCCGCGCCTCGTGGCGTTCCGTGCCCAGGATGTGCAAGCCGCCGAGCGCCACCACTTCGTCGTGCTCGGATTTGCACTGATCCGCGAACTGCTGGTACATCGGATCCCAATGGTCCTTCGGCACCTGGAAAATTTTCCCTTCGTGCTGGAACAGAACCATTTGCACGGCTGCCGCTGGCGGCGCATCACCATTCGGGCTATCCACGCCAAGCACCGCGGGCGCAGCGGCATACGGTATCGCCAATTTGTTCTTCAAAAAGTGCTCGCGGGTCATGGACTCCGGATTGCCGCCCAGCAGAATGTCGGTGCCGCGGCCGGCCATGTTGGTTGCGACCGTCACCGCGCCCTTGCGTCCTGCCTGCGCCACGACGCGCGATTCTCGCTCGTGCTGCTTGGCGTTGAGCACCTGGTGCGGCACTCCGGCTTTTTTCAAAATGTCCGCAATGGCTTCTGACTTTTCAATCGAAATCGTGCCCACCAACACGGGCTGCCCCCGCTGGTGGTAATGCCGGATCCCGTGCGCCAGCGAATTGTCTTCCTGCAAAATCCCGTTCACCACCGCTTCGAATTTTTCTTTCTCCGTGCGGTAGACGACGTCCGGATGTTCCTTGCGAATCAGCGACCGGTTCGTGGGGATGACCACCACGTCCAGGTTGTAAATCTTCCCGAACTCCGCCGCTTCCGTTTCGGCGGTGCCGGTCATGCCGGCGAGTTTTTTGTACATGCGGAAATAGTTTTGAAACGTGATCGTCGCCAGGGTCTGGTTTTCCCGCTCGATCTTTACACCTTCTTTGGCTTCCACCGCCTGGTGCAAGCCGTCCGACCACCGCCGCCCGGGCATCTGCCGCCCGGTGAACTCGTCGACGATGATCACTTCGCCGTCTTTCACCACGTAATCCACGTCGTTCTTGTACAACGTGTGCGCCCGCAGCGCCTGATAGACGTGGTGAATCTGCTCCATGTGCGCCGGGTCGTACAGATTGCCCAGCCCCAGGAGCCGCTCGCACTTGCTGACGCCCTCTTCCGTCAGGGTCGCGGTACGATGCTTCTCATCCAGCGTGTAATCAATGTCCTGAATAAGTTTCGGGATGATTTTGTCGATCTTGAAATACTTGTCGGTGGATTCCTCCGACGGCCCGGAAATAATCAGCGGCGTCCGGGCCTCATCGATCAGGATGGAGTCGACTTCGTCCACGATGGCAAACTGGTGGCCGCGCTGAACGCAGCTGGCCAGGTCGTACTTCATGTTGTCGCGCAGATAATCGAATCCAAATTCGTTGTTCGTTCCGTAGGTCAAATCCGCCGCATACGCCGCGCGCCGCTGGACGTCATCGAGGTCATGGACGATCACACCGACGGTCAATCCCAGCGCCTTGTACAGCGGGCTCATCCATTCCGCGTCGCGCCGCGCCAGGTAATCGTTCACGGTCACGACGTGCACGCCGCGTCCCGCCAACGCGTTCAAGGCCGCCGGCAATGTGGCCACCAGCGTTTTTCCTTCGCCGGTCTTCATTTCCGAGATCTTCCCGTCGTTCAGCACCATTCCGCCGATCAACTGCACGTCGAAATGCCGCATTTTCAGGAATCGCCGCCCCGCTTCGCGCACCAGCGCAAACGCCGGCACTATCGCCGCGTCCAGGGCCTTTTTCAGTTCGTCCTTGTAGGTAGGTTCCGCGGGATCCGCGTCCTTCAACTGCTCCTGCACTTGGGTCTTCAGCGCCGCAAACCGTTCCTTCAACTGCTCGTCGCTAAGCGACTGCACTCCAGCCTCTTGCGCGTTAATGGCCGCTACCAGCGGCTCCAGCTTTTTGAGGTCGCGCTCGTGCTTGGTCCCGATGAACCGCGCGATAACTCTGTCAACTACCTTGGCTACATCCATGGAAGGTCGCCGTCTCCTGACGGTGGTTTATAAGCTTGCGGCCCTGCGTGCTGCAGCCGCACCTGGCCAAACATCTAATTGTAACTGGTTGGATGCGCTCCCGCCAAGAAACACCACTTTATAGAACCTGGTTGGTCTCTAATCACATTGCCAAACCGGAGTTACCGCAGCTATCACAAAGAAGAGCGCTGAAATCAAGTTGATCGCATGACAATACCCAATTATCCGTCGCGGCTAACTTACTTGAGCAATTCCCCGGCGCGTGCAACGAGGTCCTTCTTGAGGTCATCCTGGATCGGATTGTCTCCCAGCCATATCCGAAAGACCGCCGAGGCCAGGGTTCGGTCGTAAATCGCCGGCTTGTCCACTCCCGCCACTTTCGTTTCGAGGCCGACGCCGGGTGTCCAGGCGATCACGAACTCCTGGCCGGAGTGAATGTCATTAAAGTAGCCGATCCAGGTGTCCGTGTTGCTTCCGGGACCCTTGAGGGACTCCCGGAAACCGTCGCGAATCTGGTCGGTGCTGACGTTGCGCAGGAACTTCATGACGACCTTCTTGCGGAAGTCGCCGTTTACAAGCTCTGGGTAAAGCCCGGGCGTGCCTGCCTTGCCCTTCAGAGGCCCCGCAATCGCCGAGTCGCCCACATACAGGCCAATCGCGTACACCTTCACCTTCACAAAGGTCTTCGTGCGCAGGCCGACTCCCAGCAAGGACATGTCGCCATCCTTCGCCGCGAACTTTGCGCCCGATTTAGGCTCCGTAACCTCCTGGGCCAACGCCGTACCGACCAAGCTAAAGACAAACAAAGCAACCAGCAGACGGTTCATGGGTGCATCCTCCGTTTGGGCTTGAGCCTACCACACCCACCCACACCAATCTGTGATTAGGACAATTTAATGCGTTCTTCGCGCACCCGACCGGTTTGCGGGCTCGTAGGAGAGCCCCGGGTCAGGAGGCGTGTCTGGGACTTTGGGCTGAGGGGCGCTGGGCATGCTTCGCTAAACGGAAGCGGAAATGCCGTTCGTAACATTCGTCACAGCGATACGGGCTCATGAAGAGAATGTAGTGGAGAATGGTCTCCACGAAGTCTTTTCTTCTGGACCTGTGAATCGACGTACTGCCGCAGCTTGGGCAATGTCCCGGATGATCTCTTTCTAGAATGAGCCTCATGATGCAGCCTCCCAAGTGGATCTGTGCTCGGTTCATCGGCGCTGTGAGGGGGCCGGGGATCATGCAAACGCCGGTCAACACTGGGTGGGAGATTCCATCCTACTCACGAAACGGGATGTATTTCAATAGAATCCATTTCTGCGAAACCGATCGAAACGGGAGCCGGCTATCGGTAACTTAACGGCAAGCCCCTCAACATCCATCGTTCTTATTTCCCCGCAAAGGGCTTACGCTTATTCTATTGCATTCAAATTTTGTTACGCTGGTTCTTTCCAGCTGGGGGAATCGCCGTTTTGTCCGGGCTGGTTCCTGACTTTCAACCCGAGGCCAAAAACATGACGCCAGTACACAGGGAGCTTCTCCAGGAACTTCAAAAGTATGCCGCGACTGCCTCCACGGCCCAGGCCCTCATGGAGCAGATCGCCAAGCGCCTTCACGAGAAGCTGACCCGCTACAACTGGGTAGGCTTTTACCTGGTCGACCCGGCCAACTCGGGCTATCTGGTCGTCGGGCCGTACGCCGGCAGCTTTACGCCCAACGTCCGCATTCCCCTGAACACCGGCCTCTGCGGCGCGGCGGCCTCCAGTGGGCAGGTAGTGGTCGTGCAAGACGTTTCCAAGGATCCGCGCTATCTGGCGGGCTCGTCCCTGGTGAAGTCTGAAATTGTCGTTCCCATCTACGTGAACAAGAAGCTCGCGGCGGAGCTCGACATCGAAAGCTATTTCGGCGACACGTTCACCAAATCAGAACAGGAGTTTGTCGAAGCCTGCGCCAAAGTGACGGCCGACTACTTGGCAAGAGAATAGCGGATGGGAGCCCGGTCCTCGGAAGCACTCCTGGCTTTGCCAAACCGTTCGCGAGTAAACGGAATACCAGCTAAACTTTTTTGCCTGTGAGCCGTCCGATGAAAAGTTGGAAGAAACGCTGTGAGTCGACGCCGACCGCAACATCGGCATTAGGCACCCATTTTTCGCGCAACACCGGGGACGTGGTGAGGCGCGCCAGAGATGGCGCAGCCCCGCGGATCGGCATATTGAGACCGCCCTCCGCCTGTTTGTCCCGCCCAGGCCGCCTGCGCAAGTCCCCGCTGTACGGACTGTAGCCCAGCGTTTCCCCGGCGGTCAGTTCGCCCGTGGTTTCGACGTCGACATAAAACTTCTCCAACTGCAGCAGTGAGGAATCAATGCATGACGCCAGCGCAAGCGAATCGTGCATCTTTTGTCCCGCAACAAAGCCTTCCCGCTCGTCAAGTTCCATCGTCTTGCGAGCAATTTGTCCCGCCGCCTGACTCACGGCGTCCGGATTCGCTTCCAGCGCACGCACGTGATCCCAGGTCAGCTCCGTCTTGCGGGTAACGTCCAACCCTACCATCCGCAGGGGAATGCCAGACTGAAAGATCAGCTTCGCCGCTTCCGGATCGACATAGAAATTGAATTCCGCGGCCGGCGTGATGTTCCCTCCCGACAAGGAACCTCCCATCATCACGATGCCCTTGATCATTCTGGCGAGCTCCGGATCGGCCAGCAAGGCCCTGGCGACGTTCGTCAGCGGGCCGAGGGTGATCAACGTAATTTCTCCCGGATGGCTCCGGACGATCTGGCGAATTACTTCGTCGGCCGGCTCAGCGACCGGCTTGGTCTTTGGTTCCGGAAAAACTGCTCCACACAGCCCATTTTCGCCGTGCGCGTACTCTGCTGTCACCAATCGCCTCACCAGGGGCGTCTTGGCGCCCGCAGCCACCGGGATATCCGTGCGGCCGGCGATTTCGACCATTCGTAAAGCATTGGGCAGAGTCAATTCCAGGGGCACATTCCCCGCCACGGCAGCAATGGCTTCGATTTTTAGTTCCGGAGAGCGCATGGCGAGCAACAATGCGAAGGCATCGTCGGTGCCCGGGTCGGTATCAATAATCACTCGCGACGTCCCGGGATTCGAAGACGGCCCCGTTGAGTCAGCGCCGTGCCCTTCGGCGGGCCACGCGCTGCTACCCAGCAGGCCGGCCGTCAATCCAACCGTCGAGGAGGTCAGGAATTCCCTTCGATTGACGCGCAGGGGTTTGCGAAAGCCATCCATTGTTGCTCCTTATTGTTGATTGTTCTATCGGATCAGCGGCCAGCGATTTCTATCTCCGATAATCAAGCCGGAGACGCGGCTCATTATACTTTTCCTGCGGATTCCAAGCGACTTGAAAGAAGCTTCTCGCTATTCGCCGCCGCTTCGCACCAAATCCAAACTCACGCCTTCGCGTCCCGGTTAAGTCCCGCCAATACGCGAAGCTGCCCGAGGATCATCATATCCACGTTCACCGGCTGATTGTTGCGCACCACGCGAGCATCGCGCCCCGTCTCCGCCGAATAGCCCTCGATGCCCAGAATCACTTCCGGCTCATGCTCCAGCCGCGCCGTATTCTTTATGAGAATCAGCCGTTTTCTGGAATCGTAATGCACGGTCATCTGGTGCGATCTGCCGGCGCACAAGATCCGCAGGTCGCCCAACACCGTCTCTTTGTACGCAAATGTCTGTTCCCCGGTCACGGCATTCCACTCGCAGCATTTCGTGATGATCGTGTCCACAACTTTTTTCCAAACCGTCGGAGCAAGCGCAATCGCCGTGTCCCTGTTCAGCGTTTCTTCGTAAGTCAGCCCCTCTTCCGAAAGTCTGGCGGCCAAATACTCCTGTGCAGCACGCTTGGTGTTTTCATCGGCCATGAAAGTTGTCTCTCCGAGTCAGCACTTCAATGCGGCGCCTGGGTATTTTGCAGCGGAGTGGCGACGGCGGGGGCCGCGGAAGCCACGAAGGCTTCGCGTTTCAAACGAATGTCGCCGTCAATGTGCGCGGTGAATTCCACATCTTGGGGAATCACAACGTCCTTCCCGGAAGCCAGCGGCAAGACCGCATCCGAAGAGGTATTCGAGGATCCGGAAATTTCCTGGTAGCAGCGCAACTTGGCCTGCTCCCCGTCGGCCAGCGGCACTGAAGTAATGTTGAACACCAGCTTGCCGCCATGGCCAAAGTGCTTCTTGGGTTCAGCTTCGATGATCGCCCCGGTAGCCTTGGACCCCTTGGTCAAAACCGCGACGCCGTCAACAAGAACATCCTCGATGACTTCGAATTCCACCGCATCACCGGCATGAACCGTAGCCGAAGAAATGGTCTTGATGGTTTTCAAACGGATGGGCGTTTTGTCCGCCAGCATAAACTCGGGCGCACTTATACGCGCGGGAACCGTTGGCTGGTCGTAGTGAATGCGTTCTCTCGCGGGAGGCGCGGGAGATGGCGCGGGGCCGCCGCTGCCGGCCTGGTCTTTCAGAAGCACGACGCTCGCCAAAGGGACGTAGCCGGTTTCGCCCTTGGCGCTCCGCACGCCAAAGTAGTTATCGTAGCGGCCCACGACCTGCACAATTTCGCCGCACTGCAACGTGCTGCGTACGTCCAGCGTGGTCATCGAGCTGTAAAGATAGACGTAGCCTCCGTCACGCGCACAATCAATCCGCCCGGTGTTTTGCGCTCTGCCAAGCGCGGGTAGAAGAAGGCAAACTGCTACGCTGGTCCATAGAACTAAGAGTTTCATCCCGTACCCGCCGCTTCAATTGAACTGAACAGCACCTTCTATCCCAACGCAAAACGCCACCGCTGACAAGGCACTCCCGACCGGTGCTGTGTATAAAACGATATGGATGGATTGGCGCAACTTGCAGACTCATTTCCGCATTCGAAAACCCTTTGCGCGTGGAAGCATATCTCTTCCCGGTCAAACAAACTAAACGATCTGCACCAACTCCGGCGGGCAGTCCCGCAAATTCTCAATCGAAACGCTCTTCTCGGCCACCATGGCTGTCGCGGCCGGCAACAATCCAAAGCTCCGGTTGCGCCCCTCGCGCTTGGCCAGATACAGCGCCTTGTCCGCCAGCTCAATCACGTTATCCAGCGAGAGCATCCCGGTATCCTCATGCATCCACGGAAACGGCGCCCAGCCGATCGAGCACGTCTTGTGCACCTGCACTCCATTTCCGACATCGAATGGGAGGTCGCGCACCGCTTCCAGCACGCGCGTGCACAGCAGCCCCGCATTCTCGCGGTCCGTGGTCCGGCAAACCAACAGGAACTCTTCCCCGCCCCAGCGCACCAGGTCGTCCGAACGCCGCATCACAGATGCAATGCGCTTGGCAACTTCTTGCAGCAGATGATCCCCCGCTGCGTGGCCCAGCTCGTCATTCACCCGCTTGAACCGGTCTATATCCACGAGCACAAAAATCAGTTCTTGCCGCGGACGGCTTTCCCCTGCATCCTCCGACTTCTGGTGCGAACGCAGCGCCTGAGCCACGTCGGTGGGAATCGTCTCGTAGAAATACCGGCGGTTCCGCGTGCCCGTCAGCGGATCGGTCAGCGAAATCTGTTCGAGTTCCTTGTTTTTTTGCAAGAGCTCCGCGCTTCGTTGCGCCACCGCCTGCTCCAATTCGCTCTTTCGCCGGTTCAGCGCGCGGGTCCGGAGGAAGACGAACGCCCACACGCCGCCCAGCAGCGCCAGCACTATTAGTCCCCTGGCCCACATCGACTGCCAGAAACTCGGCAGCACCTGGAATTGGAAACTTGTTTTCGCCGGGTACGCCATCGCATCCGCCGGTTTGCATTGCACCCAGAACTCATAACTCCCCGGCGGCAGGCCGCCATACTGGACCTCACGCAACTGCGTCTCCGTGGGCCGCTTCTCCAATCCATTCAACTGGTAACGGCAGGTCATCTCTTCCGGTGTGTCCAGCACCATCGGCGAAAATTGCACCGTGAGGGTTCCATCCCCGGCGGAGACCGAGGATTTTTCCGTCAATTTCTGCGTCACTCCTCCCAGCACCACCGTGGTCAGCTCCACCTTCGGCGTCTTCTGCGCTTTCACCGCTCCGCTCGCCTTGTACCTCGACAGTCCCCTCGACGTCGCGATCAGAAAGCTTCCGTCCGCCTCTTCCCGCGCTCCCGTCCACGGACTCAGATCGTCCCAAATCAATCCATCGGCGTGGTTCAGCCGTTGCAAATGCCCGTTAGGCCACAAGATCGCGATCCCGTCCGTTCCGTTGAACCACATCCGGTTCATCGAGTCGCGCCCCACCACCGTCCAGTCCCAGTCGGCGAAATCAAATCGCGCTTTTCCGTTCGGTGCCAGGGTCACGTGGGTCACGCCTACGATGTCGTTGTAGCCCAACCAAACCTCGTCATCGTTCAGCGCCGCGAGGCTCGTAATCGTCTGCCCGTTCAAACCGTCTTTCGACGTAAAGACTCGCCAGTTCTTTCCGTCGTATCTGTAGAGGGTCCCGGGTCCCGTCGCCCACAGCACACCATTCGGGGAAAAGGAAAGATATTCGATCTCCACTCCGGCCCTCGCCGGCAAGGGAATCTCTTCTATTTCGGTATTTGCTCGCAGGGCAACGAAGCGCACCAGCCGAGCGCGCGTGGTCGCCCAGATGCTCCCGTCCCGCGCCGCTTGAATGCTTACGAAATTTCTGCCGCGGTAATTCGCGTAGGTCGTGGTTGCGTAGGTCTGCGGATCAATCCGGACAATTGCTCCGGTAATCGTTTGCGTCCAGACGGAGCCATCGCCCGCCAATTGCATCTGGCGGATCTGGCGTCCCAGTTGCCCCTGTAGCGCCGGCACTTTTTCCCACGTGCGCGTCTTCGCGTACCAGATTCCAATCCCTTGCGCCGTGCTCACCCACAGCCGGCCACGATGGTCGCGCAGCGTGGTCCACGTCGAGTTGTCCGGCAGCCCCTCTGCCGTGGTCCACGCCGTCCACTCGCGCGCTCCCGCCAATCGATCAAGTCCTGTCCCCGACCCGCCCACCCACAACGTTCCTTCGCGGTCTTCCATCGCGCACTGGATCAGGTTGCTTGCCAACCCCTGCTTGACCGTCACCAACCGCCAGTGCCCGTTCTCTTGCCAGTACAACCCCGAAGAACTCGGCACCAGCAGCTTTCCTTGCGCGTCGATCGAAGGTTTCCCCTCTTCTTCGTTTGCCGCGCCAATCACCTCACGTTCAGGCTTCAATTTGCGGGCATGCAGATCCACTCGCGCGAGTCGCGTCGCGGTGCGCAGCCAGAGCGTCCCGCTGCCGTCCTCCAGCAACGCCACCACTCGCTCACTGGGAAGTTTGATCCCCGGCACAAGTTCCACCGTCCGGGAGGCGGGAAGCAGGTGCGCAAGTTTTCCTCCCGCGGTGAACCAGATCGAATCATCGCTGGCCCGAAGAATTCCTCCCGGAGTTTCCCAGTCACTCAGGTCTCGAGCCACTGATTCCGTCTTACCGGGGTTCTCCGGGTCGAGGATCAGCAAGCCCCGCTTGTACAACAGCAGGTACACAACTCCCGTGTTGTCCACTGCAAAGATCTGAACGCCATTCAGCAACGGCAGAGAGCTTGCTGGTATCGGTAACGGATGGAACTCCCCGTTCTTGTAGCTCGCGATTCCGCGGTTCCCGGCAAACCACGGCGTTCCATCCGGCGCGATCAGCATGTCCACCACGTAGTGGCCGATCATGCTTTCCACTTCGGTCATTTTCGTCGCGCGGGTGCCGTCGTAGCGGTAAAGCCCTGTCTGCGTACCGATCCACAGGAATCCCTGGGCATCTTGTGCCAGAGCGGTGGTCGTCACCGCTCCCATTCCGTGCTGGTCCTCAAACCGCTGCACGGAAAATCTTGGATTGTCCGGGAAATTGGCGCGAATTTCCTCCCCGCGCGTCCCCGTGAGGAGCGCTGCGAACGCGCACAAGAGTGCGCACACTCGAATTGCGAATCCCTCAGACACTTGCTAAAAGCACCTCTTACGAACTTTCTCGCCCACCGCAGGGCGCCGATCGACGGGCACGAATGTGTTAACAGCAGGTTAAAGAGGAAGTGGTGCGGGGTAAATGCCACAAAGGTACCGGGGTGTAGTACTTGCGAATAGTTACCGATTGTATATAAAACAAAATTAGTCTGATAATGCTTCTTGCCTAGAGAGCTGCCTTTTCGATGAAGAACCCCGCTGCATCCCGCCCTTTATTCTTCGGCTCCCTGGCCCAAGTTTTCCATCAACAATTTGCGGAACCTATTCCGCTCATCAAGCCCCATGTCTATGATTTCAAATGACATATCCTGCGCCCGGTAGTCCCGCATCAAGGCCGTTGCCTGCACATTCCGCAGCCCCAATTGCATTCGCAGTTGCACCTTGGTTCCCGGCGCCAGATGCATGTTCGTCGTCGCCAAGCCGCCGGACATACTCGCGGTCTTGATCTCCAGCCGGCAATTCTGCTTCAGGTTGGTGCTGACCGCCGAAACGCTTTTCTGCAACCGGACTCGGGTGTGTCGCCGCTGCCGGACAAATTTCGAATGCGCCGGAATGTCCAGCGGCCCGAGCTTTAGTTCCTCGGCTTCGATCCCGCTGTGCGGCAGGAAATCCTTGGCCCACTCCTCATCCAGCTTGAATAGCGCCTGGAGAGCGGCGATCCGCAACTCCTGCGGATTCACCCAGCCGAACAGCTTCTTCTCCGCCACGATTCTGTGCAGCGTCGGGATCGATTCGGGCGCCCGCAATCTCACCAACCCCTCCAGCGCCTTCACCCGCAAGTACGGCGCGCCTCCAGCCGGCAAGTCTCCGTCGGCGATGGTCAGCAATCTTCCCAACGCCTCGCGATCTCCGGTCATTCCCATTTCATCAACCACCAGTGGCATCACCAGCGGATCCACATGATCCAGCAACAACAGCAGCAGCCGGCAGCTCTCGTGAGCTCCGCTCGAAGCAATCTGCCGGATCACGCGATCCTGCGCCGTCCGCGGAAAATCTTTCATTCGCCCGGGGAGAAACACTTCCGCGGCCTGGGAATCCAGCTTGACCAGCAGGCCCACCATTTCGGCGGCCTCCGCAACCGGCCCGCCGCGCACCGTGCTCCTTAGGTACTGCACCGCTTCCTCTCCCAGTTCGTGAGCCAGGCTGGCGACATTCTCCAAATCACTTCGAAACTGGCAGCGGTTGAAGCGCATCGCCAACTGTTCCATCGCCGTCTGCGGCAGATGCCTCAGCACCCCGGTCAGTCCCGCCGCAATTTCTCTTACGCGTAGCGCCTCTTCCACGAACTCCGGCACTCGCTCCTCGATGCCCATCTTGGCGCGCAATGTCTTTCCGATTCCCGGGCGTTGCGCCTCCACTCCTTCCAGCAAATTCAATGCTTGGGCCATCGCTGGGAAATGCCGCTGCGTTGCGGCTTCCTGGCTCAGCCTCACGAACGCCGCGCTGACCAGTGTTTGCAAATCCTGATCCTGCTCGACGTTCAGCCGCAGGCCGATGTGCCGTAGCGCCTCCAGGAGGAGCCGCGGGTCCGCCTGCGCGTACAAGGTGGCCATTTCCGAAAGCCCCGTGGCCGCGCGCTTCCGTGCGTCCGGCTCTTCACTGTCCGCGCATTTGGCGTAATTTTTCAGGATGCTGATGGCTTCCGCCACTTCGCCGTGCTCGATCAATTCCGCCACGTAGGACTGCACGTTTTTCGGCGGGATGCACCACGCCTCATCCGACAGCAGCACTTCGCGCTTCGCGCTCTCCGGCACCGACGCCCAGAACTGCCGGTCCAGAATCTCCCGGTGCGATTCCACCAGGATTCCCGCTTCCGCCAACTTGTCTTCGTGTTGCCCCAGAATATTCCGCAAGTGGTCAATTTCCTGGTTCATGCGGTCCAGCATCTGCCGCACCGCGTTGACTTTGACTTCTCCGCTTTCGAACTGTTCCAGGGCAAAGCGGATGGACAGGTGCTCCGCTAACTGCACCAGCACGCCCTCGTCGAGCTTCTTGTTCTTCCCCTGCTCGGCCAGACCCGCCAGCGCGTTGCGCAGCGAGTCTTGCGCGTGGCCCGGCAACTGTGACACTTGATCCTGAAACTCAACCGTGGCCGCGGAGGGATTCTCACTGGTTCCGATACTGCCGAAAGTGGCCAACGCCCGCAGGATTCGATAAATCGATTCGTCGTCCGGGGCTCCGAAACTTCGATAGGCTCCTGGGCCAATTCCCCCGCCGCCCTTTCCTGCTCCACCGCCCGGCCCCGCGCCAGTACCTGCACCGCTTCCGATTCCCGGGCCACCGCTCCCAAATCCGGATCCCCCACCGCTCGAAACTCCGCTGCCACTGTAAAAGCTTCCGCTGCCCCCGGAGCTACCGCCGCTGCCAGTTCCACCGCCTCCAGTGCCGCCGCTTCCGCCCGACCCCTCACCAAGTCCGGTAATCGCACCCCCACCGGGCCCTGCGCCCCAGTCTCCTCCGCCGCCGCTCCCCGTGCCGCCGCTTCCAATTCCTCCGCCTTCTCCTCCGGATTTCGATCCTTCCGCCGCGGCAATCAACTCCAAGAGTTTCTTGGGATCGTTCAACATCTTGCGGAACTGGTCCTGCCGCTCTCCCATGGACGCAGCCGCAATCTGCGCCGCCATGCTGGACTCCTTCAGCCTGGAATCCGTCGCCACGAAACAAACTTCATTCACCCGGATACCCCGGGCGTCAGCAATCGCCGCTTTCAGTTGTTGGGCAAGTTCCGCGGGTTTCGCCTTGCCCGTCGGAAAGGCACTAACGAACTTGGCGAACTCCTCTTCCGTTACCTCTCGCGTGAATTGCACGCTCGCCAGGCCGGAGGCGGAAAGTAATTGCGCAAACTGTTTCTCCGCAGGCGATCCCTCCAAAGGCACGCCATCCAGCAGCAGTTGCGCCCCGGTCGCCCCTAACAGTAAGCCGGTCTCCGACCCCTCGGGGATCGCCGTCCGCAATTCCGCCCATGCGGTTGCCAGTTTCTCCGCGGTTCGTCCGTGTTCGTGGCCATACAAACGCGCGAATTTCAGCGAGATATTCAGGCTGCGAACAAATGCCCGGGCTGCCGTGGCTTTGGGATCCACTTTCATTCGGTTTCGTGTCGCTCCAGGTCAACTGTACTTCCAGCTAATCGAGTAGGACCTGCTCACTAGTACCGTAGAACCCCGGCACTGCACGAACAATGGTACAGAGGTCCCATGTGACCCGGCGGTCATCTGCCATCCGTACAGTCGGAGACACTGCTCCGCTGGGCAGCTCTTTTTTTTGCAGGTACAGGTGCGTGAAGGGGAAATTCTCCGCAGAATTCTACTTCATCACGGCGACTCGTCCTGGCCGTTTGCTCCTATTGCTCACATTTGAGGCTTGCGGCAGTCCGCCCAGCTCCAGCAACAACTTCCTCAAGCGTGATCGATCCTCCAACTCCATATCCACGAATTCAAAAGCCATCGCCTGGGGCCGCGCGCCGCGCACGATCGCCTGCGCCCGGATATTCCTCACCCCGTGAACGAACTTCAGCGTCAGCAGCGAGCCAGGCGCCAGGTGCCGGTCCGCCGCGCCGATGCCTCCGCCCATATTCAGCTCCGCAACGGAGAGCCGCATGTTCTCCCGCAGATTTGTGGTCACCGCGGAAACGTGTTTGCTCAGCTTCAACCGCGCATAGCGCCGCTGCCGGGTCACCGACGCGTTCGGTTCGGGATCCGTCGGCTCCAACACCAGTTCCTTGCGATCCAGCCCGCTGGCCATGATCTTTTCGATCGCCAGGGTGGGTTCCACCTTTTGCAGCGCCTGTGCGGCGGCAATCCGCAGCTCGGTGTGATACGCCCAGCGCCAAACCTGCTTGGCCTCCAGAATTACCTGCAGCATCGCGCTCGCGGCGCTGGCCCGCAATCTTCCCGCGGCTTCAATCGCCTTGATCCGCGTAAAGCCCGGCGTGGTGTCATCGCGAATCAGATCCAGCAGTAGCGGAATGCACTCCGTCCGCCCGCTCATGCCCATCTCGTCGATCGCCAGCGGCCGGATCAGTGGGTCCAGCGAAACGTACAGTGAAACCAGCAGCACAGCCCGTTGTTCGACGGGCGTGGACGACAACTGCCGCACCGTGCGGTCATGCGAAGCTCTCGGCCACTGCGCCAGCCGCAGCGGCAAGACCCGCTCCACCGACTCTGGCGAAAGCTGGCTCAACAGCCCGATCACTTCCGTCGCTTCCGTGGCCGGCGCCGCTTGCAACGTTTCCACCAACCGGTTCACCGCCTCCTCGCCGAGACCCCGCACCATCTCTCCCAGCAGTTCGCAATCTTCACGGAATCCGCAGTTGGCAAACCGGTTGGTCATGTAATTCAGCGACGCTTTCGGCATCAGCCCTAATATGTCCAGCAGCCCGTCAGGCGGCTGTCCTGCTCGCATCGCGTCTTCAATGAACTCTGGCAGCCGCTCTTCGGTTGCAATCCTTTGCCGGATATTGTTGGTGGAACCCGGCCGCAGCGTTTCCACGCCGTCCAGGGAAGCCAGCGCCTGCTGCATCGCGGGATAGAAGCGCTTGGCGCCCGCCTCCTGGCTCATGCGCACAAACGCCGCGCCGATCAGCGTCTGCAAATCGGGTTCCCGCTCGATGGCCAGCTGTTTTCCCAACCGCTGAATGACGTCGATCAGCGCGCTTCCGTCGCCGCTTCCATAGAATTCCGCCAGGTCCGACAGCCCGATGGCCGTGGTCCGCCGCGCTTCCGGGGCTTCCAAACCTACGCACGCCGCATACCTCGTCAGGATTTCGTTGACGGTCTTTAGTTCCCCGCGCCGTAGCATCTCTTCCAGGAACCCGCGCACGTTTCGCGGCGGCACGCACCACGCCTCATCCGAGGTCAGCACTTCCTTCTTGTTTTCTTCGGGAACCTGCACCCAGAATTCCTGGTCCAGCAATTCCGTGTACGACTGCATCTGCAGGCCCGCGTTGGCCATGGTCTCTTCCTGCTGCCCCAGGATTTTGCGCAGCGCTTCGATCTCGGCGTTCATGCGGTCCAGCAACTGCTTTACCGCGTTCACCCGCAATTCGCCGCGTTCGTAGCTGTCCAGCGCGAAACGGATCGCTACGTGCTCCGCGAGTTTCAGCAGCATGGGCTTGTCCGGCTTATCCGTCGGCGCTTGTGCCGCAAGTCCCGCGAGCGCTTGCTGCAAAGTCACTTGGGCGCGCACCGGCAACGTCGAAAGCCGCGACTGAAAGGCCGCCGGATCCATTCGCGCGTCCGGGTCTTTCCGCGCCTTGCCCAACTGCGCGAAGAGCCCGATCATCGACCGGACATCATCCTCGGCAACCGCGTACCCTCCTCCCGTGCCGCCACCGCCGATTCCGCCAACGACTCCGGGCACGCCTCCCAGGACGCCGCCCTTGATCATGGCCGTGGCCGTCAGCCACTTTCCGGGTTCGCTGCCACCGCCGGCACCACTGCCTGTTCCGCCTCCGGTCCCACCTCCGCCGCCCGTTCCACCGCCGGCACCGCCCCCGGCTCCGCTTCCACCGCCAAATCCGCCAGCGCCGCCAGGGCCACCGCCTGGACCGCCCCCGGGCCCACCGCTACCGCCTTCGCCAGTTCCGCCGCCGGCACCTCCACCACCAGGACCACCGCTACCGGTTCCGCCGCCTCCGGGCCCACCACCTTGGCCACCCCCGCCTGGAGGCGCCCCCGGCTTTCCGGCTTCCCACAAGCTCCCGCCGGCTCCCGTGCCGCCGCTCCAACTTGCGCCGCTGCCACCGCCCGAGCCTGATCCTCCGCCACCACCGCCGGGCCCAAAACCTAATCCACCGCCACCACCGCCGCTTCCTCCACGCCCACTTTCCGCGGCCAGGATCAGTTGCAGCAATTTTTGCGGGTCCTCAAAAATATCGCGGAGCTTGTCCCCTTGCGCGCCCAACACCTTGGAAGTCAGGTTCGCCGCAACCTTGATTCCCGCCACCGAACCGTCTTCCGCGACGAAACGAATTTCGTTGATCTTAATGCTCGGATCCCCGGCCAGCGCAGTTTTCAACTGTTCTGCGAGAGAACTTGGCTTGGCGTTGCTGTTCGGAAAAGCGCGAACAAACCGCGCGAATTGTGGTTGGCTGAGATTTGGTGCGAAGTGAATGCTGGCAATTCCCGAAGTGATCAGCAGTTGCGCGAAACTTTTTTCGGCCGCCGCTGCGCCCAGCGGCACTCCATCCAGCAATATCTGGTTCCCCGAGGCGCCCAGCAGCAATCCCGTATCCGGGCTTTCCTGCAACGCCGAGCGCAATTCTTTCCACGCCGTCTCGAACGCCGCCATCGTTCGCACATGTCCGAATTCATACAGACGTGCAAACTTCAGCAGAATGTTCAAGCTGCGTACAAAAGAGCGTGCCGACTGTCGAGTATCTCCAGCCATTCCTGCGGATTTCCCCTCAGTGGAACATTACTCCTACACTAGGCTGCCTCTCTATAGGAAACAAGTCTCCCGCGGTCTGATGTCGCCATCTCACTAATACGAGTATCGCTTCCGATACATCCACCCGCTGCGCTCTTCTCTTGGTTGCTCTTGTGCCTCGCTCGTCAGTACAATCTCTCCTGGCCTCATTGGCCAAGCGCCCACCCCAGCTTCCTACCTGGGCGACTCGGGTTCTTGAGGACCCCCAAGCACCATGGCTGATCATCGAACCCCAGCGCACTTGAAGGCAGAGATGCCGCAAATCCCTGGCGTCGGTGGCCCAGGCGGCCGTCGGTCCTCGCCCAACCCCATGCTTCCGCTAATCATCGGTTTGGTGGTCATTGGAGTGGTCCTTCTGTTTGCCGTTCGGTGGCTTTCCCACCCGCGGCCCAGCGAACCTCCGCATGTGGAGCAGACTCCGCAGATCGAGGTTCCCCCGCCCCCGCCGGATCCCAACGCTGCCCTGCCGCACGCCACAGAAGCCGATCCTGCCATCGCACAGATATCCGACCTTGCCAAGCCCTGGTCTTCGGCCGACTTCTTCGTACGGAATCGCCTTAGCGGCGAAAACGTCCCGGCAACGATCGTCCGGCTTCCCTCTGGCGCGGCCAATAGCCTCAGTGGGTATTGGGCCTTCTCCCGGAAAGCCCCTTATGGCTCCTGCGAGCTCGAGTACATTTCCGACTTAAAAAGACTTCGCGAGGAGTACGACTTCCCGCACCCCACTCACCCGTTGGTTGGCAATCCCTGCAGCCGTACGCTTTACGACCCGCTCAAGACCTCCGGCCTTCCCGGCAATATCTGGATTCGTGGCGGCATTGTCCAAGGCAGCGATATTCGTCCCCCCTTCGGCGTGGAAATCAAAATCCAGGGCAAGCAAATCCAAGCCATCCGCACCGAATAACCGCCCCTCCTCGTTTTCCGAATCTCTGTGACCTCTGCCTGCCCTGAACGAAGCCGAAGGGCCCTCTTCCTCTGCGATCTCTGTGTTAAATCTTCATCCGAATCTTCCCCTTTTCCATTTTCTAATTTCGAATTTCCATTTTCTCCACCTCGTCCCCCATCTTTCCAATCAACATCATCCCCACCATCTTCTGATCCGCCCACCACGACCACAAGGGATGCTCAAACGTCGCCGGCCGGTTGTGCTCGATAAGAAAATGCGAAATCCACGCCAGCGCGTATGGCACCACCAACGCCAGCCCGATCCACCACCATTCCCGCTTCACGATCACCGCCGCCAGAATCACCCAGCCCGCCAGCGTCCCCACAAAATGCATCGCCCGCGTCGTCGCATCCCGATGCGCCCGCACATACTCCGGCCAAAACTCCACAAAACTCGCCTGAGCCATCTTCAGTCCTCCCCAAAAAGAAAACCGGGCACACTCTCCGCAGAGAGTGTGCCCGATTCTATTCCTGTTTCGCCTTCGTGTATCGCTAGAACGCCAGCACGAGCTGCATTTGCAATACGCGTGGCGCCGAAATGGTCTTGGTGCTCTGCCCAAATGTCGTGCTGTTGATGTTGAAATTGGCCAGATTGGAGTTCGGGTCGAGCGGCACCGCAAACACCGGATGGTTCGTCAGGTTGAACGCGTCCGTTCGGAACGTCAGCTTGATTTTATCCGTAATGAAGAAGGCCTTCGACGCCGTCATGCCCCAGTCGAAATACGCCGGCGCATTAAACGCATTCTGTTGTAGGGTGCCGACCTCTCCCGGTTGCGGGTTGCAGAAGCCACCGGGAACCGCAGGCGTACATCCTCCCAGTTGGGGGGAAGCAGGTGCGCCCGTCCCGTTCGGACTGATGAGTTTCGGGTTGATCAGATACACCACGCCGTTAGTCTGCACGTAATTTCCGACATCTCCGCTGATTTGTTGATGCGTAAGCGTCGCGACGGCAGTGTTTGCATAGGCTCGCGAGCCGCCTCTATTGAACGTGGCGTACTCCGACACGATTGAGAACGGCGCGCCGCTCTGCCAGGTAAAGATCGAACCCGTCTGCCAACCGTTAACCAGCAGTCCGAGTGCACGGTTCGGAGAGCCGAATAGCTTATGGCCCTTGCCGATCGGCAATTCGTAGGTAAAGTTCGCCTTGAACGCATGTGTTAGGTCAAACGGCGCCCGTGCTTTTTCCAGGTAAGGTCTCGCGTTGTCCAAATACGGCTGGAATTGTGATTGTGAACCCGCAAAGTCCGTCATCACCTTGCTGAAAGTATAGTTCGCCTGGAAGTACAAACCCCGGCTGAACCGCCGCCGCAGCTCGATGATCCCGGCGTTATAGCTGGAGAACGACGTGTTCTTCAGCAAATCTCCGCCCATGATGTACGGGTTCGGAAAGAAGTTGATGGTGTTGGCTTGTCCGGGATAGCAGCAGCCGGTATCAAACTCATCGGCATGGTAGTCCGCGATAAGCGACCCAATCTGCCCCTGCTGGATCAGGTTGACGAAACTGGGAATCACGAATTGCGACGGATCAATGCCCCCACCAAACATATAATAGAACGTCGGCAGGCACGTCGGCGACGTCACACCTCCGGGGCACCCAGACGTCGGATTGAAGCCATGACCTGCCGCCAACGATGCGAATCCGTACTGTCTGGCGGTCTGGAAGTCCTGGAAGAAAGTATTCGATGAGCATGGTCCCGGAAGATTTGCGCACACAAGCCCGGCGTTGAAATTCAGCTGATTCTCGTCAATCGCCCGGAACAATCCCACTCCGTGATTCCCCACGTAGCTGATTTGCAGCGAGGTGTTCCAACCAATGTCTCGCTGCACGCTCAGGTTCCATTGCTGGATTTGGGGCGGCTTTAATCCCGGGTTAATCCCGTATCCCGCAAGGCTCCCGATCCCCGCGCCATTGTTGCTGGCATTGATCGCGTTGGTGTTGAAATCGATGGGGATCTGAAACGGAGGAGGCGTCACGATATTCGATCCCAGCGGATTACTTACCGTCGGGCCAAACAACGAGATGTTTTGCGAGGTCGTGCTCAAACCGGTGTTCCCCGCTGCCGCATTATTCGCCGCGGTGAAGAATTCGTCGTTCACGTAGTTGATGCTGAATCCCGCTCGAACCGCCGTCTTCCCGTTTCCAAATGGATCCCACGCCACGCCGATGTTTGGCGCGAACGCCTTCCAATATCCGTTATACATCCCACGGTAACTGTTGCCGCTTGCAAAGTTGACCGTCGCATTCCCCAGCAGCGTCTGCTCGATCGTCGAACCCTGCGGAATCTCAGGCAACAGTACCAATCCATTTTTCTCGCCCACCGGCCCGTAGTAGTCCCAACGCAGTCCGTAACTCACCGTCAGGCGGGGACTCACTCTCCAACTGTCTCCGGCGTATATCGCAAATTGGTTCTGGCGGTAGTTCCGGTTCAGTGGCGAAACTTGGTATCCCGAGGTCTGGCTGGTCGCATTAAACGTTTGCGAGACCGTGCTTAGGAGCCCGGCAACGTTCGTGGCCAGGGCTGCCGCGTTGGCGTAGTCCGCGGAACTTCCAGAA
>Ga0074046_10001324_pt1 | contig 22558 bp, 19 predicted proteins | sample BogForMeECP23OM3_FD_94441 | JGI IMG/M metagenome (GOLD analysis project Ga0074046, IMG submission 94441) | Bog forest soil microbial communities from Calvert Island, British Columbia, Canada - Bog Forest MetaG ECP23OM3 | ecosystem: Environmental > Terrestrial > Soil > Wetlands ...
CTAGGGGTGGGGGGAGGGGGTGTTAACCAACCAGTACAATCGTCTCAAAATGGGAAAATCGTAACTTGCACTGGTGATTTTGTAAAGTGGTAAACAGCAGCAGTCACACAGGTTCCCGCGCTGGCTTCCCTTAACCATCACTGCCGCAGCGGCAGGCCCGCCAGCACCGCCTGCTGGCGCGCGATCAGGGACTCGATGCCCTTGCGGGCCAGCGACATCATCTTCGCCAGTTGTACGTCGTCGAACGGACGGCGTTCCGCCGTAGCCTGAACTTCGACGATCTTCTTGCTGCCGGTAATGACCAGGTTCATGTCCACATCGGCGCGCGAGTCCTCCTCATAGCTGAGGTCAAGCATGACCTCACCGTCCACGATGCCAACGCTGGTGGCCGCAATGTAGTCGCGAATCGGCGCGACGGTCAGCGCGCCCGACTCGATCATGCGGCGCATCGCCAGGCCCATCGCGATGAAAGCGCCGGTGATGGACGCGGTGCGAGTGCCGCCGTCGGCCTGGATAACGTCGCAGTCGAGAAAGAGGGTACGCTCGCCCAAGGTTTCCATGTCCGTGACCGCGCGCAAGGAGCGGCCGATGAGCCGTTGGATCTCGTGGGTACGACCGCCCGCACGGCCCCTGGTAACTTCGCGAGGGGTGCGCGTCAGCGTGGAGCGCGGCAGCATGCCGTATTCGCTGGTGACCCAGCCTTTGCCGCTGTTACGCAAGAACTGCGGCACGCTGTTTTCGATGGTGGCGGTACAGATAACGCGAGTGTTGCCCAGCTCGATGAGGCACGAGCCTTCGGCGGTGGAGATGAAATCCGGCACGATGTGGACCGGGCGCATTTGTTCCGGAGAGCGATTATCGGAGCGATAGACCATACGCCGCGATTGTACTAGCTCATCCGCCCAGGTCCACGTGCTCGACGTGGTCCGCTTGTCGTCCGAGGAAGCGTGCGGCCAGGCGCTTGAACTTATCCACCGAATCGGTCACGTAGAAGCGATAGGTGCGGTGCTCGACCGGAGACATCGTTGCGGTCATAGGGGTCCCTCGACTCGTTGCTTCGCTCCTCGCTCGGGATGACAGCGATTGGGAACGACCTTCATCGTCGGCCGTCCCGCTCTTGTCGCCCGTCATCGGCGACAGGGGGTGTCCTGCGATCATTTTCTTCACCACCCGCGCGGTGGACTCCGCCGAATCCACTATCTCCATCTTCGCCGGAACGACGCGCCGCAGCAGCGGCACCAGCAGCGGATAGTGCGTGCAGGCAAGCACCAGCACGTCAGCCTCGCTGGATGCTTGCGCCATTGCTTCTCCCAGATAGATTCGCGCGACTTGCTCAGTCACAGCGTGTTCAGTCCATCCCTCCTCCACCAGCGGGACAAACAAGGGACAGGCTTTCTCGTAAGCCCGGATCTGGTACCGCGCTAACGCGTCACGATAGGCGTGGCTGCTGACGGTGGCTTCGGTGGCAATGACGATCGCCGCCCGCTTCTTGCTGACTTCGGCCGCCATGGCTGCTCCGGGCTGCACGACGCCGACAACCGGCACGTGCGCAGCATCCTTGATGAGCGGCAGCGCTAGCGCGGTTGCGGTGTTGCAGGCAATCACCAGGAGGTCGATATTCTGGGCTTCAAGAAAGCGCGTCGCGCCGATGGCATAACGCGCGACAGTTTCCGCCGACTTCGTGCCGTAGGGCAGGCGCGCGGTATCTCCGAAGTAGAAGTAGTGCGCAGGAATCTGCTCGGCGATGGCCCTCAGGACGGTGAGGCCGCCGACGCCTGAATCGAAAACGCCAATGCGCGGAAGTGTCACTGCAAGTCCTTTACTACCTGGCTAATGTTGCCGGCCAGATAGAAGCGGTGCAAGTCAGCGTGGCCGGCCAGCGTTTCGCGCTCCTGTCCGTTCACCAGTATCTTGACCCGCACGATCTTGCTGTCGTTGGCGTTCAGCGTGGCAATGATGGACGCGACGGTCAATTCTTCGGCGAGGACACCCGACGGATGCTTGTCAGCGAAGACAGAGTTGGTGTCTACCACAGCGGTGTCATCGCCGAGCAGATACACGTCACGCACTTCCGCGCCTGTCCCGATGGGATGCGGCGAGGGCGACTGGAGATAGGCGCCGAACAAGGCCCGCAACACCTCCCGGGCGCGCTCCGACCGCTCCTCCGGCAAGACGACATTCCTCTGTGACTTGCGCAGGGTCGCATCGGAGTCGGACGCGACATAGAGCGTGACCGGCGTCGGTGGGCCATTTGCGGGCGGCGCCATCGCCGTTTGCTGCTGGGCGAGCTGTTCGTCGCGCGCGACTTTGCGTTTCAGATACCAGGCATAAGTACCCAGCCCAAGCGCAATCACCAATAGCACAGCGAAGATCACTAGGATGCGTCGCGTCACGGGCGCACCTCGGGCAGCTTGCCGCGCACGGCTGCGATCCCGGCGGCAATCGATTGCGCCACCTGATCCTGATAAGAAGCGCCGGCGATGTCATCCACCTTATCTGACGGAGGTGCGATCTCAATCGCGATCGCGGGCGCGGCAATGTTGTTCATCGGCCGCAACGGCGCCAGTAGTGTGGCATTGGGCAGCTTGCGCGCTTCAAGTTCCGCGGCCACTGATCCCGCCACCGTGCCGCTCAGATCGAGGAACGCGGCCTGTGCGGTGTCCCAGGGAAGGAAGCTCTTCGGCGAGACGTTCGCAGCGGGTAACAGCGCGGTGAAGACGTGCACTCCTCGTCCGGTGTTGGCGGCGTGGAGCACTACATAGAGCGCCGGGCGCGCCGCATTCGCCGATACCGCCCGCTGGTCGAGTGAGATTGCAGCGTCGGAGGTGCGCAACAAGCCGGCTGCGATGCCTCGGCTGGCGAGCTCACGTTGCACTCGCCGAGCCAGGGCCAGCACAACATCCTTCTCCGGTAGTGAAGACGAGATGGCCGCGCCGATGTCGGAGCCCCCGTGAGCGGGATCGATGAGTACCAGAAAGCGTGGAGCCGCCGGCTGTCGCGGTTGTGGCGCTGGGACGGTCGCATTAGGAGCGGCTTGTGGCGTCGGCGCTGGAGGCTGTTCGGCCACCGGTGGGGGTGGAGCAGGAGCCCCCGTGACAATGATGGTTTTGCCGTTGTCGGCAAAGTTGGCCATCAGCGGTGCAGTGCCGGTGATGTCGAGTTCGGCGATGCCGTCGTGCTCCGAAAAGCTAGTGCCGGTGATGAGAGGGTCGTTGTAGGTGACGTTGTCAGCGCCCGCGGCGACGACCGGCTCGCGGCGAAAGGTGAGGCGCACGCGTCCCGGCTCGGTAGCAATCGTAGGATTCACGGCAGAAGTAAAACCAATAAGCAGGCGCGAAGGGTTGCCCTGACGCAATTCCAAAGTGAAGCGCTCCGGCCCAGCGCCGACAAACAAGCGCCGTCCGGCCGGGTGAAACTCCGTCTGGGTGGAGAGAAGCTTCGCCAGCAAATTAGTGGCGGCTGCGAGCGGCACATAGCCACGACCGTTCTGCAGCACGAAGTTTGCCAACAGTTTGTAGTTGTCCCCGCGAACTTTCGCTTTGTCTTTTCCGTCGGTGAACTGTGCTTCCTCGGGACGACCACCCGCAGCGGTGAAGCGCAGCTTGTACTTCTTGCCATCGGGGCGCGCGTCCACCGATCCCAGCGGCTCAAGCAACTCGACCAACCCAACGTAAGGCTGGCCTTTGATGTCGAGCAGAGGAACGGAATACGTAGTTTGTGGAGAATAGACGGTGATCTGAGTCGGCGCAGGCGTCTGCGCGTCCACAATGTGGTGGAGTAAGCCAGCGGTGAGCAGAAAAATTGCCGAGAAGAGCAGGGCAACGGAAAATCCCGTGCCGTGGCGAAACCGCGGAGATTGGGGACTCATTCAGATAGATCCACTATCGATGATCACATAGTGGCCGACGTTCTTGGAAGAATTCTATAAACCGTCGTCCGGAGCGCAGGCGACCAGACCCTATACCGCGCCCAAGGTCACTTCCGGCGTACGGTTCCTCGACTCGTCGGTCGCCACCATGGCAGGTTCAACTTTATAGTAATGTGTTGTCAGAACTCGTAAGCGCATTGTCGGAATTGATCGCCAGATTGAGTAGTGGGGAGCGTCGCCGACGGGGAAGGGTACGTGGCTTCGACCGGTGTCGAACTTAGTCAGGATCAGGCTGTTCGCCCAAGAAGTGTGTTTGCAGATTCGCCCACGCGCACAGTACTTCTCGGATTCTTGCTGATAATCGCGACTGTCGCCCTTTACTCTCCGGTGCGTAGTCACCCTTTCTTCGAACTGGATGATGGCTTTTACGTCGTCGACAACGTGCATGTTCATAACGGCCTGGATTGGACAACGGTCAAATGGGCGTTCACAGCCTTTGACATGCAAAATTGGATTCCGCTGAGTTTTCTATCTCACGCGATTGACTATCGGCTTTTCGGGTCCGATCCCGCCGGACATCACCAGACGAACGTACTGCTTCACGCACTGAACGCGGCTCTGCTGTTCTGGGTGCTAAAGCGCGCGACCGGGTACTCTGGGCGCAGCTTCATGGTCGCTGCGCTGTTCGCCCTCCACCCCATGAATGTAGAAGGTGTTGCGTGGGTTGCGGAAAGGAAGACCGAGCTCAGCATGGTCTTCTTTTTGCTCGCCTTGGGTGCTTACCGTTGGTATGCGCGTGAGCCCCGAGCCGCCCGTTACGCACTGGTTGCGTTGTTGTTCGCTCTAGGATTAGCCGCAAAGGCCCAGGTCATCACACTGCCTTTCGTCCTGCTTTTGTGGGACTATTGGCCTCTGCAGCGGATGTTTCCACCCGCTCAGGGTTCCTCTTCCTGTTTGGCCTCGAACGCATTTCCTCCGAGGAGTTTCCTTCATCTCGTAGAGGAAAAGGTGCCACTCATGTTCCTGAGCGGGGCAGATGCGCTGCTTACTATGTACTCGGAGTCAGGAGCTCGCCCGCAACTTTGGGCGCCTCTTTCTGTGCGTCTGGGGAATGCGGTGTTCTCCTATGGCCGTTATATCGTCAAGGCCGTTTGGCCGTCTCACTTGGCGCCTCTGTACCCGAATCCTGGTAATTCATTGACAATTTGGCAGGTATCGGGGGCAGGCATCGTTCTGATCGCAATCACTGCACTGGTGGTCGGAGGCAGGCGTCACCGTTACCTGCCGATGGGATGGTTTTGGTTTCTAGGCACGTTAGTACCCATGCTAGAAATTGTCCAATTCGGCAAGGAGGGCATGGCTGATCGCTTCGTCTACCAGGCATTTATAGGGTTGTTCATCATGGTTTGCTGGGGACTATCTGACTGGGCCGCGCGGCGACGGATCTCTACTGCCTGGCTCGCCAGCGCCAGCGCCCTCGTGTTGTTGGCGCTGGCCACGGTCACATATCGCCAGATCGGCTATTGGAAGGACAACTTGACGCTTTGGTCCCACGCCTCGCAAGTGGTGAAGAATGATTGGATAGCCGAGGACTGGTTAGGTGTGGAGCTGATGAAGCAAGGGAGAATGGATGAGGCCTTGAAGCATTTCTTCAGCGCTGCGGCGGCTAATCCGGATGATGGCGTGAGCAATTTCCAGATCGGCCTCTACGAGCAAAAGCAGGGCAATCCCGCCGACGCTATCACGCGATATCAACAAGCGTTACATGACCAGTCGCAAGGGTTGGAAAATACAGCGACCTTGTGGGAGAACATGGGCATCGCCTATCGCGCTCTCGGAAATTCCGGGAAGGCTCGCGAATGTTTCGAGAATGCCGCAAGCTTCCGCAGGAACTGATCCGCGGGGTGGGCCTGCGGACAAAACCCGCGATGCCGGTTCGCCGTCACTCGGCCCTTAGCCTCTCTGCACCGTTTCCACAACTGCCCCTATACTCGCCCTCCCACCAGTTGCGCGGCCTCTTCCAACGAGTAGGCCACCAGCCCGCTCAGCAGCTTGGGATAGAAGTCGGTAGACTTCTGCGGCATCACTTCGCCGCCAAACGCAACATCGCGCATCTGCTGCACGCTTACCGGATTCATGATGAATGCCACGTTCGCTCCCTGACCCACCTGGTTGGCGGCTTCGTGTGGGTCGCGCACATATCTCAGGTGTTTCTGATCGCGAATGTCCTCTTCTGATAGTCCGAGCGTGCCTTCCAGGACAAGCTTGTGCAGTTTCACCACGTCGAGAGCGCGCTGCCGCTCCGATACATCTGCGGGGCCAGTCCACCTGGTACCTGGTCGTGAACGCAGCAGAAAACCGCCATGTGACGTTATCGCGAGCATCGCCGCCCCATCCTCACCAGCCTGGCGCAGGCGCTCCAGAGACGCTTCGATCTCGGCCAGCGGGCCAAGGTCCTCCACTTCAAAGTTAACTTGCAGTTTTGCTACCATGTCGAAGATAGAAAAGCTATCTAGCCCGAAAACTACGCGATGTGTTGGCAGGATGACCAAGCCGGGCGCATCCATGTTGACGAAGGTCATCATCACTCGCTCGTAGGCCTCGATCGAACGGCTGCCGGCCTGCTTGCGCATCTCGTTGCGGTAGTTGAGCGCCGTCTCGTAGCGATGGTGGCCGTCGGCGATGATGAGCTTCTGGTCGGCCATCTTCGTCTGCACGGTTTGTAGAGTGGCCGGGTCCGATATCTTCCACATCCGGTGCAGCACATCGTATTCGTCACGGACCTCGGCCGTGGGCGGGCCACTCTGCCGCAAGGCAGCGTCGATTTCCGCCGCAGGATCGCTATACAGCATGAAGAGCTGGCCAAAATGCGTCTGGGTGGCCCGCAACAGGTTGAGCCGGTCGGCCTTCGGCTTGCTCAGCGTCTGCTCGTGCCGGAAGACTACTTTCTGGTCATAGTCTTCGAGCTGACCAAGAGCGATGAAGCCACGCCGCTCCAGGACTGCGCCGGAGCTATCTCCAGGAACCCGGAAGGTTTGGGTGTAGAGGTAAATGCTGGGCTCCGCGTCGGGCATCAGGATGCCCTCTTCTCTCCATTCCTGCACAAAAGCGGCGGCGCGAGTGTACACGCTCTCGCCTTCGTTGTCGCTAGGCCGCGGTTTGCCCAGGATGATGCGTACCAGGTTATAAGGGCTACCGGTGTAGTACCGGTCCTGCATTGCCGGGGTGATTTTGTCGTAAGGCTGGGTAACGACCTCGCCCAAAGCGACTCTGGATGGGTTGTAGCGCAGGCCTCGAAAGGGGAAGATGCTTGCCATGATTATTGCCTCCGATGAAAATCGGGCGCTGCGTTATTAGTATTCGGAAGACACTTTCGATTGTAGCAGTTATGAAAAGGAAACCAGAACGCCTACGGAACCATCCAACAGCACTAACCCGCGGCAACCGGCTGGGGAAAGCAGTTGCTTTGGGATGTCCGGGTTGCCGCGCGTTGTGATACCATCAGCCCACATCCCAGAGGGGACCTATGGCCCGCGGTAGCGGTTGGGAGTTCGGGGCTAAGTACTCGACGAATCGGCATTTCATTCCTGTTTGGCGGACGGGACATAATCCTGGTCTCCCCGTCCAATCCTTTGTGCGTTTCCGCCGCTTATACTCTCTGCTGCTCGTGTTGGTTTGCGGGGCTGCCTTCCTCACGGCTTCGAGTTACGGTCAGGACGACATTCACGTCGTCCCCCGTGAAACCAAGAAGGCTGCGGCATCGGTACCGCCGCCCAATGCCGATCCCAGCTTGAAGACTTACACCAAGCCGCTCCGCAAGGATGTGGACCTGGTGCTGGTTCCGGTGACCATCACGGACCCGATGAACCGGCTGGTGACCGGACTGGAGAAGGAAAATTTTGCGCTCACCGACAACGGCAAGCCGCAGGAGATTCGCCACTTTTCCAGCGAAGACGCGCCTATTTCGCTGGGCGTGATCTTCGACATCAGCGGCTCCATGGCGGACAAGATCGACAAGTCGCGCCAGGCGGTGGTCGAGTTCTTCCGCACCGCGAATCCGCAGGACGAATTTTTTCTGATTACGTTCTCCGAAAAGCCTGAGCTGCTGGTTGACTACACATCTTCCGTCGAAGACATCCAGGACAAGCTGGTGTATGCGGTTCCGAAAGGCCGGACGGCCCTGCTGGACGCCATCTATCTGGGCATGGACCGGATGCGCAAGGCGCATTACGAGCGTAAGGCATTGCTCATCATCTCCGATGGCGGCGACAACCATAGCCGTTACACGGAAGGCGAAATCAAATCCATGGTGCGTGAGGCCGACGTGCAAATCTACGCCATCGGACTGTTCGACTTCTACTTCAAGACGCCGGAGGAGCGCGAAGGACCCGCCATGCTTGCCGACATTACCGAGGTCACGGGCGGACGGACCTTTACCATTAATTCCCCCAACGAGCTGGCGGACGTGGCCACGAAAATTGGCATCGAGTTACGCAACCAGTACGTACTCGGTTACCGTCCCAGCGATCCGGGAAGGGACGGAAAGTGGCGGAAGATCAAGGTCAAGCTGAATCCGCCAAAGGGCCTGCCACCGCTTCACGTCTACGCCAAAACGGGATACTATGCACCCACGCAATAAGGGGAGTTGGGCCCAGCTGACCGTACTTGTTCTGCTGGCAGGGACGTGGTTGGCCGCCCAGAGTTCTGCCAACCAGGCGACGTCACCCTCGCAAACCGCGCAGTCTCCGTCGCAAGCCGCCGCGCAGCAGAACCAGACCGCCCCAGCGGGCCAGGCGCCCGAGACCAAAGAAGGCGGCGTCTATGTCTTCAAGAAGGAAGTGGACGAAGTTGTGCTGCACGCCACCGTGGTTGACGACCACAATCGCCTGGTCACCAATCTCACGCGCAACGACTTTACTGTCTTCGAAGACGGCAAGCCGCAGAAGATTACCTTGTTCCGCCGGGAAGATATTCCGGTGGCGATGGGCATTGTCATCGACAACTCCGGTTCGATGCGCGAGAAGCGGCCCGCTGTGAATGCTGCGGCAATCAACCTCGTGCAGTCCAGCAATCCGCAGGACAAGGTGTTTGTCGTCAACTTCAACGAGGAATACTTTCTCGACCAGGATTACACCGCCAGCATTCCCAAGCTTAAGGACGCTCTGGAGCGCATTGAGGCGCGCGGAGGAACCGCGCTCTATGACGCGGCTGTTGCTTCCTCCGACCACTTGAAGAAAAGCGGCGACCTGGAGAAGAAAGTTCTGCTGGTAGTGACCGACGGCGAGGACAATGCCAGCCGCGAGTCTCTGGAGCAGGCGGTACGCCGCTTGCAGGTCGAAAACGGCCCCACCGTTTACACCATAGGCCTGTTGCAGGAAGAGCATTCCAAGCGGGCGCGCCGTGCGCTTCGCGAAATGGCTGAGCAAACCGGTGGCGTAGCCTTCTTTCCGAAAGATCTGAGCGAGGTCAACGCCATCACCTCGCAGATCGCGCACGACATCCGTAACCAGTACACCATCGGGTATAAGCCCGATATTCCGCAAAGCTCTGGCGGATTTCGCCAGGTAAGGGTGGATGCTCAGGCCAAGGGCTACAAGAACCTTCACGTGCGCACCCGCAGCGGCTATTACGCCGGGCAACAGCGCGCCACGTCAGGCAATCCGAGCGCGAAGTAGGTCAGCGCTCAGCGCCAGGCGCTAATGACTGATTGCTAACTGCCGCCTCTTCGAGAAGGGAGACTTCCATGCGTCAGACTTTTCTCAACAGCCTTCTGCTCACCTCAATCATGCTGGCCGTCTCAGTCTTGGGGTTCTCGCAGGGCCCCGCCTGCGGAAGCCTTAGCTTAGGCGCCGAGGGCAGTCTGGGTGGCTTTCGGCCTTTCCCATCCAGCAGCCTGTGGAACACCAACATCTACAACGCTCCACTCGATCCGAATTCCGATGCGATCATCAACTTCATCGGTGGCGGAGTGAATCTGCATCCTGACTTTGGCGCGGGCCAATATGACGGCTCAACCATTGGCATCCCGTACATCGTTGTGCCCGGCGTGCAGCCCTTCGTAAACATTAAGTTCACCGCCTATGGCGACGAGAGCGATCCCGGTCCTATGCCCGTTCCGTTCAATGCTCCCATTGAGGGCTATCCCCATCCCGACGATGGCGACCGGCATGTCTTGGTCATTGACAAGGGCAATTGCTGGCTTTATGAGCTTTACCACGCTTACAAGCAAAGCGACGGCAGTTGGAACGCCGATTCGGCGGCGGTGTGGGACTTGACCAAGAATGAGCAGCGCCCCTACACCTGGACCTCCGCAGATGCCGCCGGTTTGCCAATCATGCCCGGGCTCGTCCGCTATGACGAGGTTGCCGCCGGTGCCATCAAGCATGCCGTACGCCTCACTCTGCAGTACAGTAAACAGGCGTTCACGCCTCCTGCATCACATTGGGCGCCGAACTCCGACAACCCGTTGGCCGCGCCGATGGGCATGCGCTTGCGCCTGAAGTCAAGCTTCGACATCTCCGGCTACCCGCCCGATGACCAGGTCATCCTGACCGCGCTCAAACAATACGGCATGATCATGGCCGACAACGGCAGCTCAATGTTTATCAGCGGGACGCCGGACAATCGCTGGAACAACGATGACCTCGACCTACTGAAGCAGTTGACCGCTTCCGACTTTGAGGTGCTGCTGATCTCGCCGCTTTACGGGCCGGGAAACGTGCCTACGGGGCCGAATCCAACGATCAACAGCTTCACCGCCACGCAGTCCGGCGGGGCGGGACAGCCTGTGACCCTGAGTTGGAGCGAAACCAACGGCGAATACAACGTTGTTTCGCCTTCCGTGGGTGCGACGCGCGCGTCGAGCGTTACGGTTTACCCGACCATGACGACCACGTACACGCTCTACGCGACCAACCAGTACGGCCGCTCCACCGCGCAAGTCACGGTGATGGTGCCGTAAGAAAAGCAACCAGCGGTGCGCGATGAGCGGCACCCGTTGTACTTCTGCAACCCAACGTCAAAGCGGGCATCGAAGATTAAATGGTCTCGCGACCACAACCTTTAACAGAACAGGACTTGCGCGACCTGGGCTTCGGCTCGGTTGTCTCCCGCGAAAGCCAGCAGCGGCTGCTCAATCGCGATGGAAGCTTCAACGTCGAGCGCCGCGGCCTTGGCTTCTTCTCGTCATTCAGCCTCTACCACGCCCTGCTCACCATTTCCTGGGTGCGTTTCTTCTTCATTTTTGTGGGTTGGTATTTCATTGCCAATGCGTTGTTTGCGGTCGCCTACCTGGCGTGCGGTACAGACGCGCTGTCCGGTAGCACGCTTGGCCTGGAGAAGCACCCGTTCCTGCGCGCCTTCTTCTTCAGCGTGGAGACGCTCTCTACCATCGGATACGGGAACGTCACACCCATTGGTGTTGCTGCCAATATGGTGGTCACCTTTGAAGCGTTGGCTGGGCTGATGGGGTTCGCCATCGTAACCGGGCTTTTGTTTGCTCGCTTCTCCCGGCCGACGGCGGGTATACTGTTCAGCCGCCATGCGGTAGTGGCACCGTATCAGGGTCTTGGCGCTTTGGAGTTTCGCGTAGCCAACGCGCGCTCCAATGAACTGATCGAAGTCTCGGCCAAAGTGATGCTAAGCCGGTTCGAGGATGTCGAAGGGGTGCGTACCCGCCGCTATTACCCGCTCGCGCTGGAGCGCGACAATGTCGTGTTCTTGCCTCTGACCTGGACGGTGGTGCATCCCATCGATGAAGCCAGCCCGTTACATGGCGAGACGGCGGAATCGCTGCGGAATTCACAGGCCGAGGTCTTGGTGCTGCTGAAGGCCTTTGACGAGATATTCTCCACCATTGTGCAGACGCGGGTTTCCTACACGACAGAAGAGATCGTGTGGGGCGCACGCTTTGCCAATGCCTTCATGGCGAGCGCGGCGGAGAACTTCGCCAACAGTGCGCGCAAAGGTGGGAAGGTCGCCGTGGACATGCGGCTGTTCGACAAGATCGAGCCGGCCGCTGATTTGTTAAGCCGTTGAATATCGCAGGCCAGACGCGCACAATGACTTTGGAGTTTTGAGTTTCCAGTTTCGAAACTGAGGAGGAAAAATGGCAGAAGCGATTCTTGGTGGCATTAAACGCGCCTCGGGTTGGTCCATTGCACTCGGCGTGCTCATGATAATCCTCGGGATCATTGCCATGCTGGCTCCCTGGGAGTTTGGCATTGTCATCGCCCTCATCATTGGATGGACGGCCATCTTTAACGGCGTGGCGCAAATTGTCTACGGCATCAGTACCCACAGTGGCGGACGCACGGTGCTCGAGGTGATTCTAGGTCTCATTTACATCGTTGCGGGAATTTACCTGCTTTTGCATCCCGTAGGCGGTCTGTTGGTGTTGACCCTATTCCTTGCTTCCTTCCTGATCGTGTACGGAATCTTCGCGCTGGTGTTGGCGTTTCAAATGCGCCCGCTGCACGGCTGGGGGTGGGTACTGTTCGACGCCATCATAACCCTTCTGCTTGGCGTGCTGATCTGGGCCCACTGGCCATTAAACTCTGAGTGGGTGGTCGGGACGCTGTTTGGTATCAGCATTCTAGTGTCTGGTGTGACACGGCTGATGATGTCGTTGGCGATCCGGCGTATCGCGTCGCCGGTGGCGTAGATTGGGGGTTCACATCACGGTGTTGGTTGAAACAGGGCGCTGCGTGAGCCGTTGGAGGCTTCGGCGGCCGACAAGGACGCGACGGGCGCGATTGCTAGCGCCTCCGGCTTAAGAGACGACAGACATTAGACGCCCCGTTCAGGACCTGAACGGGGCATTTTTCTTTGGGAAGGTTAGGTGTTCCGCCTGCCCGGCGGTCAATTACATGTGCTTTCCACCCTTGCTGTCGAGCACGGAAACCAGGGACTGACCCGCCGGCGTCGCCTTAACCGCATTGCCGGTCACGATCTCCTTCGCGCTGAGCGACTTCCCGTAAAGGCGCTCGTTGGCGGAAGTGTCAGGGTCGAGCGTGGCGCCGTTGAGCGACACCCCAGCGAAAACTCCTGAAGTCCGGGAATAGGTCAAAATGTCAGCGCTGCCCGTACTCGCGCTCGCTCCCGGACCGGCCGCTGCCGTCGCGTCGGAACCAACCTTGACCTTGCCATCCAGTATTTTGTCCACCGTCCCCGGCGTCATGATAAGGACGATGTAATCGGTAGCCGTGCCGCCGAGCTGCAGACCGGCGCTGGCGCCACCCACCGTGTACATAGCGGGCGCTGACCATTTGCCGCTAAAGTCCTTGCCCTCGCGGCAACTCATCGGACCACGGCCGCCAGTGCCGCCAATGCCTACCGCGAACTTCTTCACGCTGGGCAGAATGATGACGCAATCAGCCTTCGCGATTACGCTGGCGGGAATGTCCTTGCTGCCGACCATTGCTTGTAACACAGTAGTAGCATTTCTGATGGTCTCTTCGTCTTTCGCTTTGTCGGCGCCCCAGGCGGACAAGGTCAAGACCAGAAGCAGGGATGTGAGAAAACAAGATATAGCTGTCTTAGTTTTTGGCATGGGCATCAGCCCCCTTTCGTTGATTAGCATAACAGGCGAATCAGCACACGCACGGCATTTTAACAGTAAAGCGAAGAAAAGTCCCCGACACAGCCGTCGGCCATATCGACAAAATCCTCAACCAGTTACCAATGATGCTTGCAATCATCCAGCCTAAGTTCGCGGTTGTCAACCGTTTCGACCTTAATGCTCCCCTAAGCCGATGAGACTAACTTACCCATCTTACATTTCCGGGAGGCCGGTTTCAGCCTGCACACCTATCGAAACTTAGCAAAATCCGGCTTGCGTTTTTCCACAAAAGCAGTAAGCGCTTCCTTAGTCTCCGGAGAATCGAGCCGGTGTCGGATTTCCTGCACCTCCTCGTGCAGCGCCCGGTTCACCTCCGCAAGGTAGGCCTGCTTAATCAACCGCTTGCAGGCCAGCAACGCTCCCCAAGGCTTCTCCGCCAGCTTTCGCGCCGCCTGCGAGGCCGTCGCAAACAGGGCCTCCGGGGCCACAAGAGCGTTCACCAACCCGATCTCGTAAGCACGAGGTGCGTCGAAAGGAGCACCCAGCATAAGCAACTCCGAGGCACGTTGATGTCCGATAAGCGCTGGTAGCAGTACCGTCGACGCGGCTTCGGGAACGATGCCTAGATCGATGAACGGCATGATGAACTTCGCGCTCTCAGCGGCGTACACCAGGTCGCAATGCAGCAGGATGGTGACTCCAACTCCCACGGCAAGTCCCTGTACAGCAGCGACGATGGGCTTCTTCGCTTGCGCTACAGCATGGATAAAACGTACGGCCGGTGGAATCGGCTGTCCGGCCCAGGGTTTCTGTAAAAAGTCGGCCAGGTCGTTGCCGCCGGTAAACGCATCCCCGATGGCGTGCAGCAACAGCACGCGCACGGCGGGATCGGCTTCGCCTTGCTCTACCGCCTCGGCCAGCGCGCTGTACATCTCCGCGGTCAGTGCATTTTTCTTCTCAGGACGGTTGATGGCGATGCACAGCACCGCGTCATCGCACTTGCATTGAACATGGCTCATGATCCAACCCTCGATACAATCTTACTTACTTTGCAGCCTGACGCTAGAGCTTAGCGGGTCGCCACCGCTCCTACCGTGTGCCCGCGGCGCAGCTTCGCCGCCTTCACGGTATTGCTCATCAGCATGGCGATGGTGAGCGGACCGACTCCGCCGGGCACGGGTGTGATCGCTCCAGCTACCTCAGCGACCTTGGGGTCAACGTCGCCCATCAGGATTGAGCCCTTGGCCGTGAAGTCCCGTTCGCGCTTCTCATTTCCGGCGAAGAACCGCCGAAACTCGTCAGGATCCGTCACCGTGTTCATACCGACGTCGATGACCGTCGCTCCCGGCTTAACGAAGTCCGGAGTAATCATACCGGCCTTGCCGATAGCGGCAACCAGGATGTCAGCGCGGCGACAGACCCCAGGGAGATCATGCGTCTTGGAATGACAAACCGTCACCGTCGCGTTGGCATTCAACAGCAACATCGCCACCGGCTTGCCCACAATGTCGCTGCGTCCCACAACCACGGCTTCGGCGCCGGCAATGGAAATGTCGCTGCGCTTCAGGATTTCGATGATGCCGGCGGGCGTGCACGGCACAAGGCCCGGACGCTGTGTCGACAGATAGCCGACATTCATGGGATGAAATCCGTCTACGTCCTTTTCCGGCGAAACCGCCAGCAGGACCTTCTTGGAATCCACTTGCGGCGGCAACGGCAACTGCACCAGAATACCGTCGATCTCTTCGCGGCGATTGAGATCGTCTACCAATGCTAACAGTTGCCCGGTGGTAACAGTATCCGGCGGCGTGTGCTTTTCGCTGTAGATACTGAGCTGTTCGCAGCTTTTCACCTTGTTGCGAACGTAAATCTCAGAAGCGGGATTATGGCCGGCGAGCACGACTGCCAAACCGGGCCGAAGTCCTGCCGCAGTGAGTTCTTTGACCTCTTCTCCGACTTCTGCCTTAATCTGAGCCGCGATCCTGGTTCCGTCAAGGATGATGGCCGACATTCACTTTCCCCTTAGCATTGCTTACTCTATCTTAGCGCGGCGGCGACGCCTTAAGTCTCCGCGAGACTTGCGTTCACAATTGCCGTATGATGCTGCCTGTCCACATTATGCCCATCCACGAGCCTAAGATGACGACACGCGAAGAACGGCGCAGCTTTGGCCGTTCTTGCCGCAACAAGATCAAGCGCGTCGACCAGGGAAACTGGGATCCCAGAGACCGCAAGCGCGGAGCAATTGATCTCCTATTGCACTCGCAGCAGGGACGCATTCCCATCCTCTTGCCCATCAAATGGGCCAACATGGCGGCTTCGCCGTTCGGGTTCTTCCGCGGGGCTGTTCCGGTTATGGCAGCCGACCTGGCGCCTATGCCGCGCACCGACCTGATGGCCCAACTTTGCGGCGACGCGCACGTGCAGAACCTGGGTGCGTTTGAAGCTCCCGACGGCCGGCTCATCTTCGACATCAATGATTTCGACGAGACCATAATCGGGCCGTGGGAGTGGGACGTAAAGCGCATGTCGGCGAGCCTGGTACTCGCCGGACGCGAAGCGGGCAACTCCGACAAGCAATGCACCGACGCCGTGCTCGCCTTTGCGCGCAGATATCGAGCGTGTATGCATCGGTTCTCCGAAATGCCGGTGGTCGACCTGGCGCGTTACCAGATCTATCGCAAGATCGATCCCTTGCGTTCGGTCCTGCGCAAGGCCGAGCGCGCTACTCCGTTGCACAATCTGCAACAACTGACCGTCTTGCGCGACGGCCAGCATCTCTTTCTCCCTAAGCCGTGCCCTTACAAGATGTCGCACAAGGAAGCCGAGGACGCAGTTGCGTCCTTGAGCGCTTACACCCAAACGCTGCTGCGCGAACGAGCGCATTTCTTCTCCCAATATCAGGTTGCCGATGTCACCTTCCGCGTGGTGGGCACCGGCAGCGTGGGTCTGCGCGACTACGTGCTGCTGATGTTCGCCGGGGCCATTTCCGATCCGCTCTTCATTCAAATCAAGGAAGAGCCCGGATCCGCTTATGCCTCGTACCTTCCTGCCAGCCCGGTGGCGTCGCACCAGGGGCAGCGCACGGCGGAAGGTGGCCGCGCCATGCAAATGCAGTCCGACATCTTTCTGGGATGGACCTCCATCGCCGGTCGCGATTACGTGGTTCGCCAGTTGCGTGACCACAAGGCGGGCATCGTGGCCGAAGACCTCAAAGGCAATGGCCTGGTGGAGTACGCCCGCATGTGCGGCGAACTGCTCTCCAAGGGCCACGCGCGCTCGGGCGACTCCTGCGCGATCTCGGGATATCTAGGCACCAGCGAAAAGTTCGATCAGGCGATGGCCAAGTACGGTGTTACCTATGCCGACCAGACTGCAAAGGACTGGGAGGAATTCAAGCGGGCCATCCGCGCTGGCAGGATTCACGCCAAGCTGCCTCCCGCGGCAAAGTCCGCAAAGCACAAGTAGGGCCCGCCGCTATTGCGTCCTGTCACTCGCGGTCATCTGCACCAGCGAGTGTGCGGATGATCTGCAAAACTCTGGACTTGGCGCATCGGAAGTACGCCAGAGATCCGTAAGGGGCGTATCGAACACATTCCCAACGCTCGTGTACAGAAATGAGCACGGGCGCACCTCGCCATGTGACCCAATCACAATGCTTGTTCGACCACACGTGCAGGCAGGTAAGAGAGTGCACTGGAACGGAGCATGCTCGTCATTGAAGCAGCGAACAAATCGGCGCAGACGCTCGACAGATGCGGTGTCGAGCGGTTCGACATTACTGGTACCACCATTAAGGCCGGTCTTACGAAACAAACTGATATAACATTCGCGAACATCCAAAGCGCTCATGAACTGCGGCAGTCGCCGAAGCTCCTCCACATTGTCGCGGCGGACCGTAACCACAACTCCGATTCGCCTGAGGCCAGCCCGCTGCGCTGATCGAACACCCGCAATCGCACGCGCGAACGAGCCAACCCCCCGCAAGGACTCGTGGGTGCTAGCCGTTAAACCATCAAAGCTGATTTCGATCTGGTTAAGTCCGCACTCGCGTAGCTGCCGCCCTCGGTTTAAAGTCAATCCCCAGCCGTTGCTGATGACCTTAACGAAAACACCGCCCGCCCGCAGGCGACAGATGATGTCTTCCAGATCATTGCGCAACATGGGTTCGCCACCGATAAGTGAGGTGTAAAAGATGCCTGCGTGAGCGATCTGATCCGCAACTCTTAACGCCTCTCGTGGAGATGGACCAGCGTGATCAAAGTCTGGCAAATAACACTGATCACAGCGCAGATTGCACTGCGTCAAGAGCTCCCAGAGGCAGTACCAGGGCGTGGCTGCCTTGCTCATCTGAAATTGCACGTCAGGTGCACAGAACTCCTTCGTCAGTGTCCCACGCGCGTCCGTACTGGCGCCGATGCCAGGAGCGCCTGCAACAAAACCCAGACTGGCAAGTCGCGCAATGAATCCAACGACTTCGTCTTTTCCAAATGCCTGCAAGGCGCGCGCCCGAATCTCCCCGATCGTACACCCCGCCAGAATGCCCCGCCAGCAAAGGCTTCCGTAGGCCCCCAAGACCAGTAGTGGATTGTTACGGTCCATCAACTGTGTGTTAAAGAGAACATAAAAATCGGGTGTTTCGGAGTACCACTTCGCATTCGGATACTCCGGAGAAACCACCGTCGCATCCAGTGCGCTGGGACAAAGGGGGCCTGGAGGATCAGCTTCGAAAACAAGAAATCCATCCCTGCCTAGCGCAGGGTCCCATGAGCACAGGACCGATTCCGGCGGCCAATCGAGCCAAAGACGCGCATGCTCCCGGTCCAAGATGCACGATTTTCCATTTTTCTGGTGGACCAGTCTCACGCCTGCACCCGCCGGGAGGACAAGCACATCGGGTGACTTGAAGGGCTTGTTAGTCATAGCTGTATGCAACCGCGAGGAGTATACAATTCTGTGAAACGCAGTCTAGCACACAAATGCTGACCACGGATTCGCAACCAGACCAACAACTCCCCTAGTTGGCGTGGTGCCAACGAATGTCGAATGTGTCCGAGCTTAAGGGTGAGCGCCCCGGGAATATTGATCCCGAGCTTGGGCACAGCGCCCAGCATCTCTTGGCGAAGATACGGAATACGGTCGTCCACCGGATAAGCCTTCACCAATACCCGGCCGTTGGCGGGTAGTACTAACCCACCGATCTCAACCGATACCGAGTTGATAGATAAGGGCGTTACGACGTCGCGGCACCTGTGAAATTCGCCCTTGCTTAACATCTTGATTGTCCGAGGACCCGTTTGCTTGGAATGTCTCACATCTATCCCTCGAGGGGAGAAGTGGTCTCGGTTAAGGACAGTGACGTGGTAGCAAGACGGTGGCACGTACGCAAAGCAAGAGTCTGATCCGGTCAAGATGTTCAATCGTTTGTCAACAAGCTGTGCGAAGCGCCACAGTTGGCAAGTGACGGTTGCATCAGGCAGCGGACGTCCCAGCGCTACGCCCGAAGGATCGAAGGCAGCAGGCTTCAAGTACCACCTTCCCTCCTTTAGCTCGCTCAATTCATCCCTTGAGCGGCAAATGTCATCGTCGGTAAACTTCTTTCGGTCCTTGCACTCACGGCTCATCTGACGGTACAAGGTCTGGCACTGTTGCAGGAAATCCCGTGGCTTATTCATCCCAGAGGCACCTCGGATTCGATCTCCCAGGGTTTCTTGGGATCCGGGCGGATCATGATCGCCAGGCGTTCGACGCGCAGGACCCTGTCCCTGACGCGGGCTGCGAGTTCGCTTTCCAACCGTTTCACGATTGAGTCCTGTTCTTCCGGGTCAACCATCGTCAGTAGTGTCAAATGTGGACGAAAACACTTCAAAATATAGGGCGCTAAATAGCGCTGGATCATCAGTTCAGCACGGCCGAAGCTTTGATCCCTCGTAACCGAAGTTAGCCCGAGTGTGTAATTTGACGCCAGGGCTCGCCGATAGATACGGAAGACTACCTCTACGTGTATCGCTTCAAGAAAACCGCTCGGATCATCAGCCACTATCGAGACAGAAGTGTCGTCGGGCGTTCTCGGTTTCACTTGCAAATGATCGAGATCAAAAGGCCTGAGCTGTCGAGCCAAGTAGACAACTTCGTTTCTGGCTACGCGCGCATCTTGCTGTGACGAAAAATACAGAGCGTCACAAACGGTCAGATGGAATCCGAAATCTCGAGCGGAGCCAACTTTGTCCCGCCATGTCGAGTTAACTGGCGATTGTTCATACACGTTGTAGCCAAGGATTTCAGAACCAAAACGGTATAGATCCGAATCAGGAGGGGGCACAATATACAGTGCAAAGGCGGTAAGACTGCCGAGAGCTGCGTTTGTTCTAAGACGGTGGTCGCGTACATCGAAGACGAGTTGGGCGTCGCGTGCGTCGGACTTCACCCGTTGATACTGATATTCAAGGAAGTCGATCAGAGGCTTCATTGCCTCATCAGTTTTCAAGAAATGGAGCACAGGGCTGTAGTTGCCCAACAACGCATAGCCGTAGGGGTAGACGAAATAGTGATCGTCTGCTATGAGAAGGGCAAAGGTAGGATAATGAGTAAATAACCCGATTTTGAAGTGGGCAGCGCAGTTACAATCCTGGCGCACTTTTAGCAACGTGCCGATGCGGTTACGGAGACCTGAGGCACCAACCCGGGGGGGCGTGTCCCCAAGCTCCTCCTCTATGAGCCGCGTCTCGACCGCCGGACTTTGCGGATCTGCAAAGTAGACCTCCAGTTCACATTCTCCATGCACTACCCTTTGTATCAGCGACTTGGTGAACGGATCTTTTTGCAAAAGGTTCAACCCTGTGCCGATCAAAACAACCCGTTTGGCGGTGAGGACGGTTTGTTTGGCAATATCCTCGAATAACGGGCTCTCGCTCTCGGCGATCAAATTCCATTTGAGTCCCGCCCCTTTCCTACCAACAGCGCGAAGGCCCTCGACATCGCGGCTAAGCCAAGCGAACAGTTGGTATGTCAGCTCGTTAGCGACGAAGCGGGCATCAGCATCCTCAAACCGATAGCATTCAATGTATTTGCGCAATTTCAATCGGCTCGGCTCAACTTTGGACCAAGCATTCCGATCGAGAACAATGGGCAAAACAAAAGGTCTCCCAAGGGCATCCTCGCGTTGCAGTGCCCACTCCAGTTCTTGCTGCACCCATTTAGACTTTATCGCTTTTGGATCCACAAAAATAACTACGAAATCCGCACCCTCTTGTATAGCTGCCCTTATCGAAAATGGTAAATTTTCCCCAATCAAGAGGTCGTTTTCGGCAATCCAAGGGCGCACGTGCGCGGGGAGGTGTTGCTTAATATCACGAACCAGAGGCCCACGTTCAAAGTGGTAACTCAGAAAGATCCTCATACAAAGATCCTCATACTAGGCAGTCCTCAGCCGAAGATTGTAGCGGAGACGCCCATCATTTACCTAGCGGATAGTTGTACCAAGACTCGCGGATCGTTTTGGATTAAGTTACAGAATGCGCATTCGGCGTTACCCTCAAATGAATGCCGTTACTCCGAGGTGAAGTAATCCACCATGACAGGATTTTCGAACAGCGAGTAGTCGCGCGTAACCACCGTGATGCCGCTGTCAGTGACGTGGTACTTCTGACGGTCGGCTTCGGTGTCATAACCGATGACTGTTCCTTCTGGAATGTCGACGTCGCGGTCAATGATGGCCTTGCGGATGCGGCAATGGCGGCCAACGTTGACGTGGGAGAACAGGATGCTGCTATCAATCTCCGAGTAGGAGTTCACCCGCACATCGGGCGAAAGCACGCTGTTGCACACCGATCCGCCGGAGATGATGCAGCCCATGGAAACGATAGAGTCGTGCGCTTCCCCGGTGCGCCCGGGATCATTGAAGACGAACTTGGCCGGCGGATACTGCCGCATATGAGTGCGAATTGGCCACGCCTCATCGTAAAGGTTGAATACCGGGGCCACGGAAACGAGGTCCATGTTGGCCTCATAGTAGGCCTCCAGCGTCCCCACATCGCGCCAGTAAAGCGCTTCCTTCTTGTTCTCGTCGATAAAGTTGAATGCATAAGCCTTGTAATCGGCCGCCATTCTGGGCAGGATATCATGGCCAAAATCGTGACGCGAGGTTGGGTCTTCGGCGTCTTTCAGCAGGGCCGGAATGAGCACGTCGGCGTTAAAAACGTACACAGCCATCGAAGCCGAAATCTTGCGCGGATCGTACGGCGATCGCCGGTCGGTTTTTTCCGGCTTCTCCTGAAAGCCGAGGACCCGGCCGCTGTGATCAATGTCAACCACGCCAAAAGAACTGGCCTCTTCCGGATCCACTAAGATGGTCGCGATGGTGACGTCCGCCCCTGAGTCCTTGTGCTGCCGCAGCATCAGATCGTAGTTCATCTTGTAAATGTGGTCACCCGAAAGGACGTACACATACTTCGGCTGCTCGGACCCGATGGAATAGAGGTTCTGGTACACGGCGTCGGCGGTGCCCATGTACCAGTTCTCGCTGACCCGCTTCATCGGCGGCAGGATCTCGATGAACTCACCAAGCTCGTGGCCGACAACGTTGCTCCAGCCCTCGCGGATGTGGCGGTTCAGCGACAGCGCTTTGTACTGCGTCATGATATAAACCTTGCGGAGATCGGAATTGATGCAGTTGGAGAGCGTGAGGTCGATGATGCGGTAGATTCCGCCAAACGTGACGGCTGGTTTGGCGCGGTCGCGGGTCAGCGGATAGAGTCGCTCGCCCGCTCCGCCAGCCAGCAAGACTCCGAGGGTATCTCTCATCCTGGCTATTTCCCGAGTGGTAATTTCCCCGGCAGGGGTTTGTAAACTGGTTCACAGGAGGGTCGGCCGCGCCTTGGTGGCACATGCCGCCCCACAGGCGAAGTCGAATGTTAGCACAATGCAGTCCCTTCCGTAGTACACGATGCGGGGCCTTTGTGCTATTTCAAGTCATCCACTCGGATACGCAGCGACTTCAGAAACTTCACGTCCTGCGAGGTCATCCGGAAATCGGATGACGTCCGGACCCTAATCGGGCTCTTCTCTACGACCTCCTCATCGCGCTGGTTGACTCCTATGGTCGCCTCCAGCACGAGAAACACGTCGTACCC
>Ga0074046_10001325_pt1 | contig 22557 bp, 16 predicted proteins | sample BogForMeECP23OM3_FD_94441 | JGI IMG/M metagenome (GOLD analysis project Ga0074046, IMG submission 94441) | Bog forest soil microbial communities from Calvert Island, British Columbia, Canada - Bog Forest MetaG ECP23OM3 | ecosystem: Environmental > Terrestrial > Soil > Wetlands ...
CCGCACGTGACGGCGGCGCCTTATGTGGCGGAGTCGAAGCTTAATGTGGATGAGCTCGGCTTTGCCGGTCTCGCTAGCTTTTTGCATATTTCGCCATCGGTTGGCCCCTTTTCTTACTTTGACGCGCGTGCCTCTGCGACCCAAACCCTGTTCGATTGGAAGTCAATCAACGCTACCCGCGCGGCTAACCAGAGTTTGAAATCCGCCAGCTACACCTTCAAGGATGCGCGCGATCTGGTGGTGCTGGCCGTGGGCTATACCTATTTGCAGGCAATCGCCGACGAAGCCCGCATTGAAACGGCAGAAGCGCAGGTCAAGACGGCGCAGGCGGTCTACGATCAGGCTGCGGACCAGGTGAATGCCGGCACGTCGCCGGACATCGACGGCCTACGCGCCAAGGTCGAGCTCCAGACCCGGCAGCAGCAGTTGATCCAGGCGAAGAACAACTTCGCCATCCAGAAGCTGACCGTGGCGCGCGTGATCGGTTTGGCTCCCGGGCAGGAATTCGAATTCACCGACAAATCGCCATACCAGCCGGTCGAAGACATTACCGTCGATGAGGCTCTGAAACGCGCCTATGCTTCGCGTTCCGATTACCAGGCGGCTATGACCGACGTACGCGCGGCGGAATTTTCCCGTAAAGCGGCGCTGGGCGGCTATCTCCCGTCGCTCGCCCTGAACGCGGATTATGGGTTGGGAGGGTCGCATCCCTCCACGGCAACGCCAGTCGCCGACGTGCGGGGAACGCTGACGATTCCCATCTTTCAGGGTGGCAGCGTTCACGGTGACGTTTTGCAGGCCGACGCCAGACTCGAGCAGAGCCGTGAGCGCCTGGACAATCTGCGAGCGCAGATCGACTCCGACGTGCGCGCGGCGTTGCTGAACCTGCAGTCGTCGGCGGAGCAAGTGAATGTGGCGCGCAGCAACATTGATTTGGCGGAACAGACGCTGACCCAATCGCGCGATCGTTTCAGCGCAGGTGTCACCGATACCGTGGAAGTAGTGCAGTCGCAAGAGCTGGTCGCGAGCGCGCACGAACAGTACATCTCGAGTCTCTACAACTATAATTATGCAAAAATTTCCCTGGTTCGCGCTCTGGGCATCGCTGAGGCGGGCGTCAGAGAATATTTCAAAGGAAAATGAACATGGCGGAAGAAAACCCACCCCGGTCGGCGCCTGACGCAGGCAAAGAATCCCCGGTCGATGCATCGCCCTTGACGAGTCGGGACTATACTCCGCCGGCGCGACGGAATCCCAATCGCCGCAGAAACGTCGCGATTCTGGCCGTCATCGTGGTGGTGATTGTCGGGGGCGTGTTCTTGTGGCGCTACCTCAGCAGCTATGAATCGACCGACGACGCACAGGCGGATGTTCACCTCTATCCGGTCAGCGCTCGTGTTTCCGGCTACGTGGTAAAGGTCAACGTCGAGGACAACCAGTGGGTGGAAAAAGGCACGGTGCTGGTGGAGATCGACCCGAAGGACTATGAAGTTGCGGTTGCGCAGGCGCAAGCGAATCTCACGAATGCCGAAGCGACGGCGCAATCGCTGAATATCACAGTTCCGATATCTTCAGTGAATAGTTCAAGCCAACTGAGGTTCACTGCATCCGGCATCGAAGACGCTAACGCCGGAATCATCGCCGCCGAAAGGCAGCTGACCGCCGCTCATGCCCAGGTGGAGTCGGCCGAGGCGAACGATGTGAAAGCGCAAGACGATCTCCAGCGCTACAAGTTACTGGTCGACAAGCGGGAAGTATCGCAGCAAATCTACGATCAAGCATTGGCCACGGCTAAATCGAGCACCGCGACAGTAGCGGCCGCCCGCGCCAGTGAGTCCGCAGCGCAGCAATTCGTCCAGCAGGCCCGGAGTCGCCTGACGCAAGCCGATGCGAATCATCAATACGCGAAGACCGGGCCGCAGCAGGTGTCGTCAACCCAAGCACGCGCGCGAGCTGCGGTCGCGGATGTTGAACAAAAGCGCGCGCTACTTGAGCAGGCCCAACTGAATCTCGGATATACGAAGATCGTCGCTCCGGTCACAGGTGAAGTAAATAAGACGGTGGTGGTTGGGATGAATGTTCAAGACGGACAGCAACTCCTCACCGTGGTGCCACTTGATGAAGTGTGGGTCACCGCCAATTTTAAGGAGACGCAGCTTAGGCACATGCGCGTTGGACAGAAAGCGGAAATCCATATTGACTCGAGCGGGCGCACGCTCAAGGGCCATGTGGACAGCATTGCAGGAGCAACGGGCCCACTATTCAGTTTACTTCCGCCGGAGAATGCCACCGGAAACTACGTGAAAATTGTCCAGCGGATTCCAGTAAAGATCGTTCTCGATGCGGGCGAAAACAAGGATCGCCGGCTTCGACCCGGCATGAACGTGGTGCCCGACGTTTACCTGCAATGAGTTCCGTTCATGAGTTACGCCCAATGATTTGCGCAAAATGAGTTCCGCAAAATGAGTTCCGCTGCGCTCACCCTCGACCAGGCAGTTTGGCGGCCTAAGTACAATCCTTGGCTGATTGCCGTTGTCGTGGCGCTGGCCGCCTTCATGGAGGTCCTCGACACCAGCATCGCGAACGTGGCCCTGCCGTATATGGCCGGGAATCTGGGCGCGAGCAACGACCAAAGTACGTGGGTGTTGACTTCTTATCTGGTCTCGAACGCCATCATCCTGCCGATCAGCGGCTGGCTCGCCGGCGCCTTCGGACGCAAGCGCTTCTTCATGTCCTGCCTGGCTATCTTTACCGTAAGTTCTTTGCTTTGCGGCATAGCGCCGAGTCTCGGGTTTCTTCTCCTCTTCCGGGTGTTGCAAGGCGTGGGCGGCGGCGGGTTGCAGCCGATGGCCCAGGCCATTCTGGCGGACACCTTTCCCCCACAACAGCGAGGCCTGGCGTTTGCGCTGTATGGCATTACGGCCATCATGGCGCCCACGATCGGCCCAACCCTGGGTGGATGGATTACCTTCAACTATTCCTGGCGGTGGATTTTTTTCATCAATCTCCCGGTCGGCTTGGCGACATGGTTTCTGGTGCGGCGCTTTGTCGAAGATCCTCCTTATTTAAGCCGGCTCAAGTCGGCTGGGGTCAAGTTGGACTACATTGGCATCGCTCTGCTAACTCTGGGTATTGGGGCGTTGCAGGTGCTGCTCGACAAGGGCCAGGAAGATGATTGGTTCGGGTCGCGCTTCATCACGACTTTAATCGTCGTCGCGACCGTATGCCTGATTTCGCTGGTGATCTGGGAGTGGTATCAAAAGGCGCCAATCATCGACGTCCACATGTTCAAGAGCTTTAACTTCGCGAGTGCGAGCCTGATGATGTTCACGCTGGGAATCTTGTTATTCAGCAGCCTGGTCCTGATGCCGCAGTTCCTCCAAACGCTCGTGGGCTACACCTCCCAACTGGCTGGGCTCGCTCTTTCAGCGGGAGGTCTGGTTTTGCTGTTTGAGATGCCCATCATGGGCCAACTGACGACCAAGATCCAGGCGCGCTACCTGATCGCCTTCGGCTGGCTAGCCTTGTCTATCGCGATGTTCTATTCCACCAAGCGGATTGACTTGCAGATCAGCTTCAGTGCCGCCGTGTGGCTGCGCATCACCCAGGTGATTGGTTTGGGGTTCCTGTTCGTGCCGATCACGCTGGTGGCTTACATCGGAATTGCGCCGGAGAAGAACAACGCGGTCGCCGGAATCGTCAACTTCATGCGCAATATGGGAAGCAGCGTGGGAACGTCCTTAGTCACTACTTTGATTGCGCGGCGCTCGCAATTCCATCAAGCAAGGCTGGTGCAGAATGTACGGGTTGACAATCCTAATTTCATGAATTCGGCAAACGGTTTGGCTCAGCATCTGGCAAACTCTGGCGTGGGCAGGCACGAGGCGCAGATAACGGCGTACGCCAGGATTTACCAAGCCCTGCAAGCGCAGGCGGCAAGCCTCGCATACATCGATACCTTCATGGTTCTTTCCGTGGGCGCGGCGATCATGTTCTGTCTGGCTTTCGTTTTGAAGAAGAATGATCCAGGTGGTGGTGGAGTAAGGGTAGCGGAGTAATTCATCAATCTGGTGTAATGCAGGAGACAACAAGAGTCAGAGACGCGGTCATGCTGGAAATTAAACTCATCCTTTGTCCCATTGATTTCTCGGAGTTTTCGATAAGGGCGTATCGCTATGCGTTATCGCTGGCCGAGCACTATCGCGCCAAGCTGGTGGCACAGCATATCGTAGAGCTATCGCGATATCCTTTCGCCGACTATGCTGCCTCCGCGGGAGACTATATGGAATTCTGCCGGGTGCTTGGCGAAGGTGGCAAGGAGCAATTAAAGGAATTCGTGAAGAAGCACACCCACAATGAAATTCAGCCAGAACTGGTGGTGCACCAGGGAACCGCCCCGGACTGCATTTTGTCGTTTGCGCAAGAGCATAAAGCGGACTTGATCGTCATGGGGACACACGGCCGACGAGGGTATGACCGGCTGGTGATGGGATCGGTGACCAACCGAGTGATGCGCAGGGCTCCCTGCCCGGTGCTGGCAATATGTAATCCGCCGCAGGAATCGGTATCCACAGATACGGCCGCAGGTAAAGAGCGGGGGCACCACTTGAGCCGAGTTCTTTTCTGTACGGATTTCTCCGAGGGTTCAGAGCGGGCTTTGAGTTATGCGATCTCTGCGACAGCGGAGTACGACGGCGAACTCACCCTGCTGCATGTATTGGAGGAGGTCCCAAGCAAGGCCAAGACAGAAGAAGCCATAGCAGCGGCGACGGAGAGACTCAATAAACTGATTCCACCGGAGGAACGCAAGACACTCAAGACTAAGACCGCGGTGCGCATCGGAAAGCCATACCGGCAAATCATTCAGCTCGCCCTGGAAGCGCAAATCGACCTGGTGGCGATGGGAGTGCGTGGCCGTGGCGCCGTGGATCTGGCGGTGTTTGGTTCGACAACCTATCGGGTGCTGCAGTTGGGACCCTGCCCCGTTCTTGCGGTCCAGGTTTGAGTGTAAGACGCAGGTTATTTCGACGCAGATGATCAAAATCGTCACCATTGAACGCGAGTACGGAAGCGGCGGCGGCGAAATCGCTCAACTGGTTGCGAAGCGGCTGGGCTGGAAGCTGTGGGATCAGTTGCTGACGGAGGAGATCGCGCGGCTTGCTGACTGTCCGAAGGCAGTCGTCGAGGGTCGAGAGGAACGGACGGATCCCCTGTACTACCGGCTTTTCAAATCCTTTTTGCGCGGGAGTTATGAAGGAAGCCTCAATGCGCACAAGCTCAAGCTGGTCGACAGCGAATGCATTTTGAAGTTTACCGAACAAGTCGTTCAGCACGCGGCGAAAACCGGGAACTCTGTCATCGTCGGAAGGGGGTCGCAGCAGTTTCTCAAGAACCGCCAGGACACGTTGCGTGTGTTTCTTTACGCTCCCAGGGAAGATAAAGTGCGGCGCCTGTTGGCTCGCGGCAAAAGTGAGAAGGAAGCCGAACAGCTGGTGGATACCGTTGATCGGGAACGCGTCGCTTTCATCCAGAAGTATTTCCACGTCGAATGGCCTGACCGCGCCATTTACCACACCATGATCAATACTACGATCGGCGATGAGGCGGTCGTGCACATGATTCTGGACGTTATGAAAACACTCGAGGCAAGAGTCACTGCCTGAGCGCTCGCAGAATAGATCGGTCGCGATTCGCTTGGGCGCGCAAACCACTCCTGATTCAGCCGATTCGCTCGCCATCGACGGAATATCTGCGATCATGATATCTACGATCATCGCAGCAGCGGAATCAAGACCGTGAAAGAAGAATTCATCTTCGGTCGTGAGGAGGAGAGGCGGAACATTCGCGACCGGCTGACCAAGAGGAAACCCTTCCTCATTCATGGTCCTGCGGGAGTGGGAAAGACTCTTCTCTTGCGCAGCGTTCTTCCGGAGTTCTCCGATGTGCTCTATTGTGAAAACGCGGCCACCACGCTGACCATATTTCGGGCTTTGGCCCGGAATCTATTGCGATTGCACAATGTCCGCGCGGTTGCCGCATTTCGCAACGAAGGGGCCATCAAAGCGAAATCAGCGGTTGCCCTGAAGGGAATCGTGATGGACTCGCTCCTCGAAGGCAAATACTGCATTCTTTTGGACCACCTGAAACGCCCCTCATACGCGCTGGCCGCAGCAGTTCGCGAAATCATGGGCTGGGGATTGACGCCCGTGATGGCGATCGCCCGGTCTTGTCACATGGAAGACGTCGGATTCCTCCAGCCGTTTTATTCCGACCGCTCGGAGAAGTGTGAGATTCGCAATTTCGCACCCGAGGGCGCCGAGCAGTTCGCTGGTGAAGTCGTGAAGAGGAAGGGACTCTCGGCGCAAAACATGCGAGAGTTCCTGGAGAAAGTATTGGAGTTTAGCGGCGGCAATCCCGGTGCCATCCTGGCTATGCTGGAGATGGCGGGCTATCCCAAGTATCGTTCCGATGAACATATCAAGATTACGCCGCTGTACATCGATTTCCGCATGAACTGGGATCCAGTCGGAAAGCGTTAAGAAATCTTCTCATTTGTAGAACCTCAATCAACCCTCCTCCTCGCCCTCGGACGGAGTTTGAAATTGACTTCACCCCTTGCTCTTAGCCATAATCACCGCAGGTGTTGGAGTTCGCCTTTAACCGCCCCACGGGCAGATGACTCCTACGAAGAAGGAAGTTTCTTGGTAGGGGTTCGTGTGGTTGTTGCGCTCGCCACGTTCCTCCTCAATCCAGGAAATTTCCGGTAACCTTGCGCATCTGCACACGACCTGTGCGTATGCAGAGCTGCGCAACGGATGCATCGATGCCCGAAGAATCGGCAAATTCGCTCAATTCGAATCAGGAGCGGCGTCTGAGTGTGACCTGCCGCTACATCGACAAGCTGCTAGCCGACATGGAGAGCGCGCTCAACGTTTCTGCGTCAAAGCTGGCGTTCCCGCAGTACGCTCCCGACATAACCTCTGCTCAACGGTGCGTCATCGAAGACTACATCAGTTGCATCCGGGCACAATTGGTTCGCGTGCTGGATGGCCAAAATATTGAACGTCCAGCGGCTGACATTCCGGTCTCACGCTCGCTTCACTCGACCCTTACGTTCGTAAACATCGCGGTTGAGGAATTGAAGCCTGAGTACATGTGCGGCTATGGGGAAGTAACGCCCGAGGCCGCGGTTGAATTGAACCGCATTGCCGGAGAATTGAAAGGCCTGGTGAGACAGCTGGATCATTACGTGACTCGCGGGGACGGAGAAAACCTGCCACAACGGCTCGAGAAAGGAAACAGGACGACTTGCTGAAATACGTGATGGTTGGCATTGGAGGCTGTCTGGGGTCGGTTCTGCGCTTTTGGCTTGGCAGCTACATCGGCAGCAGGATGGGAACTCGTTTTCCCTATGGAACGTTCGTGATCAACATCACGGGTTCGTTTCTGATTGGCTTGGTCTTTGCGTTGTTGACGGCGAGAACTCAGTGGAGTCCCAACTGGCGATATCTCATCCCAATCGGCTTCATCGGGGGCTACACGACGTTCTCCAGCTTCGAGTTTGAGACGCTCCGGTCGATCCAGGATGGCCAGATCGGGCTTGGACTGCTCTACGTGGCGCTGAGCGTGACGGTCGGCTTTGTTGCAGTATGGGGAGGCATGATGGCAGGGAGGGCAATCTCGTGAAAGTTTCCACCCACACGACCGAACTTGCCAGGAACTCGAAGCCTTTCTTGAAACAGCTGAAACATGGCGTGCATGAGAGGGGCGGACTGCCGGTCCACGTGGCAGAATCTATAGTTAGTCAGAGAGAGTTCTAATTTCAGGAGGACAACATGCTCAAAGCGGGGCCAGGTAAGAAGGTCGGCATTTACGTGGCTGAGGACCAGCAGTACCACGGGAGCTCCGCCTATGCTGCGATTCTGGATTTTCTCTTCTTCCATCGCGTGTCAGGCGCGACGGTGACGCGCGGCATCGCCGGATTCGGAGCAGATCATCATCTTCACACGACCAGCCTCGTGGACCTGGCAGTTCATCTTCCTGTCAAGATCGAATTCATCGAAACCGCGGAGAAGGTAGAGGAGCTACTACCCAAACTGCAAGCGATGGCAGGCACCGGGCTGATTGAGATGCACGACACCACCATCGTCAAACCCGCCGAGACGCAACAAAAAGCGGCTGCGCCCGTGGCCCCCGCTTTGAAGCGTGAGGGCAAAGCCAAGATGATGCGGATCTACATCGGAGAAAACGACAAGTGGAATGGCAAGCCGTTGTATGAAGCCATCGTCAATGGCCTGCGGTCGAACGACATTGCCGGCGTAACCGTTTACCGTGGGATTCTCGGCTATGGCGCCAATCGCAGAATTCACAAAGACGCTGCCCTGAGTCTTTCCCATGATCGTCCGATTCTGCTGTCGGTGGTTGATACGGAAGAAAAGCTGAAGGCATTTATGCCGATTCTTGACCAGATGGTGCAGCAAGGCGTCGTCGTGCTATCCGACGTGGACGTTATCAAGTACACGCATAATTACGACAAGGCCGAGCGGAGACAAGAGGCGCGTATATGAAACTCGAGGGGAAAGCAAAGATGTTACGCATCCATTTCGGCGAGGATGACAAGTGGCACGGCAAACCGCTATACGAGGGCATCGTAGCCAAGTGCCGGGAACTCGACATTGCGGGCGCCACGGTTTTTCGCGGGATCGAAGGCTACGGAGCGAGCACGCTCATTCACAAGGCGCATCTGCTCCGGTCTTCGGACCGCCCAATCATGGTCTCAGTGATCGACACCGAGCAGAACATCAAGAAATTGCTTCCGGCTCTGGATGAAATGGTGGACGAAGGGTTGATCGCGATGTCCGAAGTGGAGGTCATCCGCTACGTGCACCAGGATGGAGTGCGCTCTCCGGCGTCGTAGCCGTGCTGTGTGGGAGCTAGACCGTAAGAAATGAGATATGGGGATCGATTCAAAAGAGAGCTCATTGCTTGAGAAGCCCAAGCTTGACAAGCCCAAGCTTGAGAAACCGAATGTCTCGGCCGCAGCGTCTGAGCAGGGGCAGATCTCCCCAGGAAGTTCTCCAGGAGAATCAGCGCTCTTGCGCCTGGCCGAGTTGGCTGAGGCGTTTGAAGCCGACCAAGTCGCTGCCGATGCGCGCTCCCTGGCGGAGCGGGTATCCGAGGGGCGCTTCTACGTTGCTTGCATCGGTCAGTTCAAGCGCGGCAAATCCTCCATCCTGAATGCGCTGGTGGGCGATAGTGTGCTGCCGACTGGCGTCGTGCCGGTCACCACCATACCCACCATCGTCCGCTACGGCAGCCACATAACTGCGCGGGTGCGCTTCGAAGCCGGTGGATGGATCGAGATTCCGGTGGAAACAGTCGTGGAGTACGTCTCTGAAGATAGGAACCCCGAAAATGTAAAGCATGTGGCCGGACTGGAGATCTTCATGCCCAGTCCGCTGCTGGCGACCGGCATGTGCTTTGTGGATACGCCCGGACTAGGATCGGTGTTCACTGGCAATACGACAGCAACCCAGGCCTTCATTCCTCATATCGACGCGGCGCTGGTCGTCATCGGAGCCGATCCGCCTCTGTCAGGGGAGGAACTGGTCCTGATTGAGGAAGTGTCCCAGCACGTTCAGGATCTCATTGTCACCGTGAACAAGGCGGATCGCACTACGGACGCAGAACGAGCCGCAGCCGTGGCTTTCGCGCGACGGCAGCTCGAAAAGCGACTCCAACATCCCGTGGGACCTCTGTTTGAAGTCAGCGCGGCGGAGCAACTTGAACATCGGGGCACAGGTCGGGACTCGGGGCATGATTGGGGAAAGCTGGTCGCTTCGCTGAACCGGTTGGTCGAAGGGTCGGGCCGTCGCCTGGTCCAGGCGGCTTGCGAACGCGGACTTGTGCGGATCAGCGAGCAGCTTCTCGCCATCATCACGGAAGATCGCGCGGCGCTGCAGCGGCCCATCGAAGAATCGGAGAGACGCATCAGCGCGATGAAACAAACCATTGCCGACGCCGAGCGGTCGATGCGGGAGCTGGCTTATCTCTTCATGGCTGAACAACAGCATCTCTCCGACATGTTTGTCGATCGCCACAAGGCATTTCGCGCGCGCGTGATGCCACAGGCGAGCCGGGAGTTCGAGGTTGAGTTGCAATCCATATCTCTCGGGTTAGGGCCATCGTACCGCCGTCGCATCTTCCGCGAGGCGCAGGAACTGGCACGGCGTCATGTCGTCCCCTGGTTGAAGCCCGAGCAGGAAGATGCGGAGAAAGAATATCGGCATGTTGCGCGGCGGTTCGTGGAGATGGCCAATGAGTTTCTGAAGAAGCTTGCTGACGCCGGCATTCCAGAATTGGCGCTGATGCCCCATGCTCTCGATCCGGAGCACGGATTTCGCGTCCGCTCGGAATTCACTTTCCTGGACTTCATTGAAGTCGCACAGCCGGCCTCGCCGCTGCGCTGGCTGGCTGACCTGATTCTTGGTTTGCTTGGGGGGAAGTTAATCAAGGACGATGCCCGAAGGTTTCTCGCCAGGCTGCTCGAATTCAACAGCACCCGGGTGCAGAGCGACATTCTCAATCGGGTTCAAGAGAGCCGCGGGAAGTTAGAAACCGAAATTCGCAAGTTGTTGCACGAAGTCAGCCGCATGGCCGAGCAAGCTCTGGCCCGCGCGAAAAGAGTACGAGAAGAAGGCGCCCCGGCAGTTCAAGCGGCGTTAGATCGGCTCGACTCCTTGGAGCGGGAAGTGCGCCGACTTCGTGCCCCGGGGAACTTCGGAGAATCAAACCATCCAGACATCTGAGCAATTCTGCGCCACCACGATGTCAGCACCAGGCAGCGTTTCTACATCAAAACCTTGCGTGAGATGTCACCACCTGCCATGAAGCAGCTTGAGGCACAGGTCGCTTGTACGGCAGTTGTACAGCAGAAACCGCCCAGCGATTTGGTAAACTAAAGAAAGTAAACCAAAAGCCGACGTAGCTCAGTTGGTAGAGCAGCCGATTCGTAATCGGCAGGTCATCAGTTCAAGTCTGATCGTCGGCTCCATTCTCGAAAAATCCGGAGCGCGGCTTCCCCACCGGGCTCCGGCGCCGCGAACCAGGAGACCAGTTCACGGCAAAGTTGTTCGGCTGTGCCTGTTGCTAGTCTCCCGTACCAGCGAGCCGGACGATTTGCGTATCTATGGTGTATATGTCCCGCGTCCTTCACCACCAACGTCGCGGTGCGCGCCCCAAAGTCACCGTGATCGTGTGCGCCATCTTCTCGGTTACCTTTCCGGGGTGACTTTATGCCTTTTAACTACGGCACTTGGAAAACCACATTGCTGGTGAGCGTGCCGTTGGGCGTTACCACCTGAACTTTTCCGGTGCTTGCGCCGACCGGTACGTTGGTCGTGATTTCGGAACTGGATGCCACCTTGAACGTAGCTGCCGTCCCGTTAAATGTGACGCTGGTTGCGCCTGTCAGATCCGTTCCCAGAATCTTGACGGCCGCTTTCACCTTGCCGGAGGTTGGCAGTGTTTCCACAAACGGGCCGAGACCCATGTCCAGGCTGAAGATCGTGCCGACGCATACGATGCTGTTGCATGGCCAGCTAATCCCGCCCTCCTGCATTGTCCCGTAGAAAGTCCCATTGGTGTCCTGCATCAGCGTGCCGCCGCCGGCCGGGCCAGATCCGTCCGTACCGTCGAAGTTGTGCAGCGTCGTCAGCGTTCCGCTGGGAGTGAATTGGAAGATTGTGCCTTGGTCGTTGTTGTTGACTCCGCCAAACCACGTTATCCCGTAGAAATTCCCATCGGTAGCTAGATAGAGGTTCGCGGGTTGTTCGCCGTCCGCGCAGTTTTGCAGGCTACAGAAGTTGTAAAGCGTGGTCAGGTCGCCGCCCGAGGTGACGGTGAAAAAGGTGCCTCCGGCGCCGTAAGTGCCGCTACCACCGTCAGCCGTCGTCCCGTAGAAACTCCCGTCGGCGCCCTGGACCAGCGCCGAGCTGGATTGAGTGAAACCCGGAAAGTTGTAAAGGGTTGTCAGAGTACCGCCGAGCGTGATCTTGAAAATCGTTCCATAACCATCATTGACCCCGTCGTTCCCGCCCACCGATGTCGTCCCGTACAGGTTCCCGTCGCTGCCTTCAACCAGCGCAAAGTTGGGCTGGGCGCCGTCCGTGCAGGCGCCGTTTTGGAAGACAGAACAAAAGGAGTAGAGGGTCGTCAGCTTGCCCGCTGCGGTCATCTTGAAGACGTTGCCCTGACCGTTGGCCCCGCCATTCACCGTTGTGCCGTAGAAGTCCCCATTGGAGGCTAGAATCAGCGACGCTCTGGGAACGGCGTTGGCGTTGGTGTATAGAACTTTCAACTTGCCATGCGTGGTGAGTCTGATGATCTCACCATCGAGAGCTACCCCGTAGAAATCCCCATTTGTTCCCTCAACCAAATTGGCTGAAGGCGCCTGGGCGTCCCTGCAGGCTCCAGGGTCGTAAAAGGAGCAAATTAACTTCTCGTCGCCGCTTGTGTTAATTTTGAAAAATACGCCGGAGTCGAACTCGTCTCCGCCTGCCGCCGTTACGCCGTATAAATTTCCGTCTGTTCCCTGCACCAGCCCCATGGGGTAGGCTCCGTAATTACTGGCTGTCCCTTGGAAGGAGTACAGCAAGGTGAAAGTTTGAGCCGGCGCGGGGCGAACCGCCGCGGCGAGGAAAAAGAATAGGGGAAGCATGGTGAGCGCAACTGCGGCCATACTAAATTTCTCACTTTGATGGCGAATGCTATACATTGAAGGGTCTCCTGAGAGGGTTGAGTCTTCTTACGGGGGAATTTGCGCCGGAGTTGCCCGCAGCCTCTGCCTCAAGGGTGTGAATCACTCCGAACACGGCGCTCACTTTCGCCGAAAACCGAGCCCCAGTCAATTCCCTGCCGGTCACGCTTCGGCTAAATCCCGGTAACGCCGTAAGTATTTTTGTTTTAGCGCGATAGGGCAAACGGTAACGTGGTTTTAGAACGCAAAAACCCGCCCGCTACCTTTCGGAATCAAAGCGGCTCGCTCGGCCCGGATGTGTTAAGATTTTGTCACTCTCCCCCCCACTGCCAAGAGTTATGCCAGCAGGTATTTCTTCCAATGCCGTAGTGCGATTCGGAGTCTTCGAGGCCGATCTGCGCTCGGGCGAATTGCGCAAGCTTGGGAATAAGGTCAAAATTCAGGAATTGCCGTTTCAGGCACTGAAGCTGCTACTCAGCCGTCCCAACGAAGTTCTTAGCCGGGAAGAGATTCGTCAGAGCCTGTGGCCGGACGGTGTATTTGTGGATTTCGATCGCGGCGTGATCAGTGCGATCAATCGTCTGCGCGACGCGCTCGGCGATTCCGCGGAGAACCCCGTTTTCATCGAAACCGTCGGGCGTCGCGGCTATCGTTGGATTGCGCCCACACACGCCGAGTCTCCAATGGAGGTGGAGGTTAGCGCCGCGCTGGGAGATGTGGCTGTAGCCGCTGCTCCTGCGGCCCCCCCATCCGCTGGTTATTGGAAATGGAAATTTCTTCTTGTCCTTCCGGCGCTGGCAGGGCTCTTTGCGGCCGGACATTACTGGCCAAGGCATGAAACGACGTCTGGCAAGACGAGCGCCGTCGCGCCTGCCGCATCTTCTGCGCCCGGAGTCGCTCATCCTGCCGCTAATCGCGAAGCCGAAGAGTTCTATCTCAAGGGCCGCTACTACTGGGAGAAACGAACTCCCGAAAGCCTGAACAAAGCTGTGGACGCCTTCACCCAAGCCATCGTCCACGATCCGAACTACGCACAAGCTTATGTAGGACTCGCCGACTGCTACAACTTGCTGCGCGAATACACGGTCATGCCCTCCTCAGAGGCATACCCGAGGGCTCTTTCCGCCGCAAGAAAAGCGGTCGAACTCGACGATCGGTCTTCGGAGGCGCACGCTGCTCTCGCCTTCGTCTCTTTTTACGGCATGTGGGACGCCGCCACAGCCGAGCGGGAATTCCGGCGGGCGATTGCGCTCGATCCCAACAACGCCGTCGCTCATCACTGGTATGCGACTTATCTCATGAGTCTTGGCCGCTATCCCGAGTCGCTTGCGGAAATCGAACGCGCCCGCACACTCGATCCCGCTTCAAAATCAGTGCTGGCCGACAAGGGTGCGATTTTGTTCAACGCCGGCCAGCGGCAGGAAGGCATAGCCCTGCTCCGACAGATAGAGGAGAACGAGCCCGACTTTATCTCTCCGCATCGCTTTCTGGGGGAGATCTACCTGATAACGGGGGACTATGGACGTTACCTGACCGAAGCGAGAAGCGAAGCGATTTTGGTGCACGACAGCTCCGCCATCGCCACCGTCGACGCCGCGGAAAAGGGCTTCGCCACGGCGGGCGGCAAAGGTTTGCTGGAAGCCCTGCTGCGGCGGCAGCAAGAACTCTATGATCGTGGACAGTTTTCCGCTTTCTTCCTCGCGGAAACATGCTCTGTCGCCGGAAGAAAGCAAAAGGCCCTGCACTACTTGAAGCTTGCCTATGATCAGCACGCCGACGGTCTTATTATGATGAGATCCGTACGTGCCTTCGACAACTTGCACGACGACCCGGCCTTCCGCCGCGTGCTCGCCGATGCAGGACTGCCTCCCTTCCCCTGAACTATCCCGAGTGGCGGCGCAAATATTTCCATCTGGCGTTGCGCAGCGCGGGAGAAGAACCTGCAAGGTTCCGAGGCTCGGGAACAAGTTATGGGACGCCCCGCTACTCCACGACATCAGCATCGAGCACACGGTCCTGCTCCAGATAATGCGAAACGGCATACTGGGCTAGAAGCGGCGTCTGGAGGCGAATTTCGGCCCCAATCCATTCGCCCTTCGTGTGGGGCGCCTGGGGCGCGTGGCTGCAGCGTCCGCCACTACCGAATTGGGGGCCGAAGTCGGCGCTTTGGATTGGAGCAAACTGTTTGACCTCGCGCCAGGCTTCGTCGCCGACGGTGCCGGCTACGTCGATTTTCAGTCTTACGATCGGCATAAGATGGCATCACCTCACCTGGAATCGGCTCGCGTGACAGTGTAGGTGTAAGTCTTTGCACCGTCAAACTGTCAGCCGAAAAACAAAAGGGGAACGCTTGCCGTTCCCCTTTCGTCGTTTGCGCTGCGCCAGCTTTGGCAGGTTCGCCCGCCGGCTCCGCGTGTAGCAGCCAATGCGGTTGCGGGCAAGTGAGCGGTTCAGAAGTACAGGGTCGACGTACTTCCGGAAACCGCCACGTTAAAGTTGCATTGCGGGCCTCCGCTGCCGAAGTAGTTATAGTAGGCACCGTAGAACTCCTCCGGGTTGACGAATTCATAGTTGGGATATCCGTGTGCGACGTAGCTGTCAAAAAATTGAGTTGACCCGGAGGCGGGATACTCCGAGCAGGAGGTGACGTTGTATGCCTCAAGCACGCCAGCGAACGCCCAAACCCAATGTTCCCCTGAAATGTGGATGCTGATCGTGGAATAGGCGCCGCTGGTCATGTCCTGCGCACTCACAAAGTAATCATCGGTGCTGCCTGAAACGCCCGTTTGTTCGGTATAGCCCTGAATCAGGTCGCCCGAATGGACCTTCTCTAGCGGGCTATAGAAGGCATAATTGTCTGGTCCTACGAGCCAGCTGCCGATCCCCCAGTAGTTGCCACCCCCGTTCCTGCTTCCGTTCCCGTATTGGAGCACAGGTTGCAAGACCCAGTTCCCGCCCGTGGGCTCAATGCCGTTCCAGAGATAAATCAAAGCGCCATTGTCCTTGGGAGCCGCCGGAACATTCCAATAGCCGAACATATAATCGATGTTGTCACTCGCGCCCAACGATAACTCCCACTGCGAGGTTTCGACCCAGCCGTCTCCATAGCTGGGTTCTTGCTTGCTACCTCCCAGGTGACGGGTGTCGATGCCAGCCTCAGGGCAGGGATCGTAGTGGGCGATGACTTGGCCGTTCATCGTCACATCGCCGGTCGGTTCGCCGTTGTCGCCGAATTCGACCCGCGCGCCATTTGGGACTTCGTGAACGCAATCGGGACTGATAAGTTTGCCGGGAATCTGCACCCAGCCGGGATGCTCTGCCTTAAGTTGACTGTAGCTCTTCCCCGTTTGCGCGCTTAACATTCCACTGGTGACGAACAGGAAAGTTGCGGCGCTGGCCAGGACGCGGTTGATGGTTCGTGTCATGCTTACGTTTTTCATAATAATTCTCCTTTTTAAGTGCTCCGTTTCGGAGCCTGAACTTGATTTCCAGGATTTTTTATCGGCGGTCCCCCATATCGTTCATGCGAAAGCCCGTCACTGGATGTAGCGGGGAACAGGGGGCAGAGGGGTCATCCTGACGGAAAAATCCGACCGAATTTTGATCTGGGTATGGCTGGCGCGCCCAGAGTCAATGTGATAATTTGCCTCTACGCCACATTTGCCTACGCCACAAAGAAGAGCCGAAGCTATGCCGGGTTTTTCTGAAGGTCCCTCAAAAGTCGAAGTCACTCAACTACTTAAAGCGTGGGGCGCGGGAGACGACAAGGCACTGGAGCAGTTGACCCCGGTAGTCGAGAATGAACTCCACCGGATCGCCCACCGCTGCATGGCCAGGGAAAGACCCGGTCACACTCTGCAAACCACGGCTCTGGTCAACGAGGTTTATCTCCGCCTGGTGGATGTCAACGCGGTGGATTGGCAGGACCGCGCTCATTTCTTCGCTATTTCAGCCCGCATGATGCGACGCATCCTGACGGATTTTGCGCGTTCGCGGAATTATCAGAAGCGAGGGGCGGGCGCAGTACAGGTTTCTTTCGACGAAGCCCTCATCGTTACTCCTGAGAAGGATGCGGATATCATGGCGCTCGACGAGGCCTTGACTGAGTTTGCTGTGCTGTATCCGCGGCAGAGTCAAGTGGTGGAACTTCGCTTTTTTGGCGGACTCGAAGTTAAGGAAGTGGCGGAGGCGCTGAAAATATCGCCCGAGACAATCAAGCGCGACTGGAGGTTCGCCAAAGCCTGGCTGTTGCGCGCCATGAGTGCCGAAACCAGCGGAGCCAAGGACGATGGGTGCTGAGATGGTTCCGGAAGAGGATGCGGAACGAGCGCGGCGGCTGGAGCAGCTCTACCACTCCGCACTGGAGCATCCCGAGGCTGAGCGCGGCGCATTTCTCGGAAATGCGTGTGGCGCAGATACGGTCCTCCGCCGAGAAGTGGAATCGCTGCTCGCTCATGACAAAGACGCGGAGGACTTTATTGAAGCACCGGCTCTGGAAGTGGCCGCCCGGCTGGTTGCTCAACAGCGAAAACGCTCAGACGAAGGAAGTGGTTCTGTCCTCGTAGGCCAGACCGTCTCGCATTACCGCATTCTGGAAAAATTGGGCGGAGGCGGGATGGGCGTCGTTTATAAAGCGCGCGATACCCGGCTGAGACGCCTAGTAGCGTTGAAGTTCCTGCCTGAGAGTTTTGCCGCGGACCCAACTGCCATCTTCAGATTCCAGCGTGAGGCGCGTGCCGCCAGCTCTCTCAACCATCGCAACATTTGTACGATCTATGACATCGGCGAAGAGGCAGGACGAGCCTTCATCGCCATGGAGTACCTGGACGGGCAGACGCTGAAACATGTCATCGAATCCGGGGCGCTCGCAACCGACCGGCTACTGCCACTGGCTCTACAAATCACTGAGGCTTTGGATGCCGCCCACTCCCAGGGCATCATTCATCGGGACGTGAAGCCGGCCAACATCTTTGTTACCCAGCGCGGCCAGATCAAAGTCCTGGACTTCGGACTGGCGAAGCTGGCCCGTGAACGCCATAAGGCAGCGACTGAGCCCGCGGGGTCCGGCTTGCTGGACGAAAGCTCAGTGGAGCAACTGACGAGCCCCGGCATAGCAATAGGGACGGTTGCATACATGTCGCCGGAACAGGCCCGCGGCGAAGAGCTCGATGTCCGCACGGACTTGTTTAGCCTCGGCGCTGTGTTCTACGAGATGGCCGCGGGGCGCCGTGCCTTTGATGGAAACACAGTCGCCGTGGTTTTTGACGCCATACTCAATCGCGATCCGCTCTCGACGGCCAGCCTGAATCCTCAACTGCCTGACGGGCTGACACATATCGTTGCCAAGGCTCTGCAGAAGGACCGCGCGGAACGCTACCAGTCGGCGGCTGAGATTCTCGGCGACTTGAAGGCCATCGCAGTCGGAAGGCGGGCTCGGATCGCCCGCGCCCTATCAAGTCGAAAGCTGCGGCTAACGGCGCTGGCGACGAGTTTGACGGCGATCGCGCTGGCGGGTCTGATTGGGCTGCTTCTTTATTATTCCGTCCGCAATCGTCAGTCGCGCGCCGGCCGAGATGCAGCTTCCTCTTTCGCGGTTCCGAACCCGAAGTCTCGCCGCTCGGTCGCGGTTCTCGGGTTCCGCAATCTTTCGGGGCGGCCCGACCAGGTGTGGGTGTCAACCGCTCTCTCGGAAATGGTAAACACCGAGCTTGCCGCGGGAGAAAAACTTCGCTTGGTTTCGGGCGAGGACATTGCCCGAACCAAACTCGATCTGTCGCTCACCGACACCGGAACTTTTTCCAAAGACACGCTGGCGCGTATGCGCAAGAACATGGGTAGCGACCTTGTCGTGCTCGGTTCCTACACGGTTCTCGGCGGGAAGTCCAACGAAAGCATCCGCCTCGACGTCCGAGTGCAAAATGCAACCAATGGAGAGACTGTTGCCGAGGTGGCGAGCGTAGGAACCGAAGATGACCTGTTCGATCTGGTCTCGCAAGCCGGAGCTCGCTTACGGGAAAAGCTGGGCGTGGAAGCAGTCACTCCCGCCGACGCCGTTAGCGTGCGCGCCTCGATGCCCGACAACCCGGAAGCGGCGCGCCTCTATGCTGAAGGTCTTGCCAAGTTCCGGGCCCTCGACGACTTGGCGGCACGCGATCTCCTTCAGGCGGCAGTCGTGGCCGACCCCAAGTATCCGTTGTCGCACGCGGCCCTGGCAGGAGCGTGGGCTGCGCTTGGATACGATGCCAAGGCAAGGGCGGAGGCCACCAAGGCCTTCCAGTTATCGGGCAAGCTCAGATACGAAGAACGGTTGGCGGTCGAGGGCCGATATCGGACCATAATTAACGATAACGAGAAAGCCATCGAGATCTTTCGCACCCTGTTCACGTTGTTTCCTGACAACCTCGATTACGGGCTGCGCCTGGCCGACGCTCAGTATGGAGCGGGAAAGGTGGACGATTCGGCCAATACGCTGGAGACTCTGCAAAAGCTTCCCGCGCCGCTGGGCGACGATCCCAGGATCGACATGAAGATGGCCTCGGCCTTTTCCGGTTCGGACGATGCTAAAGCGATCGCCGCGGACGACCGAGCCATAAAGAAGGGACTGGCCTCGGGCGCCACATTGCTGGTTGCCCGGGCGCAGGGAACCCGGTGTATCAACCTGATGGACAGCGGCAAAATAGATGATGGTATCGCAGCCTGCCAGGAAGCAGAGCGTCTCTATGCTTCTGCCGGCGACCGCAACGGGGTGGGGAAAGAGATAAACGACATCGCCAGTGCCCAGTTCGATCGGGGAAACATGGCCGAAGCTAAACGGTTGTTTCAGGAGGCGGCGCAAACTCTTCGCGAGGTCGGCAACGATGAGGGCGTTGCCACAACCCTGGCCAATCTTGCAGATATCGTGTACATCGAGGGAAATCTTGCCGAAGCGAAAGAACTTTTCCGGGAGGTGATTCCCAGATACCGCAAGATTGAAGATACCTCAGGCGAGGCTGACACGCTGGTGAATCTCGGCGCTCTGCTGACTGACCAGGCAGACCTCGGTGCGGCAGAGAACACGTACCAGCAGGCTCTCGCCTTGGCGCAACGGACGAATGATAAACACCTAATTGGATACGCACTGGCCGGACTGGGCGACTTGCAATTACGGCAGGGGAACCTGGCGGCAGCGCGGAAAACGTTTGAGCAGTCCCTCGTGATCCGCACCGAAGTCGGCGAAAAACAAACTGCGGCTGAATCTCGAACCCGTCTCGCCGAAGTGGCGATTGAAGAAGGCCACGCCGCCGACGCCGAGAAGTCGGCCCGTGAGACGATCAACGAGTTTCGCAGCCAACAACAAGCCGATGATGAACTGACCGCAGCACCGGTTCTGATCGAGGCATTGCTGGCGCAGGGCAAGGCGGCGGACGCGAAGGCGGCGGCCGATGCCGAAGCCGAAGTCGCGGCCAAGAACCAGAATCGGCCCGTTAGTCTTAAGTTTGCCATTGTTGCTGCTCGCGCCATGGCGGCATCCGGCAAGCTCGCCGAGGCAAAGTCGAATCTGGAGACACTCTTGAAAGACGAGATCAAGCGCGGCTTTCTCGCCTATCAATTCGAGACTCGTCTCGCACTTGCCGAAATCGAACTGAAATCTGGACGCTCCGGGGCTGGCCGATCTCAGCTCGGAGCCCTCAAGCGCGATGCGCAAGTGAAGGGCTTCGGCCTGATTGCGCGAAAAGCAACGGAGTTGCAAGAGCCTGTGCCGGCGAAGACATAGATTGATTTCAAACCGGTCGGGCCGCCGGCGAATTTGATCGCGATGGGAAACGTCACTGACGGAAGAATTGTTTTTACTGTGCGACGCTCGGACTTTCTTGCCGGATCAACAAGGCAACGCGCGGAAAAAGGAAGTGCCCGCCAGCGTCATCGATCACATTCACCTGGCAAGTATAGAAACCGGGCCTGAGCGATGTCAGCGGCACGTCTAACTGGAAGACGGCAGCCTTCCGCTCTCGCGCATTCAATTCCGTCAACTCCACGAGCGAGCTTTCGTAGGCTTTGGCTTTGCCTTGGAAGAAAGCTACGTTGGACAAGAGCCGGATGCCGGGCTTGGTGTCTTTCTCTCTTCTAGAATCCGTGTCTCTTCCAGAATCGGCGCCTCTTGTCGAATCTGCGACTGCCGGGCGCGCCGGATCGTACACTTCATAATAAAGAAACAGGTGCTGCGTGGCCGAGAAGACGTGCGTGATGTTTGGGATAATCTCGGAACCGTCATGTATCAGTGGGTTCAGATTTGCACTTTTTTTGACTGTTTGTATCTGGCTGGCCAGCACCACGGAACTCATCTTCAGCGGCTGCGGTTTCAACTCGGGCACTTCGATGTCAGTTTCGAACGATCCCATGCGGCCGGTCTGATTCTCGCGGACGACAAATTTCAGGTGATACTTGCCGCTGAGCAGGCTCATGCCCGTGTCGTACTGCACATTCTTTTTTTGTACGCCGGCTGATGTGCTCACCGCGAGCTTCACGGTGTCGCGAATTCGGTTCAAGGGATGGTGTTCGTTATCGAGCACCACGCCAATCACATCGAGAGTCGCCTTGTCGCGGTCGCTGCTGCGGACGAATGGAATCTGCGAGCCCGGCACCACCAGCGAGATGGGAACGAAAAACTTGTTGCCCTCCAGTCGAAAGTACGAGACGCCCAGATACAGCGGCAAATCCGTGGATGGCAACTCCGATGCAAGTTGTTCCTCAAGCTGCCGCTCCTTGTCGTCCTCCGTGGAATGCCGATAATCCGCGGGGGCATAGTAGCCGCGGCGGTAGTCGATCTTCACGCCGGAAATAGTGCTCTTCACGACGATGCGCCGGTAACGCCCGTCCCGCGCGGGATTCGTGCTGTGATAGCCAAGTACGTAGTAGGTTGACGTGTCCTCCTGCACTCCCTTGAAAATCTTGCTGAAGTCGTTGGAGTCAAGAAAGGCGCGCCCGCCGGTATCGCTCGCGAGCGTGACCAGCGTTTCCTGCGTGGTGAAATTGGAATTCAGCGCATTGAGTGTCGCCTGTCCGGAATACGCCGAAACGCCGCGCAGGCTGGCATTCTGCGCTTCGCCACCCGCAACCAGAGCCTGGAGGCCGCGCATGTCCATGGTGTAGATCGCCAGGTTGGAACGCACTGCCGCATTCACAGCCGCGCGCAGTTCCGATTGATTCTCTATGCCCGTGCGATCCATGCCGCTGGAAAAATAAATCAGGGATTTCTTCTGCTGAACGTGCGAAAGCTTTTCCGCCACCGAGCGTAGCGCTTCCAGCCGACGGTCGGTATTGAAAATGTTGTATTCGGTATCGTCGGCTGTAAAGGGCTGACCGGTGTCTGGCGTTCCCTCAGTTGTGCTCGTAGTGCCTTCCTCGAAGCCCTGGCCGCTGCCGGAACTGAATGCGTCCAACTGTTTTTTCAGCAGCGCGTGATCTGTAGTGAAGTCCTGATTCACAAGCAGCGAACTTCCTAGCGAAACAATCGACACCAGGTCGGCGGGCGCCATTTGAGTATCGACATAGTGTTCGGCGGATGTAACCGCGTGGTCGATCTCATCCGGTTCCATGGCCGAGAGATCGAAGAACAAAACAATCAGACGGCGATCTTTGAACTGGTCTGCCGCGACGACCGCCGATGGCGCTGGATTAGTTGTCGGAGACGCAGACTCTGGCAGCGGCTTCATTTGTGCCACATCCAACGCTGGCACGTTATCGACGTTTTCCACGTCAAAGGAGACAATCTTCTGGGGTTTGTTGTCTTCGAGAATCGTGAAGTCTTGCGCTTTCAGTCC
>Ga0074046_10001326_pt1 | contig 22556 bp, 16 predicted proteins | sample BogForMeECP23OM3_FD_94441 | JGI IMG/M metagenome (GOLD analysis project Ga0074046, IMG submission 94441) | Bog forest soil microbial communities from Calvert Island, British Columbia, Canada - Bog Forest MetaG ECP23OM3 | ecosystem: Environmental > Terrestrial > Soil > Wetlands ...
GAGAGCGGATGGTTCGCGGCGCGTCCGTCAGGGACCGAGAATATCTACAAGATTTATGCGGAGAGCTTTCTGGGGGCGGATCATCTGCGACAGATCCTGGAGGAAGCCCAGACGATTGTCAGCGATGCACTGGCGGCGTCGGATCCGAGGGAGAAATCATGAGCGACCAAACTCGCGTCAGCCACCCGATTTACAACCTTCTACCCACCGAAATTGAAGGATTTGATTCCCTGGCGGAACTCGCCTTGGATATGCATTGGTCATGGAATCATGCCACCGACGAAGTGTGGCGCCAGCTTGATCCCGAACTGTGGGAGATCACGCATAACCCCTGGGTTGTGCTGCAGACGGTCTCGCGCGACCAGATCGAGCGCGTGCTAGCCGATCCTGCTTTCCGTAAGAACGTCGATGACCTCCTGCGATCCAAGCGTCAGGCGGCGGAGAGGCCGGCATGGTTTCAGCAAAAGCATCCGCAAGCTCCCTTGACCTGCATCGCGTATTTCAGCATGGAATTTATGTTGAGCGAAGCTTTGCCTATCTACTCGGGCGGGCTTGGTAATGTGGCCGGTGATCAACTCAAAGCCGCCAGCGATCTGGGTGTGCCAGTGGCCGGCGTGGGGCTGCTCTACCAGCAGGGCTATTTTCGCCAGGTTATCGACAAGAACGGAGAGCAACAGGCTCTTTACCCGTACAACGATCCCGGACAGTTGCCGATCACGCCGTTACGCCAACCAAACGGGGAGTGGTTACGGTTGCAGATCGCGTTGCCTGGATACTCTGTCTGGCTGCGCGCCTGGCAGGTCCAGGTCGGCAGAGTGAAGCTGTACCTGCTGGACAGCAATGACGCTGCGAACTTCCCCGCTCATCGGGGGATTACGAGCGAGCTCTATGGGGGCGGACCGGAGTTGCGCCTGACGCAAGAACTGCTTCTCGGGATCGGCGGATGGCGGTTGCTCCGCGCGCTCGGGATCCAACCGGAAGTCTGTCATCTGAACGAAGGGCATGCGGCCTTCGCCGTTCTGGAGCGTGCCCGCAACTTCATGGAAGAAACCGGGCAACCCTTCGAAGTGGCACTCGCCGCGACTCGCGTCGGCAATCTCTTCACCACGCACACAGCAGTGACCGCCGGCTTTGACCGTTTCACTCCCGCCCTCATCGAACAATACCTCGGAGGGTATGCCGAGCAGAAGCTCGGCATAGCACTCCACGATCTGCTGGCGCTGGGCCGCCAGAACTCGAACGACTCGTCGGAAAGTTTCAACATGGCCTATCTGGCGGTTCGCGGGAGCGGGGCGGTGAATGGTGTGAGTCGCTTGCACGGGAAGGTGAGCCGGCACATCTTTCTGCCTCTGTTTCCGCACTGGCCCGAGGGAGAGATCCCAGTTGGGCACGTGACCAACGGAGTCCATATGCCAACCTGGGACTCGGCTCCGGCCGACGATTTGTGGACGGGAGCCTGTGGCAAGGGCCGTTGGCTGGGGACAAACGAAACTATGGAGCAAGACATTCGGCGAGTCTCCGACTCCGTGCTCTGGAAATTTCGCACTGACACCTGCAGGTCTCTCGTGGAATACGCTCGCGGACGACTATCCCGACAACTGACAGTCTCAGGCGCATCGCTTGAGGCGATTGACGGGGCGAAACATCTATTTGATCCCAACGCGTTGACACTGGGCTTTGCGCGCCGCTTCGCCAGCTACAAGAGGCCGAACCTGCTGTTGCACGACCCAGAGCGGCTGCTTCGTCTTTTGACCAATCCTCACTATCCGGTGCAACTCATCATCGCCGGAAAGGCGCACCCGGCTGACGAGGAGGGAAAGGCCCTGATCCAGCAATGGGTGCATTTCATCCGGCGGCCCGAGACACGCCCCCATGTGATCTTCCTCAGTGATTACGACATGCTTCTGACCGAGCACCTGGTGCAGGGCGTGGATGTCTGGATTAACACACCACGCCGGCCCTGGGAGGCTTGCGGGACGAGCGGCATGAAGGTGCTCGTCAATGGAGGCATCAATCTATCCGAGCTGGATGGCTGGTGGGCGGAAGCCTACACGCCTGCAGTGGGGTGGGCGTTGGGGGACGGCCAGGAACATGGCGACGATCCCGCTTGGGACGCGGCCGAAGCCATAGCGCTTTACGAGCGGCTCGAGCGGGAGGTGATCCCGGAGTTTTATACCCGAGACGAGAGCGGTATCCCTACGGCATGGGTGAAGCGGATGCGGGAAAGCATGGCGCGTTTGACACCGCGCTTCGCCGCCGACCGCGCGGTGCGCGAATACACCGAGCAACATTACCTCCCGGCCTCAGCCGCCTACCGTGACCGCGCGGCGAACAAAGGTGCAGTGGGCAGGCAGGTGGTCGATTGGCAGCATGCGGTAGATCAGAAGTGGGGCTCGTTGCGTTTCGGAGACTTGCGGGTCGAAACCAACGAAGATCACCACGTGTTTGAAGTCGAAATCTTTCTCAGCGATCTCGGCAAGAATGCGGTGCGAGTTGAGCTTTATGCGGACGGAATCAACGGCGGCGATCCCGTGCGGCAGGAAATGAAGTGGGCGCGATCGCTACCTGACAAATCAGGCCGCTGCGTCTATCACGCGACGCTATCCGCTGCACGTTCAGCGGGAGACTACACGGCGCGAGTGACGCCGCACTGCGACGGCGTTGCGGTCCCACTGGAAGACGCTCGAATTCTGTGGCAGCGATGATTGAATGCGTGATGCTCATAACATGAAATGGGTGGATTGACTCGTTGCCAGGATGGTATTCCGCAAGCCCCACCCTGTGGTCGGGTAGGCTTCTGGAAACGTAAGACTGAGAGAGGAAAATGTTAGAGAGAACTAACGCCGCTACGAATCAGCCGGGCATGGGTGCCATCCCTGATGCAAAGGGAGTAACGTTTCGAGTGTGGGCTCCCCATGCCGACAAGGTTTACGTGACCGGAACCTTCAATGACTGGAGCCAGACCTCAACGCCTCTTTTCAACGAGAAAAACGGTTGCTGGTCAATTGCAGTGCCAGGAGTAAAAGCGGGAGATGAGTACAGATATTTGATTCACTGTCCTGTCGATTGGAAACTCCCAACTCTCTCTCGTATTGACCCGTATGCCAGAAAAGTGACGAACTCAAAGGGTAACGGAATTGTCTACGACCCGAAAGCGTTTGACTGGGGCGGTGACAACTTCAAAATGGCCTCGTGGAATGAGCTCGTAATTTACGAGATGCACGTCGGCACGTTTCACGTTAAAGCCGAGGGACAACCGGGCACTTTTGATAGTGCCGTTGAGAAACTTCCTTACCTTAAAGAACTAGGTATCAATGCCATCGAAGTCATGCCGATCATGGAGTTTTCAGGCGATTTTTCGTGGGGTTACAATCCGGCTCATCCTTTTGCCGTTGAGAGCATGTACGGCGGACCGGACGCCTTTAAGCTCTTTGTTAAAGCGGCCCACGAACACGGTATCGCTATCATCGTCGATGTCGTTTACAACCACTTTGGTCCTGGCGATCTTGATTTGTGGCGGTTTGACGGTTGGAGCGAAAACGAGAGGGGAGGCATTTACTTTTATAACGATAATCGCTCGCAAACACCCTGGGGCGAGACGCGGCCCGACTATGGCCGGAGTGAAGTTCGCCAATATCTGCGCAATAACGCCCTGATGTGGTTCGAGGAGTACCGCGTCGACGGCTTACGTTGGGACATGATTATCTTTATCAAGAGCATTGACGGTAATGAAGGAAATCCGGCCAATGACATTCCCGATGGTTGGAGCTTGATGCAGTGGATCAACGTGGAAATCCAACAGCTGTTTCCCGGCAAGATCAGCATCGGCGAAAGTATGAGGGATAATCCCTGGGTCACTAAAGATGTCGGAGCGGGTGGCGCTGGCTTCAATGCGCAATGGGATGCGGAATTTGTCCACGCCGTTCGCCAGGCCGTTATTGCTCGTGATGATACCTCCCGCGATCTGGGAGCAGTCAGTAAAGCTATTGAGTATCGCTACGATTTAGATGTCTTTCGGCGGGTCATTTTTACCGAGTCGCACGACGAGGTGGCTAATGGTAGAGCCCGCGTGCCCGAGGAGATCTGGCCAGGCAAGGTCGATAGCTGGTTTTCCAAGAAACGCTCCACGTTGGGCGGTGCTCTTGTTCTCACTTCGCCCGGTATCCCGATGATTTTTGAAGGGCAAGAGTTGCTGGAAGATCGCTGGTTCCAGGACAAAGTCCCGATCGACTGGTCCCGAGTTGCGGACGAACACGGTATTCTCGGAATGTACAGGGATCTGATCGCCCTACGGCGCAATCTGTCGGGTGTAACGCGGGGGTTGTGCGGTCAAAATGTCCACCTATATCGTTATGACGATGGGGCTAAGATCATCGCTTTCCATCGCTGGGACAAACCAGGCCCAACCGATAGTGTCGTTGTGGTGGTGAATATGACGAATCAAAACCGCGATGGTTATCTCATAGGATTTCCGCGGGCCGGATTGTGGAAAACGCGATTCAACAGTGACTCGTATAGCTACGGCCCAAATTTTGCAAATCATCCCACCCCAGATGTTGAGGCCCATGAGGAAAAAGTCGATGGGCTGCCCTGCTCCGGCAAAATCAGTATCGGGCCGTACACGGTGGTAAGTTTTTCGCAGGATGAATAAGAATCCGTTAAACGCCAGATATTGAACGCCACTTCAGGTGGCACGATTGTGCTGAGGGAGTCTGAATGAAAAAGAGCAGTTCAATTACAGCGTTGTTTCTGGATATCGGCGGTGTCCTGCTTACCGACGGTTGGGATCATCATGCCCGCAAGCGGGCGGCAACGACCTTCAATCTGGATTTGGCGGAGATGGAGGATCGGCATCACCTGACCTTCGACACCTACGAGGAGGGAAAACTCACGCTGGAAGAATACTTAGGTCGGGTGGTCTTCTACGAGAAGCGACCGTTCACCCGGGCTCAGTTTCGGCGCTTCATGTTCGCGCAATCGAAACCTTACCCCAAGATGATCGAGCTGGTCGCTCAGCTCAAGGCCCGGTACGGACTCAAGATCGCCGTGGTCAGCAACGAAGCACGGGAATTAAATACTTACCGGATTCACAAGTTCAAGCTCGACGGGTTTGTGGATTCTTTTATTTCCTCCTGCTTTGTTCACGTCCGCAAGCCTGACGCGGACATCTTTCGGCTTGCGCTGGACATCGCCCAGGCGCCAGCGCGGCAGGTGGTCTATATCGAAAACACCCCGATGTTCGTCCGGATCGCGGAAGGTCTGGGGATTCGAAGCATTCTTCACACGGATTACAGATCCACATGCGCAAAACTGACTTCGTTCGGATTGCGGAATGACGAAGGTGTCATCCATGAAAACAGCTAACCCGCGCATCCTGACGATCAATGGCGGCTCGTCGAGCATCAAGTTCGCGCTGTTCGAGGCCGGTCACTCGCCGCGACGGATTCTGGAGGGCGGGATTGAGCGGATTGGACTGCCGGAGGCCACCTTGCGGGTAAAAGGCCTGGATCAGGTGGACAACTTTTCGCGGCCGGTGCGGGCACCGGATCACACCGTGGCGGTGGGCGCTCTGATGGATTGGATCGAGGAACGCAGCGGGCGTGACGCATTGACCGCGGTTGGGCATCGCGTGGTGCATGGCGGACCGAAGTATTACAAGCCGCAGCGAATCACTGCGGCAATGGTTACGGAGTTGAAGCTCCTCAGTCCATTCGATCCTGACCATATGCCGGAGGAGATCCTGTTGACCGAGGCGTTTCATCGCCGATTTCCTGATCTGCCCCAAGTGGCATGTTTCGACACGGCTTTTCACCATGACCTGCCGCACGTGGCGCAACTGCTGCCGATCCCTCGCCGCTACGAGGCGCAGGGCGTGCGGCGGTACGGGTTTCACGGGTTGTCGTATGCGTTTCTAATGGAAGAACTGGACCGCCTGGCCGGACCGGAGGCGGCACAAGGCCGCGTCATCCTCGCCCACCTCGGCAATGGCGCGAGCCTAGCGGCGGTGCGTGACGGCAAATCCGTGGACACGAGCATGAGTTTCACCCCGACCGCCGGGGTGCCCATGAGCACCCGCTCCGGCGATCTCGATCCCGGACTGGTTTGGTATCTGGCGCGCACTGAAAAAATGAGCGCGAAGCAATTCAACGAGATGGTCAATTTCCAGTCCGGGCTGCTCGGCATATCCGAAACCAGTTCCGACATGCGTGATTTGCTGGAGCACGAGACGCAGGACGTGCGGGCGGCTGAAGCGGTTGCGTTGTTTTGCTACCAGGTCAAGAAATGGATCGGCGCATTCGCGGCGGCGTTGGGTGGACTGGACACGCTGGTGTTCGCTGGCGGCATCGGAGAGAATGCGCCGCCGGTTCGCGCCCGGATTTGCGATGGGCTGGGATTCCTTGGAATCGAACTCGAAGAAAAGCGAAACGCGGCGAATGAAGGTGTAATTTCTTCCTCGGCCAGCCGAGTCGCGGTTCGCGTCATTCACACGGACGAAGAGCAAATGATAGCCAAGACGGTTTGCCAGGTTCTTGGCCTTAGCTGAATTCTTACCAGGAGCAGGCGATCATGCTGGTGACCTCCGAGACGAACCGGCGAAACCGCAATCATGCCCTCGCCCTTGCTGGCGCGGCGGCACTGATGTTCGTGGCTGCGGGGTGGTTTTTCCATCCAGTTCTTCTCTCTCTGGGTCTCTCCCCTCTCATCTATTTGTTGGCACGCCGGCGATGCGTGCGGCGGTTGAGGATCATGGAACAGCCGTTCCCCGTTCCGTGGGAGCAGGTGCTCCAATCTCACGTCGCCTTTTTCCGAGCATTGCCGGCCCCTGAGCAGGAACGATTTCGGCAGCTTGTCAAGGTTTTCCTGGATGAGGTCCGGATTACTGGCATCCAGACCGAGGTCGATGACACGATTCGGGTCTTGGTTGCAGCCAGTGCAGCCATCCCTGTCTTCGGATTCCACGATTGGGAATACCATCGCCTGGGTGAAGTGCTCGTCTACCCCGCGTCGTTCGGAGACGAGTATCAGACAACCGGGAGAGCCGACGAGAACATTCTTGGCATGGTCGGACTGAGGCAAATACGTGGTGTGATGATTCTTTCCAAGCCGTCTCTCCTCGCGGGGTTCGATAGTCCGTCCACCAAAGACAATGTGGGCATCCATGAGTTCGCACATTTGGTGGAACTAGAGTATGGAGAAAACGGTCTGCCGCCGGAGGTTCCCTGGCAAGCTGTTAAGCATTGGGTGCAATACGTCGCACAGGAACTCTCCCATCCTTCCAAGAACCGCTCGTACATTCGCGATTACGCATACACGAACGAACATGAATTTTTTGCGGTGCTAGCTGAGTATTTCTTCAAATCGCCGGACTTGCTTGAGAAAAATGATCCACGACTGTACGCGATGCTCCAGGAGATGTTCCATCAGGACACAGCATCGCTGATGAAACTGACATTCTCGCGCCGCCCGAGATACGGTCGAAATGCCCCTTGTCCATGCGGGAGCGGGAAGAAGTACAAGCATTGCTGTCTTTTGAAGGCTGTTGAAAAGAGAACGGCCAATGCGATTGACAGCCGGTCCTCGGCCTTGGCCGAAAAGCAGGAGAATTAAATCATGAAGACAAATACTCTATCGCCGGAACTGCTCCATAACATGGATGCCTACTGGCGCGCCGCCAACTATCTCTCGGTCGGCCAGATTTATCTCTACGACAATCCGCTGCTGAAGCGGCCGCTGACGCTCGCGGATGTGAAGCACATGCTGCTGGGACACTGGGGCACGACCCCTGGGCAGAACTTCATTTATGTCCACTTGAACCGTGTCATCAAGAAATACGACCTCGATATGATTTACGTCTCCGGCCCCGGGCACGGCGGCCCGGCCGTTGTGGGCAACACTTACCTCGAAGGCACTTACAGCGAGATCTATCCCAACATCAGCCAGGATGAGGCTGGGCTTCGGAAGCTCTTTATTCAGTTTTCGTTTCCCGGAGGAATTCCCAGCCATGCATCACCGGAGTGTCCGGGCTCAATCCACGAAGGCGGTGAACTGGGCTATTCGCTCAGCCATTCGTTCGGGGCGGTGTTCGACAATCCCGATCTCGTCGTCGCCTGCGTCGTCGGCGATGGCGAGGCGGAAACTGGACCGCTGGCCACGGCATGGCATTCCAATAAGTTTCTCGATCCGGCCACAGACGGCGCGGTGCTACCGATTCTGCATCTCAACGGCTACAAGATTTCCAACCCAACCGTCCTCGCCCGCATCACCCGCGAGGAATTGGAGCAACTGCTCCGCGGCTACGGGTGGACGCCCTATTTCGTCGAGGGTCACGAGCCCGAGCTGATGCATGAGGCCATGGCCGCGACACTCGACACGGCGGTGGAGCAGATCAAGAGAATCCAGCAGGACGCTCGCGTCAACGGCAACGTGGCGCGTCCGCGCTGGCCGATGATCGTCCTCAATTCGCCCAAGGGTTGGACGGGGCCGAAAATGGTCGATGGCCTGCAGATTGAAGGCACTTTCCGTGCGCATCAGGTGCCGCTTTCCGACCCGGCCACCCACCCCGAACACCTCAAGCTGTTGGAAGACTGGCTGAGGAGCTACCGGCCGGACGAACTCTTCGATGAGCAGGGCAGGTTGAAACCGGAACTGGCCGAACTTGCGCCTAAGGGCGAACGACGCATGGGCGCGAATCCCCACGCCAACGGCGGCATGCTACTCCGCGACCTCCGGATGCCGGATTTCCGCGATTACGCGGTCGATGTGCCCTCGCCGGGGGCGCCCGGCATCGGCGACACGCATGTGCTCGGGCGTTTCCTGCGCGATGTGGAGAAACTAAACCGTGAGCAGCGGAATTTCCGGGTCTTTGGCCCTGACGAGACGCTCTCCAACGGACTGGAGGCGCTCTTTGAAGTGACCAAACGCCAATGGGACGCCGCGACCATGCCGAACGACGAATTTCTCGCGCCTGCCGGACGGGTGATGGAAATGCTCAGCGAGCACCAATGTGAGGGCTGGCTCGAAGGCTACCTGCTCACTGGACGGCACGGACTCTTCAATTGCTACGAGGCCTTTATTCACATCGTCGATTCGATGTTCAACCAGCACGCCAAGTGGTTGAAGGTCACGTCGCACCTGCCATGGCGGCGGAAGATCGCCTCGTTAAACTACCTGCTGGCCTCACACGTCTGGCGCCAGGACCACAACGGCTTCACCCACCAAGATCCCGGTTTCGTCGACCACGTCGTGAACAAGAAGGCCGAGGTCGTGCGTGTTTACCTTCCGCCCGATGCAAACTGCCTGCTGTCGGTGATGGACCACTGCCTGCGCAGCCGCCATTACGTCAACCTCGTGATCGCGGGCAAACACCCGGCGCCGCAGTGGCTGACGATGGACGCCGCGGTCATACACTGCACCGAGGGCATCGGAATCTGGCAATGGGCGAGCAACGACCAGGGCGTTGCGCCCGACGTGGTCATGGCGTGCTGTGGCGACGTGCCCACGCTGGAGACGCTCGCCGCCGTCTCCATTATGCGCGAGCGTCTACCCGACCTGAAAATTCGGGTGGTCAACGTCGTCGACCTCATGAAGCTGCAGCCGCAAACCGAACACCCGCACGGGTTGAGCGACGTGGATTTCGACGAGCTCTTCACCAAGGACAAGCCGGTTATCTTCGCGTTCCATGCCTACCCGTGGTTGATCCACCGGCTGACTTACCGCCGCACCAACCACGACAATATCCACGTCCGAGGCTACAAGGAAGAGGGCACCATCACTACTCCCTTCGATATGACGGTGCTGAACGATCTGGACCGCTTCCATCTGGTGATGGACACCATCGATCGCCTGCCGCAGACCGGCGACAAGGGCATCTACCTGAAGCAGCAGCTCAAGGACAAGCTGGTCGAGCACAAGCAATACATCGATAAATATGGCGAGGACATGCCGGAAATCCGGAACTGGAAGTGGAGCAACCCCAAATGAATGCGCAAGAGCTTTTAGACACCGCGAGGATGTTGGTCGCAAGCGCCGAGCGGCGATGGATGAAAGTAATCCGACCTGCAACAAACTTTTGCCAGGGGGGATTCCCCAGACCGAGGAGGCCCTCGTGTTGGCGGCGCAAGCCAGGTGCAAGCGGGCTGCGTGACAACAAGTATCCGCAATTCACGAAACCTGCGGCGTAGCAAAGACAGAAAGGATACCCGTTATGAAACCCAATGGCGATCAGCCCAAAGCTCCCGAATCGAAACCCAATGCGAAGGACGATCTGAAATCCCTGCCCCTGCCGGAAGTGGAGAAAAAGTTGGGATCATCGCCGGACGGCCTCAGTCAAACCGAGGCGCAGAAACGGTTGACGCAATATGGGCCTAACGAGATTGAAGAAAAGAAAACCAATTCGTTCCTGAAACTCCTCACCTATTTTTGGGGTCCCATCCCGTGGATGATCGAAGCGGCGGTGATTCTGTCGGGGGTGGTCCGGCACTGGCTGGATTTTTTCATCATCCTCCTTCTGCTTGTTTCCAACGCCGTGGTCGGATTCTGGGAAGAACACCAAGCGGGCAACGCCATCGCCGCTCTGAAGGCGAAGCTGGCGATCAAGGCCAAAGTGAAACGTGATGGGAAGTGGATCACTCCGGCGGCGCGTGAGTTGGTGCCGGGCGACGTCATCCGCGTGCGCCTGGGCGACATTGTGCCGGCGGATGCGCGCCTGTTGGCAGGCGATCCGGTAGAAGTTGATCAGTCCGCGTTAACCGGGGAATCCTTGCCCGCCACGCGCAAACCTGGCGAGGCGGTATTTTCGGGGTCGATCATCCGTCAGGGCGAAATCGACGCGATGGTGTACGCCACCGGTGAGAACACCTACTTCGGCAAGACTGCGCAACTGGTACAGGAGGCTCATACCGTCAGCCATTTCCAGCGTGCCGTGCTGAAGATTGGCGATTACCTGATCATTCTCGCGGTGACCCTGGTCGTGTTGATACTGGCCGTCGCCCTCTTCCGTGGCGACCCGATCCTGAGCACGTTGGAATTCGCCTTGGTGCTTCTGGTGGCCGCGATCCCCGTGGCGATGCCCACGGTGCTGTCAGTGACTATGGCGGTCGGTGCACGTCTGCTGGCGAAAAAGGAAGCGATCGTGACCCGGTTGTCGGCGATCGAGGAACTAGCTGGCGTGGATGTGCTGTGCTCGGACAAGACCGGCACCCTGACCCAGAACAAGCTGACGTTGGGCGATCCATTCAGCGTAAACGGTATCCCTGCCGACCAAGTCATCCTCGACGCTGCACTGGCTTCCCGTGCGGAAGACAAGGACACCATCGACCTGGCGGTGATCGGCGGCCTGAAGAACGCTCAAGCCTTGAAGGGCTATCAGGTAGTGCATTTCCAGCCGTTCGACCCGGTGCATAAGCGCACCGAAGCCACCGTCAAAGCCGCGGACGGAAAACAGTTCCAGGTGGCCAAGGGAGCGCCACAGGTGATTCTGGAGATGTCGACCAACGCCGGGGAAGTAAAGCCCGCCGTCGAGAAAGCGGTCAATGAATTTGCGGCACGCGGCTTCCGTTCCTTGGGAGTGGCCCGGGCAGATCAGGAAGGCAAGTGGCAGTTTGTGGGTGTGTTGCCATTGTTCGATCCGCCGCGCGAGCAGGCCAAAGCGACCATTGCGAGCGCCCGGCAGATGGGCGTGAGCGTCAAAATGGTTACGGGCGATCAAATTGCCATCGCCCGGGAGACTGCCCGGCAACTGGGGCTGGGCACGGACATCCTTGATGCCAGCGGATTGGGCGACACAAAGCATCACGAGACGGCACAGTCGGCGGAGGCCATCGAAAAAGCGGACGGTTTCGCCCAAGTATTCCCCGAACACAAGTTCCACATTGTGGATGTCCTGCAGCAGCGCGGCCATATCGTCGGTATGACCGGCGACGGGGTGAACGACGCTCCCGCGCTGAAGAAAGCAGATTGCGGCATCGCCGTTTCCGGCGCGACAGACGCGGCCCGCGCGGCGGCGTCCATTGTGCTGCTGGCGTCCGGTTTGTCGGTGATCATCGACGCGATCAAGGAAAGCCGCCGCATCTTCCAGCGGATGAACAGCTACGCAATCTATCGCATCGCTGAAACGTTGCGCGTGCTGTTTTTCATGACGCTGGCGATCCTGGTGTTCAACTTCTATCCGCTGACCGCAGTGATGATCGTGATGCTGGCGTTGCTCAACGACGGAGCCATTCTGTCCATCGCCTATGACAACGTTCATTACAAGGATAAGCCCGAGGCCTGGAACATGCGCCTGGTGCTGGGGATTTCTACGGTACTGGGCGTCATCGGCGTCGTCTCCGCCTTTGGCTTGTTTTATCTCGGTGAGCGCGTATTTCAGCTCGACCGCGCGCACATCCAGACGCTGATGTACCTGAAACTGTCCGTAGCCGGACATTTGACGATTTTCCTCACGCGCACGCGCGGCCCGTTCTGGTCCATACGCCCCGCGCGGGTTCTGTGGGTAGCGGTCCTCGGCACGCAAACGCTGGCGACTCTGATTGCGGTCTATGGGCTGTTTATGACACCCCTCGGCTGGGGCTGGGCAGCATTCGTTTGGGGCTACGCGTTGGCTTGGGCCCTCGTGAATGACCGCGTGAAACTGCTCGCGTATCGGATCTTCGACCCTACCAAAGCCCCATTGTTGGCCAAAAAGGCGATCGATCTTACCCCGCGGATTGCCGCACGCGCCTATGAGCTCTATCAGGAGCGGGTCCACGGTGAAAGCCAGCAGGATCAGGACTGGCATGAGGCGGAGCGGGAGATTAGAACAGATCAATCGGGAACTGCGAAGGTTGCGTGAATGGCTCTTCGCGGCTAAAGGACTATGGCAATGACAGCGGGAAATCTCAAGGGGTCTGGAACGACCTAACTATGCCGGCGACCGGAGGAAAAACATGTTATACGAACTCAAGGCATTAATCGGATCTCCAGTCATCGCGACCGATGGCGAGACGGGAAGTATCCGCACATTTCTCTTCGATGATCAGTCCTGGAAGGTTTCCTTCCTGGTGGTGGACGTGGGAGGCTGGCTTAAACGGCGCGATGTGGTTCTTCCCATTGCGGCGCTCGAACAGCCCGATTGGGCAAAAAGAACCTGTTGCGCTCATCTGAGCAGGGCGCAAATGCGCGACAGCCCTGTCGTGGATACTGAGAAGCCGGTCTCACGTCAGCAGGAAATTGCCATGCGTGAATACTGGGGCGCGCTGGCATGTTGGGTGAATAGCGAATTCTTCCCTTCCTCCATACCGGCTGGAGCGGAGTACCCGGTACATACCGCCGAGGACCCCCATCTGCGCAGCACCTCGCATATGGTGGGTTACCACGTGTGGGCCACGGATGGTGACTTTGGAATCCTTGAGGGCTTTGTCATGGACGAGGCCAGTTGGCATCTAGGCTACCTCGATGTGAAAAGCGGAGACTGGCTCCAGAATCGATCGGTGCTGGTCCCCACTCGTTGGGTACAGTCTGTTTCGTGGGCCGACTTCCGTGTCAATCTGCATCAGACGAAGGCAGGGATATAAGGGTCAAGCACCAACAGTGTTGGGCTTCCTGCCATTCACCAAAGATTGCCACACACACCTATGATCCCTATCGGTAGAGGGGCCGGGGCGGAAGCCAGGCAGATCAAGACTGGCTTGAGGCGGAGCGAGAGACTAGGGCAGATCAACCGCTCCCCCAGAAAAGCGCCGTGAATGTTCTTGTGAGCACGATGATGCGAGCAAGCCCACGCAGTTGGTAACACTAAAGGGAACGAGATGAGAATCGATTCAAAGGATTTCCGTGTGCCACATGGAAAAAAGGTCAAGCTTACAGAGTGGCCGACGGTTGTGAAGCCTTTTTGCAAGTCGAAGGAGCAGTATCAAGAGCTCTTGGAAAAACATGTTGAGGAGTTGAGTTCGCTGCAACGCCTTCACTACGCCTCCGGCCGCTATGCGCTTTTGTTGATTTTTCAGGGGATGGATTCTGCCGGCAAGGATGGCGCCATCCGGCACGTCATGTCCGGAGTAAACCCAGAAGGCTGCGAGGTTTTCAGCTTTAAACAGCCGAGCGCAGAGGAACTGGAACATGATTTTCTCTGGCGTACGACTTGCCGCCTTCCTGAACGCGGACGGATTGGCATCTTCAATCGTTCCTATTATGAGGAAGTGCTGGTCGTTCGGGTCCATCCGGAGATTCTCCGCAGCCAGGGGCTTCCGGAAGAGTTGCGCGACGAGAAAACCATCTGGAAGGAGCGGTATCGGTCGATTGTGGACCTGGAGAGCCATCTTTATCGCAATGGAACGCGGACCATCAAAATATTCCTCCACCTATCGCAGGAAGAACAGCACAAGCGATTCCTTGACCGCATTGACGAGCCTGACAAGAACTGGAAATTTAGCCCCGCGGACATTCACGAGAGGAAATATTGGAAGCACTACATGGAAGCTTATGAGAATTGCCTGCATGCGACAAGCACCCATCACGTGCCCTGGTACGTCGTGCCCGCCGATAATAAGGAGAATGCACGCTTGATTGTTTCTCGCATCGTCCTCGACGCGCTCAAGGATCTCAAGATGGCCTATCCCAAGGCCACGGAGAAGCGTCGGCTGGAATTGCAAGCGATCGGCAAGCAGCTAACGAAAGAAAAGTAACCCAAAGTTGTGGTCGTTTACTTTGAGGTCGAGGCTGTGGTCCGGGAGCGCCACGCGGGCGCAGCATCGCACGGGAGGTGGACATGGAATCGACTGGGCGGGAGCGGCAGGACGCGGCGCTGCAACCACCTGTGATCCAAAGGCAATCAACGCGCGATTTTTTCGATTCCTCCCTGGAGTGGCGGCGCGTGTTCGCGGAGACCTGGGGTACGTTCCTGCTGGTGCTGGTCGCTGCCGGTGGCGGCGTCGTTGCGGCGATGAGCGGTGGCGGAGTCACCCTGGGGATGATGGTGGTGGCGCCGGGACTCATGGTGATGGCGATCATCTACTTTATGGGCGCAGTGAGCGGAGCCCATTTGAATCCGGCGGTCACGCTGGCATTCGCGGTGCGGCGCAACTTCCCTTGGAAGAGAGTCCCGGGCTACATCGTCGGACAAGTGATCGGAGGTATCGGTGCGGCTGTTTTCCTTCGGGCCATGTTCGGGACGGTTGGCGCGCTCGGCGCGACGCTGCCGGGTCGTGGTGTGACCAACGGGAAAGCTCTGGCGATGGAAGTGGTGCTCACCACCGGGCTGGTGAACACTATCCTAGGCACGGCGTCCGGTGCACGGAACATCGGCACGAACGGTGCCCTTGCGATCGGCGGGTACATTGCTCTGGCAGGACTTTGGGCGGCGCCGGTTTTGCCAGGATCCGTGTTTTTTTCGATCTTGGCGCGGCTGGAGGACGCGTTTATGGCACGGCAACTAACAGAGACTTCCGTTGCAACACATGTGCATACAATTGCGGCGGCGGCAAAAGCAGCGGTTAGCTTAAGGCGCCGGAAACTTCCCGAAAACGGTCTGGATCAGGAATTTGTCGCTTTGAATTGTTGCAGAAGCCGGATGACGAGGAAGGGCAGAAAGACAGCGGAGATCAATCCCAAGTAAGTGTGGGCGAGTATCTCTTCGCCGACACGAAGCTGCAGATTCGGCATGTCTAACGCAAGCGTGTGGCTCACCGCACTTTGCAGAAGAAGGCTGAGCCCACCCACGACGAGAAGCGGCAGTGAACCCAAACAGGCAGCCGCCACCAGCCCGGGCTTAGCCGACCGCATAATTGCGATCCGCAGATAAAGACAGGTGTCGAGCAATAACGCTAATGCCATCATGACCGGCATCAACTGGCCATGCTGCCAACTGTTGACGATCATTTTGGGGAACGATACCGGGAAAAAGACGAGCAACAGGCCAAACACCAGAGAGAGAGCGGCCATCGCTTCGGCGGCATCAGCCAGGCGCACCACTACAATGCGCTCATGCGGCTTCGCCAGAGCTACAGCAGGAGCGCTCACTGGCCGGCCACCTTTGCAAAACGGTCCAACAAGATTTCCATCACCGCCGCCATGCTGAAAACGAGAAGCGCCAAGTTCCGCGAATCTCGCCAGGCGCGTTTGGGATTCCAGGATTTCAAGCTGGACTCCCGGCAGTAGGTCTCGACCCACACGCTCGCCGCCATAGTTCCTACCAAGGCCATTAGGACCGTGCTGAGCGCTATGGTGTGAGGCATGAATTGAGATTGTAGAAGATTCCAGATCACCGAACTGGCAAGGATCAGACCAAGAAGCCCTAATTCTCCCCGTTGAAATAGCTTCTTTGGACCGAGCTGAAGATCGCTGCCGTGCTGATGAACCCACGCACGCGAGAGAGCCCACGGCAGAAACACTACCGGGAGCAGGTATAAGCTAATCCACCCCAGCCATTTAAGCGAAGTCCAGTCTGGCATAACTTTGTCCCGGTCGGGTGCCGAAAACACGCCCAAAGGTGCAATCTATCGTGCCATCCCACCATGGTCAAGTTACTCCAGACACATCACCTCGGCCCGCGAACTTGGTCCACTTAACTTCGGGGCTGATGGTTATCTTCTTGATCTGGTGGCACTTGGGGCGCTGGCTTTTGGGCGTGTTTTGAAGGCGCCGCCCCCGAAGCACCAGTATCCGGCGAGGGAGCCAGCGGCGAAGACTGACCACAATATGGGGTTGATCCAGGAGTGGTATTTCTCCAAGCCGAGATTGGCGAGATCCCAGAAGGTGAGGGGCCAGATGATGACGACGTAAACGCCGACGACGATCGTGATTAGAACGAAGCCAGCGAAGATGGCCATGACGCCGGCGGAGAGGCTCTCGAAAAGCAGCAGGCCCCAGTGCTGGTGGTTAGGGTTGGGGCGCCGGGGGGCGGCGGTTCGCGGGCGTTGGACTTGCGGAGACAGTGGTCCTCCAGAGAAGTGCTCGCGGGGGCGGTGTTGCAAGTTACAGGATAAGGTGCGGGCGGGTAGAGGTCCATATTACGAAAGACCCTGCCATGCAGGACGGCGCCTGTGCGGAATGGCTGACGTGAGTTTCGCGCACGAAAAAAATGACCCGGCTCCGCGGAAGCGGAGCCGGGCCGGTGGATCGGTTCGTTAGTCTTAAGTCTTACTGCGGCGTGAAATTCTGGTGGTAGCTCAGGTTCACCAGGTCCTGGAACATAGGCGTGCCGGGAGGCAGATTCGCCGGATTCAGGAAGAGCGTATCAAACGCGTAATGCCGGGTGGGCGGGCTGTATACGGCGGTGCAGCACTTGAAGATTCCGGTGTTGTACTCGGCGTAGTACATACTCACCAGCGATCCGTCGTAATAGAGGTTCTGGCCGCCCCAGTTTTCGAGATAACGGAGGAAGTTGTGCAATCCTCCGTCGGTGCCAAAGTCATTATTCGCCGCCGGCGTCCCAGCGGGTTTGGGGAAAGGAATGTTCTTGCCTGCGGCCACGGCCATGCGGTAGTAGGTCGTAACGGCGGGGCGGAGGGTGTAGTTGTCCGGATGAACCATGCTGTTGCCGTCATTCCAATTGTTAGAGAGCACGGTGACCGTGTCGGCGAGAATGGCCGCTGCGGCGTGCGGAGTGGTGTTGCTGCCGCCGCCCCAAAGTGGATCCGACGGACCGCTGTTATAGTTGCCGGCGACGTAGACCGGATTTTCCGAGGCCACACTGAATCCACCCTGATTGTTGTCGGGGCGGACCGGCAGGTAGCTGGTGCCCGCATTCATGCCGCCCGCCACCAGCTTCAGAACATGACGCGCGCCAGAGACGGCGTTGGACACGCCAATGGTGGAGCAGGCGGTGACGAGGTAGGGATTAGGGGGGACGGTATTGGTGTTGATGCCAAAACCGTAGCCAATGTTCACGCCGCCCCAGTTGTCCAGTTTTCCGTTTTGATCTACGTCTTCGGGCGAGTAGGTGTAATAAGTGGCGGGCTCCAGGACGCCGTCGGGCGTGGTCGAAGTCCAGGCCATGCTCGAGTTAACCACGTCCTCCAGCCCTGATTCACCGCTGATCACGTTCGCCGGAGTCTGTCCGCCGTTCGAGGGATTGGGGTCGGGAAGCATGCCGCGATGATCGGAGAAGTACAGGATGTAGCCGTTCTGGTTGGTGAAGTTCACCAGGTTGCCGGCATCGTTTGCGGTTCTGTAGGGGGCCCTGTGTGCCAGCCACAAGGCCAGGTTGCCCACGTTGATTTCCACGGCATTCATGATGCCGTTAACCGCGCACCCGTCGGCGCGATCCCGAACCTCGCCTTCGCGGGTGTCGTAAAAGTTGATAGGGAAGAAAGCGTTGGGATCGCCGATTGGGGAAGCGGCGCCGGGGTTCATCTGCTGCAGGATGATGATCGCGTTCGGGTTGTAAGGATCCGCACCGGGAGCGGTTGGCACCTGATTGTACTGGCGGCTGAAGCTCCAACTCAGCCAATCGCGGGTAATGCCATGCCAGTTCCCCGCGTTGTCGACGTATTCGATGCGCATCCAAGCGCCCTGGCCATTGTTCGGAATGGCGGGTGTAGTGAGCTCTCCCAATAGAGGATAGGAAGTCCAGCCCGGATAACCGACGGGCGCAATCCAATTGTTCGTTGGCACCGGGGTGATTGCCGCCAAGCCATAGAACTCGGGGCCATTCACGGCAGCGCCAGCGGTATTCATGACGCCGGCGGCCGCCGGGATCGGGTAGCTCGCGCCGGGAACGAACTGCACATCGTCGGCATCGAGGGCGCCAAGTCCGCGCTCCGGATGCAGATCCGCCACGGTGTCGGCCAGCAAAACACGGATCTGCGCCTTGTTGTACAAACGCGCGGTCCCGAGCGCGCTAGTGGGCGACTCTCCCGGTTGCGGCTTGCGGACGATGGAAATCGGATCGGTGCATGGCGGGGGGTTGCTGGTGCAGCTGTTCTGCACAAATGGCAACTGCATGTTGGTCGCGCCGGTCAAGGAGTTCACCAGGAACCCATTAAGTGTTCCTGAAGAAATGCTGGGGAAGTTGGTATTGGCGGAGCCTGCGATGGTGGGATAGCCACCACTCCAGCTGGCGTCTCCGGGCACGGTCGCGGCTCCGGGAAGAGCCACGCAATTCGGTCCCGGCGGCGGAAACACCAAGGCGCAGCCACCGCTGGCTTTGGGAACATAAATGGTCCCACCGTACCCGCCCGCCGTGCTATAGCCATTTTCCAGTTGGTCGGTGATGACCTGTTGGAAGGCGGCGATCTTGTCGTTAAAAACCAGATCGGAGCCAGCCGCCAGAAACAGATTGCCGTTGGTGTGGACGCGGCCGCCAAAGCCGAAGTTCGGTCCGGGGAAATAGCTGCAGTCGTAGCCGCAGAACACGCCAAACTGAAAGACCGGAATTAAGGCGACCTCTACCTTGCGGTTCATGTTCACGGATGCACCGGCCGGACGCGAGGCAATCACCTGCAGGTTCATCGGGATAATCTCGGCGACCAGGCCCTGGTTTGCGCCCGAACTGACGGTGTTCCAGTTGGTGGCCGGATTCCCATTGGCGTCCAAGGGGTAGGAGATGGTTTCGGTATAGTTCATCCCGCCGACCATGGCCGCAGTCGGAGGAAAGTTGATCAGGTTTTGAATCTGAGCGTCGGTCGGCGTCATGGACTGGGTGTACAGCGACGACAGGTCAGCGGTGAGTTTCTCCATGCCTGACTCGGCGCCGTAGTAGGCGAGATTGGCCTCCAGTTCATTGCCGCCCATATGGGATTCGTTGGTGACGAGAAAGAGAAGGCCAGCCGCCACGCCCGACAGCAGCACAAGGATGAGAAGCGCTGCGATCAGCGTGAAACCCTGCGAACTATTTTTCCCCTGTCTCATGTTTGTTCTCCTGCTCAAAAAGCGTTACTGATAGCGATTGCGAAAGGCCATATTGCGGGCGCTCACGGAAGTGGCCAGGTACATGTTCTGGGACTTGTTTCCGTGGTTGATGATGCTTTGCCCCATGACCACGATGTTGATCTTTTGAATGAGGTTGGGCGAATCTCCGGCGGCGAGAGGGTTGGGCTGATTGGGGTCGAGGACGGAGTCCGCGGAATTGTAAATGTCATATGCGAATTGCAAGTTGATGATGTCATCGGCTACCGGCACCGGGGCGAGCCCATTGACTTGGCGCATCAGGCGCGGAGTCTGCCCGGCGGGCGGTACCGTTAAGTAATACGTCACCGCGAACAGGCGGTAAGCGATGGTGTTGGCTCCCGTGGAGATGGCCGCGATATTGTTGAGGGCCGCGCCGCTCTGGTTTATGTTGAGCGGATCCGCGTCCGCAAAGGCGATACTTGTCGGTCCCAGGCCTGTGACCTCGCCCACCGCCGTGCCCAGGCTGTTGCTGAGCATAATGAGGTCGCCAACCTGAATTCCGCCGGCCGCGGTAATCAGTGGCGGAGCTGGCACATAGGCCGCATCCGGCGCCAGAGTGATGTTTGTGCCGTCGCCCGGAACGGGGAAGGTTACGTCGTACTCCCACAAGGGGAAGTTGTAGTCGGCATAGACGACCGTGATGCTGTCGTTGATCACGGGCGGCGGAGCGGCGGCGATGACCGCATTAGCTTCAACGCCGTTGCTGAAGCCGGGGATGATGCCATACATGTAGTTGTTGTTGGGGTAGGTGAAGGTTGGGACGTGGCAGGTTCCACCCTGGTCGCAAGCGTACTCGGATAAGCTGGCCCCGCCGCCGTTCGGCAACTGGATGCCTCCAGAAGGAATACCGGCGCCGGCCATGCTGATGTCCTTCACCATAAGATCGATGGCAGCCCGCATGTTCTGCTGGGTCTCGGCGCGCTGCATGACAACCATGGTGGAGTCCAAGGCGCTCTTGAACAAACTGGACAAGGCCGCGAAAACCATCACGCCCACAGCTATGGAAACCAGCAGTTCGACGAGCGAGAAGCCGTGTCCCGAATTTCGTTTTTGCGTCTTCATGTTTTCCGTCACAGGCCTTAGCGGAAGGCCGAAATCAAAGCGTTGACGCTGTAACTGCGCGGAACCGGGGAACCGCCGGTTGTGTAACTGACGGTCACCGTGATCTGCTTCAGATTGGCATTGATGGTGACCCCGTCGGCTTCCAGGACCGTGTGGATTTGAATCTGGCGAGTGAAATAGGCCAGGCTCATGGGCACGTCGTCGGGCGTTCCCAGGATGCCGTCGGGACCGGGAAGAGGGATACACTCCGGTCCGGCTGGGCAGACTCCATTGGCGGGAAACGGAACGTCATCCAAGGTGTTGACTAGACCGTCGTTTCCGGCAGCAAAGAGTTGAGTCGCTCCGTCGACAAAGATCCCGCCGGCGGAGACATTGCCGATTTGCGAGAAGGTGATTTGCTGCGTGTTGCGGGCGGTAAAGATGCTTTCCAGGGTTTCCTCCGCCTTCTGCCGTGCGATGAGATTTTCTTGCGCATTCTGCGTGGAGGCGATGGCGGTGGCGAAGACAGCGACGATGGTGAGGACTCCGATCATCAGGATCACGATCGCGATCATGGTTTCAATCAGCGTGAAGCCACGCTGTGCGCGGGAGCGAGATCGGGGTTGCGTCACTGTTGCACCCATGTGTTTACACCCTGGTTGTAGAGCCGCCAGCCGCGGACTCTTCCGGTCGTGCCGAATACCGTAATGGCCCGCGAACTATACAAGTCGCTGGCGCGGGTGAGGTACAAGACTCCGCTGTTGAAGTTTCCCAGCGTGTCCTGCGAGGAACCATCGGGCATGAACATGATGTAGTTCTGGTTGCCCAGGATGCCCTGATCGAAGTCAATCGCGACGGTGCCGGTCCCGAAGCTATCGGGGGCGGCCGCGGGAAATCCCGGCTGAACCGCAAACTGGATGTCGTTGGGTAGCGTAAAAGTGGCCACCGTTACGGGAGCTGGCGAAACGGGCACGCCCACTCCCCAGTACTGCACCGTGATCGTCCCGGGAGCGGTGAAAGTGAGAATGTAGCGCTTGCTCTGAGTGATGGCCTGGTTTCTGTAATTGCGGATCACCGACAGTGTGGTGTCGTAGGCCGCGTCCACATGGCTCTGCTTGAGCAAAGGCATCAGAGCGATGACAGTGACGCCCGCCATGGTGAGGCCGATGGCGATCACGATCAGCATTTCCAGCAGCGAGAACCCGCGATTCTTTCTCGGCGTCATGAACCCGCTCTCAGGGGACGACGGCGACGTTGTCAAACGTATCACCGTAATGGAGCCCGTTTCTGAATCTGTGAGGACCATCCCGCACCCCTGCTGGCGAACAACTACCCCTGCTCATCCTAGGGACAGCCCGGGGGCACCGTCAAAGCACTACGGTACAACTCAGGACGTGACCTTTTGCCCATTCTGGAACGGGTGTGAGAGGTTACTGAGGTCACCGATCTTCAACACTCCATTAGGGATGCGGGGTCCATAGGATCGTGACTCGGGTAACACGACTTTATCGAGGAGAAATCGGTTTTCAGACGTCTCCGTGGTCCGCAACGGTATGGATGTGGGACCGGTCGGCTTAAGTACCAGGTTACGGGGGCGCGAGCCACGGTTACCTAAGTCATTGAATAGGCAGCAATAATATTGAGCGGAGCAA
>Ga0074046_10001329_pt1 | contig 22541 bp, 17 predicted proteins | sample BogForMeECP23OM3_FD_94441 | JGI IMG/M metagenome (GOLD analysis project Ga0074046, IMG submission 94441) | Bog forest soil microbial communities from Calvert Island, British Columbia, Canada - Bog Forest MetaG ECP23OM3 | ecosystem: Environmental > Terrestrial > Soil > Wetlands ...
CCAGCGACAGCGTGTCGCAGGTCAGCGCCTCCCGCTCCATCGTGATGTTGCCGGCCGGGTCGGCGGTGGTGCCGCGGATGATCGCGACATTGACCGGGAAGGCCTTGTAGAACAGGTACTCCTCGCCGCCGATCTCCACCAGCTCGACCAGGTCCTCGGTCGTCATCTCATTCAGCTTGCCGCCGCCGAAACGCGGATCGGCGAACGTACCGAGCCCGACCCGGGACAAGTGCCCGGGCTTGCCCGCGGCGATATCCCGGTACAGGTGCGACATCGGGCCGAGCGGCAAGTTGTAGCCCTCGACCTGGTTGCCGGCGACGAGCTGGTACAACGCGGGGACACCGAGCCAGTGCCCGCCGATGATCCGCTTGACCAGGCCGGGCTGAGCCAGCCGGTTGGCGCCGCCGGATTCCCTGTCGCCGGGGCTGACGCAGAACACCAGGGTCAGGTCGCGCGGCTTGCCGAAGGCTGCGTCCTCCTCGTCGGTGGCCTCGAACACCACGCCCAGCTCGTGGATGACCTCAATGGCGAGGCCGATGGCGAAGAACCCGCCGATGGCGACCGTGTCGCCGACGCGGATAAGCCGGACGGCCTCCCTGGCCGACACGACCTTGCCCGTCGAATCAGACCGGGCAGTCGGGACAATGGACCTGATGCTCATCGGACCGCGCTCCCTTGGTAAATACTCCTGTGCTTGGTAATGGGCGGCACTACCGGTAGATCACGACCGTCTCGATGACGCAGGCCCGCCCAAATGCCTGCTCCTGGCAGGAACGGATCGGCATCGCCCGGACGGCATGGCGGGCTTCAGCCCTCATGGAAGCCAGCGCCAGCCGGGAGCCGTGAGGCACGCTCCGGCAAACCCATCATCAACCCCGCGGCGCCGCTGCCGCTTGGACTGCCTCGGGCGTTCTGTCATACAGGACCGCGGACGTTGTTGGTCTTGTCCATTCCCTGCACCCTCGGGCCCCGGGGCGGCGCTGACGCTGTCCGGCCCGACCGTGATCGCGCCGTCGGCGACGCGGATCACCGAGCTGCCCGTGGTCACGGTCTTGGTGTAGCGGACGCCGTCGCCGTCGACGATGCAGACGTCGGTGAGCGTGCCACCGTTGTCGACGTTGATCAGCCTGGTCACGGTGCTCCCTCCAAGTTGGGTGTCATCGACGGTACGGATGGCCGAACGGCCCGCCACGGTGCGCAGCGCACGAGGTATCCGCCGGTTTTGGGGCGGCGGGCACCGTTACCCGGGGCGGCACGGTAACTACCTTCGAGGTCAGCGAAGGAGGCTAGCATGACGACAACGGACACCGGGCGGGAGCTGTTGTGGACGCCCGCTGAGATCGGTGGCAGCGGGCATCGTGACGTGCGCCCGAGGCAGGACCGCGCCGCGGCCCTAACGTCGGGACGCAAGGAAAGGGGTGCGTCGTGACAGTAGCCGCTATTCCCGACCAGAGGGCGCTGCGGGATCCTGCTGGGGCCTGCATCGCCGATGAGCGCCAGGTCCTTGACAACGCGGGTTTCGCCCAGAAGGTGACCGCGGTAGCGGCCGTGTTCGCGGCGGCCGGGCTAGGCCGCGGCGGCGTGCTGGCCATCATGCTGCCGAACCGGGTCGAGCTCATCACAAGCATGTTCGCCGCCTGGCGGCTCGGCGCGGCCGTGACCCCGGTCAACCCGGCGCTGACCGCCCAGGAGGCCCGCTACCAGATCGACGACGCGGGCGCCACCCTGGTCGTCGCGGACGACGCGGCCGCCGCGATGCTGCGTGACGGCCCGTACCGGATCATCGGGCTCGATGAGGTCACCGCCCCGGTCTCGCCGCCGGCGCCGCCCGCCCTGGAGGACGATCCGGGCGCGCTCGCGCTGCTGATCTACACCAGCGGGACGACGGGTCGGCCCAAGGGCGTCATGCTGGACCACGCCAACATCAGCGCCACGGCGGAGCTCATCATCGGCTGGTTCGAGATGACCGCTGACACCCGCTGCCTGCTGGTGCTGCCGCTGTTCCACGTGAACGGGATCATGGTCAGCGTCGTGTCCCCGCTGCTGGCCGGCGGCTCCACCTTCATCGCCGAGCGGTTCCAGGCGGCCAGCTTCTGGGCGACGATCGAGCAGGTCAGGCCCACGTTCTTCTCGGCCGTTCCCACCATCTACGCGCTGCTGGTGTCCCGGCCGGGCGCGCAGCCGGACACCCGGAGCCTGCGCTTTGTCATCTGCGGGGCCGCGCGCATGCCGCGCCAGCTGATCAGCGAGTTCGAGGAGCGGTTCGGCGTTCCGGTGGTGGAAGGTTACGGGCTGTCCGAGTGCACGGTGGCCTGCACGCTGAACCCGCTGCACGGCGTCCGCAAGGCGGGCAGCGTCGGGCTCCCGCTGCCCGGCATCGACGTCGGGGTGGTCGATGCGGCCGACCAGTTCCTGCCCGCCGGGCAGGCTGGCGAGGTGGTCGTCCGCGGCCCGAACGTCATGCGCGGCTACCTGGGCAAGCCGGATGAGACGGCGCAGGTCCTGCGCGGCGGCTGGCTGCACACCGGCGACGTCGGCCGGTTCGACGACGACGGCTACCTCACCCTGGTCGACCGGGTCAAGGACCTGATCATCCGGGGCGGGGAGAACATCTACCCCAAGGAGATCGAGGACGTCCTCCACACCCACCCGGCGGTGCTCGAGGCCGCCGTCGTCGGGCAGCCAGATCCGGTCTTCGGCGAGCAACCGGCGGCCTTCGTGACGATCCGGCCCGGCTTTGACGTGGTGGCCGAGGACCTCATCGAGCACACCCGTCAGTCCCTGGCGCGCTACAAGGTACCGCGTGAGGTGTACATCGAGGAGACGCTACCCAAAAACCCGGTCGGGAAGATCGCCAAGCCGGTACTGCGCGAACGGCTAAAGGACGGTGGGGTACCGACATCGGAATCGGGGAGCAGCAAATGAGCATCTGCGAGCAGGTAGACGCCCTGCACAAGCGATTAGCGGATCTTAAGAGTTCCGCTTACCAGGCCCGGCAGGAAACCGATGAGCAGATCAAGGCGGGCATAGACCAGGCCAAGGCAGAAATCGCCGTTCGTCAAAAGGTGGCGGGGCTGACGAACAGTTGCATGCCGATGTCGCGGTATCCCTCGGTGACCAGCCGGGCGATCTGGGTCGCGATCGCCTGCTTCCGTTCACCCGTCATGCGCTGGCGGGTCCCGTGGTTCACGGGGGATCTGCTCCAGCGACCCGCCGATATGCAGCGGCTCGGGCAGCACCTCCGAACCTGCCAGCTGGCCCGGCGACAGCTCCCGGGCCACCTCTACCAGCGCCAGCGGATTCCCGCCGGTCCCGGCCACGATCCGAGCGCCCGCTGCGGGGCCGGCAGCCGCTCCAGCTGATCAGCGAACGGCAGCAGGAACCGATGCAGCCCGGCATAACCCAGCTGCGTCTCCGACTCCACCCCGGTCAGCCGGGCCGTCTGCATGCCCGCTGCTACCGCGGCGGCGAGCGTCTCGTCCAGCAGCGCGGTCTTCCCGATCCGGCCTCACCCCGCTCGAGGTCGCCGACCGACCAGCCTCGAAGGTAGTCACCGGGCTCGCCGCCGGCCACGGTGCGCGCCGCCCCAAAGCGGGTCGATTCCTCGTGCGCTGCGCACCGTGGCTAACGGTGCGGCCATCCGTAGCGTCGATGACACCCAACCCGGAGGGAGCACCGTGACCAGGCTGATCAACATCGATAACGGCGGGACGCTCACTGACGTCTGCGTCGTCGACGGCGACGACGTCCGCTACACCAAGACGCTGACCACACCATTCGACCTGAGCCGCTGCCTGTTTGACGGGCTCGCGAAGGCATCCAGGCTCGTGCACGGCGAGGAGCGGCTGGGCGCCTTGCTGCAGGCGACCGACTACATCCGCTACTCCACGACCCAGGGCACCAATGCGCTGGTTCAGCGCCAGGGCCCGCGGCTGGGACTGCTGGCCGGCGACTCAACCCTGGTGGAAGGGCTCGCCGCCACGGCCGAGGAGGAGGATCTGCTGTCGGCGCTGGTCGGTGACCGGCACGCGGTCATCGACGTCACCGCCGCCGACGAGACGCTGGCCGCCCAGCTGGTGGCGCGGGTCAACGAGCTGGCCGCCGCCGGCGCCAGCCGCCTCGTGGTATCCCTCGGCGGCGCCGAGGGAGCGGCGCAGGAGAAGCGTGTCAAGCGGATGCTGCTGCGGCTGTACCCGCGGCACCTGCTCGGCGCCATCCCGCTGCTGTTCTCCTGGGAGCTGGCGGCTGACCGGGACGACATGCGCCGCACCTGGTCGGGCCTGCTGAACGCGTTCCTGCACCCGGCCATGGAGCGGTTCCTGTTCAACGCGGAGCAGCGGCTGCGGGACCAGCGCGCCCGGCGCCCGTTGCTGATCTTCCGCAACGACGGCGGCTCCTCCCGGGTGGCCAAGTCCGCCGCGCTCAAGACCTACAGCTCCGGTCCGCGGGGCGGCCTGGAGGGCACCCGCGCGCTGGCCCGCGGCTACGGGTTCAGGCATGTCCTCATGCTCGACGTCGGCGGCACCACGTCCGACATCGGCGTCGTCGCCGACGGCGCGGTGCGCGTCGATCGCCGCGGCCGGATCGAGCGGGTGCCGACGTCCTTCGAGCTTGCCGCGATCACCAGCCACGGCATCGGGGGGAGCTCGGTGATCCGCCTCGCCGACGGCGCGATCACGGTCGGCCCGGACAGCGTGGGCGCTGCCCCGGGGCCTGCGTGCTTCGGCCTCGGTGGCACCGAAGCCACGATCACCGACGTCTACCTGCTCACCGGGCTGCTCGACCCCGGGACCTACCTCGACGGCGCCCTCAAGCTCGACGCCGAGCGCAGCCGCAAGGCGGTTCAGGCGAACATCGCCGACCCGCTCGGCGTCGGCATGGACGAGGCGCTGGCCCGGATGGAGGAGGCCTACCTGCAGCGGCTCGCGGACGCGCTGCGCACCGAGGAGCTGGCACCGGACACCGTGATCGCGGCCTTCGGCGGCGCCGGCCCGATGTCGGTATGCGGCGCCGCGCGCCAGGCCGGGGTCAGGCACGTGATCATTCCCCGCACCGCCGCCGTCTTCAGCGCGTTCGGTATCGGGTTCTCGGACATCTCGCAAACCTACGAGTACCCGCTGACCGCCGCCGACACCGAGACGTTGGCCGAAGCCGTACGCGAGCTGCGGCTGCGCGCCGCGCGGGACATGTACGCCGAAGGCGTGGACGCGAGCGACTGCGTGGAGTCGTCGCGGCTGCGGATCGAGCACTGCGTCATCGACGGCCGGGCCGCGGGGGACACCGTCATCGATGTCCCGGCCGCTGATGCCACCGCCATCACGGCGCACCTCGGCGACGGCGACGTGGCATCGCTCGAGTTGTCACTGCTCGCGCCGCTCCCGCACGTCGCCATCGGCGGCGGCCACGACGTCGCCGCCTCACCGGCCGCCCCATCGGGCGCCCGCGTCGTCCGCGGCCGCACCGGCAGCCCGGTCGAGCTGCCCGTCTTCACGCTGGTCGACCAGCGCTGCGGTGCCCTCGGCGCGGGCCCGGCGGTGGTGGAGGGCCCGTTCTTCACCATGCGCCTGCCCGAGGGCTGGCAGTTCCATATCACCGCGGCGGGCGACCTGCAGCTCGCCGACAACCTGCCTCACACCGGGAGCCACTGATGCACGTGCCCATGACCGAGTACCTCGAGATCGACCTCGACACCGAACGCTGGCAGTGCCGCCGCTGCGGCCAGGACCTGGCCCCGGCGGCGGGCAACTACAAGACCGGGACGCTGGTCCACGACCGTGACCCGCGGGAGATCCACCGGCCGCTGATCGACCCGGCCAGCTACGAGTTCACGTTCGCGCCCGACCCGGCGTGGTGCCGGATCCTGGAGTACTACTGCCCCGGCTGCGGCACGCTGGTCGAGACCGAGTACCTGCCGCCCGGCCACCCGCCGACGTTCGACATGCAAATCGACGTGGCCGCGCTGAAGGCGCAGTGGGCCAAGCGCCCGGCAGGCACCGTGATCCCGCTGGGCCGGGACGTGCCCGTCGACGCCGGCCACCGGCACTGACGGTAAGGAGACCAGACATGAAGCGCATCTCCGTCGACATCGGCGGCACGTTCACCGACTGCTTCTTCGCCTGGGACGGCGACTACATCCAGGCCAAGGCGCTCACCACGCACCATAACCTGTCCCAGGGCTTCAACGAGGCCCTGGACCAGGCCTGCGCCAAGCTCGGCCTGCAGCGCCGTGACGTGCTCACCCAGATCGACTCGGTCCGGTACGCGACCACGCTGGGCACCAACGCGCTGATCGAGCGCAAGGGCCCCCAGGTCGGAGCGATCGTGACCGCGGGTTTCGAGGCGACCATCCCGCTGTCGCGAGGCCGTGGCTACGGCGAGGGCCTGGACGAGCTCGCGCGCAACGACCTGTCCAGCGGCACCCGCCCCGACCCGTTGGTCCCGCAGACCCTGATTAGGCCCGTGCGGGAGCGGGTCGACTACGCGGGCCGGGTGCTGCTGGCCCTGGACGAGCGCGACGTCCGGCGGCAACTGCGCGAACTGGTCGACGCCGGCGCGCAGGCGCTGGTTGTCTGCCTCACCAACGCGGTCGAGAACCCCGGGCACGAACTGCGGGTGCAGGAGATCTTCCTTCAGGAGTACCCGGCCCACCAGCTGGGCGCGATTCCCATGCTGCTCTCCCACCAGCTGTCCGGCCGCAAGGGCGAATACGTGCGGGCGACCTCCACCATCGTCGACGCCTTCCTGCACGCCACGATGTACCACGCGCTGTCGGAGCTGGAGCAGAACCTCCGCGACCATGGCTACACCCAGCCCATGCTGGTCAACCACAACTCGGGCGGGATGGCGCAGCTCAACTCAACCGACGCGCTGCAGACCATTCACTCCGGGCCGGTGTCCGGGATCTCGGCCAGCGAGCATCTCGCGGGGCAGGCCGGGCTCGGCAACGTGGTGGCCACCGACATGGGCGGCACCAGCTTCGACATCGGCCTGGTGCCGGCCGACGGGGTCAAGCACTACGACTTCATGCCGGTCATCGACCGGTGGCTGGTCAGCGTCCCGATGGTCCACCTGGTGACTCTCGGCGCCGGCGGCGGCTCGATCGCCTCGTACAACCGGCTGCACCAGTCGATCCAGGTGGGACCGCGCAGCGCCGGTTCTGACCCGGGGCCCGCCTGCTACGACCGCGGCGGCATGCGGCCGACGACGACCGACGCGGACCTGCTGCTGGGCTACCTGGACCCCGCGAGGTACGCGGACGGCCGCATCCCGCTGAACCGCAAGCGCGCCGAGTTCGCCGTCGAGGAGGAGTTCGGCGACCATCTCGACCTCGAGCCCGTCGAGATCGCGAAGCGGGTCAAGGCCGAGGTCGACGAGCAGATGGCCAACGGCATGGCCAAGGAGCTGCGCATCCGCGGCTACCTGCCCGAGGAGTTCACCATGCTGGCCTACGGCGGCAACGGGCCGCTGCACGCCTGCGGCATCGCCGGCCATCTGGGCATCGGGAAGGTCCTGGCGCCGCCGTACAGCTCGGTGTTCTCCGCGCTCGGCGCGGGCAACACCCCCCAGCTGCACATCCATGAGCGCACCGTCCCCGTCGTGCTGTTCGACGCCTCCACCCGCGCGCTGTTCACCGACTTCGGCCGCTTCAACGGCATCGTCGCCGAACTAGAGGCCAAGGGCCGCGACGACCTGCTGCGGCAGGGCCTGCCCGGCGACAAAGTGCAGCACCGGCTCGAGCTCGACATGCGTTACGGCAATCAGCTCGTGACGATGGCGGTGACCGCCGACCGCACCCGGCTGGAGAGCGTGCGCGACGTGGTGGCGCTGATGCACATGTTCGCCGATGACTACGGCCGCCGGTTCGGCGCGGGCAGCCAGTCGCCCGAGGCCGGCATCCGCATCACCACCATCCGGGTCGCCTCCTACGTCGAAGGCCAGACCGTGGAGTTCGACGCCTCACTACCCGCCGGCGAGCCGGTGCCGGCCACGCCGGCCGGATCGCGGCGATGCCATTTCGTCGGTATCGCGGGCGGGGTGGACACCCCGGTGTACGACGAGACGGCGCTGCGGCCCGGCCTGGTCGTGCCCGGCCCGGCCGTGGTCACGAGCTCCACCACGACCTACCTGGTCGAGCCGGGCTGGCGGCTGGAGACCGGTGCGCACGGCGCCATCTGGTTCCTCAAGAGCTGACACGTAAGGAGACATTCCGATGACCGAACTGGCCAAGCAGGAGTTCGCCCCCGGTGACCAGGAGTGGGTCGACCGTTTCCTGGCCGAGACCACGCTGTTCCTCGGGCCCGATCCCGAGATCATGAACGACCACCGGATGGCGCCGCGTACCGCGGAGGAGGAGCGGCTGCTGTCCGGCCCGATCGACGCCAACGCGCTCGACCGGGTCCGCAAGCGGATCGTCGCGGGCCTCGACGAGGCCTTCGAGATGATGGAGCAGACCGGCGCGGCACCGGGCGCGAAGTGGGGTGACCTCACCAGCGCCGTCTACTCCGCGTCCGGCGACCTGATCCACATCAGCACCGGCGGCGTGCTCGCCTTCGCCTCGGTGCTGCACTACCCGGTGCGGTTCATCAAGAAGTACTGGGTCGACGACCCGACGGTGGGCGTCCACGACGGCGACGGGTTCATCCACAACGACGCCCGCTACGGCAACATCCACAACACCGACCAGAGCATGATCCTGCCGGTGTTCTACTCCGGTGAGCTGATCGCGTGGGTGGCGACGATCATCCACGAGGGCGAGAACGGCGCCAAGGAACCCGGCGGCATGCCGTCGAGCTCGGAATCGGCGTACGACGACGGTATCCGGATGAGCCCGTTCAAGATCGTCGAGCGCGGCCAGATCCGCCGCGATCTGCTCACCTTCCTGCAGAATTCGGTCCGCGAGCCGAAGCTTCAGTACCAGGACCTCAAGGTCAAGCTGTACTCCGCGCTGCGGATCAAGGAACGGCTGCTCGCCCTGGTCGACGAGGTGGGCCGGGACGCATTCGTCGTGTCGCTGCGTAAGTCGCTCGAAGACGTCGAGGCCGAGGCCCGGCGGCGGATCTCGGAGCTGCCGGACGGCACGTACCGGGTCAACTTCTTCTCCGACTCGACGCTGCGCGAGAACGCGCTGCTCAAGTACCCGTGCGCGATCACGGTCAAGGGAGACGAGCTGACCGTCGACTGGCGCGGCGCGGCACCGCAGATCCTGAACCGGGCGTTCAACGCCACGCTCGGATCGGCGAAGTGCGGGATGAACCAGGCCTTCCTCGGATTCTTCTGGCCGGACCTGCCACGCGGCATCAGCGTGATGAACCCGATCGAGGTGCTCACCGACTCCGGCAGCTGCATTGACCCGGGGATCGACGCGCCGCTCGGGCAGAGCCTGCAATCCATCTTCAAGACCTTCGGGGTCACCCAGGCGCTGTTCGCCAAGATCCAGTACTCCTGCCCGGACAAGTACGGGTCGGTCATCGCCCCGTGGTTCAACCAGATCAACACGTTCCTGTTCGGCGGCGTCACCCAGCACGGCGAATTCGCCGGGAATGTCTGCGCCGACCTGAACGGCATGGGCGGCGGCGCCCGCGCGTTCCGCGATGGCGAGCATTCGATGGCCCCGTTCTTCGCGGCGATGGCCGACATCGCCGAGCAGGAGATCGTCGAGGACGACGTGCCGTTCCTCCAGCTCATCTCCAAACGGATCAAGCGGGACAACCAGGCCTTCGGCAAATACCGCGGCGGCATGGGCTACGAGATGGCGGTGGCCGCCAAGGGCACCCCGCTGTGGGGGTTCGCGACGGTGTCGAGCGGATCGAAGTTCCCTTCGGTCCCCGGCCTGTTCGGCGGCTACGGCTGCCCCGCGTACCCGCTGGCCAAGATCAAGGGCGTCAACGTCTTCGAGCAGCTGCAGGATGACCCGTCGACCTGGTCGTTCGACTTCGAGACGCTGATGAACACCCAGCCGTTCCGGCAGGCGCGCTACTCCACCCACCACATGGGCATGGGCTTCGAACTGGCCGACGAGGGCGAGGTCTACATGATCTGCCAGGGCTCCGGCGGCGGGTACGGCGACGTGCTCGACCGGGACCCCGAGTCGGTGCTCGCCGACGTGGCGGCCGGCTATCTCTCGCCCGAGACGGCCCGGGAGATCTACTTCGTCGTGTACGACGAGGGAAACCTGGCGGTCGACGCGGAGGCCACCACGGCCGCCCGGGACGCCGAGCGCGCGGCGCGCAAGGCCCGCGGCGTGCCTTACGCCGATTTCGTGGCGAACTGGGTGACCGCGGAACCGCCGTCGCATCTGTCGTACTACGGCTCCTGGGGCGACGACAACTCCGTGATCCACGCGACGGCCTGGACCTCACGCGGCCCGCTGCGCGTCGCCGGGCCGATGAGTGAACTGCCGCAGATCATGCTGCCCGATCCGAACGTGCTGGCGCTAGCCGCCCAGCAGGCTAGGATCGCCGAGCTCGAGGCCCGGCTGCACGAATTGGAGCCCGGCGATGGCTGACCTGCTGGCGGCCCTGGACGTCCCCCCATCGGGCCGCTCCCAGGCCACGTGGTTCGACTCGCTGGCCTACTGCCGGGCGAAGCTGCTGTCCTACGGACCTGTGCCGTGGGACTCGCCGGGAGAGGTGGCGGCGTTCTTCGGCAAGGCCCAGGGAATGTTCCGGTCCGACGCGCTCCTGGTCGACCTCGGCGACCTGCTGGCGTGGCGAGTGGGCCACGACGGCCTGCTGCGGACGGCCATGGCGGCCCGCAGCAGGCCCGGATACGCGCTGCGCACCCTCCTCGGCGACGAGCAGGCCCGCGCCGTCGCGGCGGAGGCGGTGACCGCCGTCGCGGCGAGCGCTGGGGTGGTGCCGGTCGTGCTGTCGGTACCGTCTCCGGCCCGCTGGCTGGCCGTCGCGGCAGCGCAAGCCGGCGCCGAGGCGGGGCCGCCCGACCCGGACCGCGCCGAAACCGCCGCCATGTACACCGCCGACTTCCTGCGGACCTTCGCCGGCCTTGGCGTCGACGGGCTCCTCCTCGACGAAGGGCCGGCCTCCGCCGGCGGGCTGATCCACCCGGAGGCCTACCGCCCGGTCCTCAACGTCGCGGACCACTACGGGTGGCCCGTGCTGATCAGCGCCGGGAGCGCCCCGGCGTGGCCGTTCGGCGAGGTCACGGGCGTCGCCGCGTGGCTCGGGTCGGCCCCAAAATGCCCAGCGGCCCCGCGCCCGCAGGCAGACGGGCGCTGGGGCATCGTGGCCAATGCGGCGTTCTGGACCGGCACCAACCCGTCCGCAGCAGCTGACCTGGTGCTCGCCGCCGTCCCGGCGCAGGCCGATCCCGACGCCGTGATGCAACGTGTCCGCGCCCTCACGCCGTGAGCACGGCCGGCCCAAGCCAGTGGCAGGCGAGCAACGCCAGTTCGACGACGAACCGGTCTTCGGCGACCTTGCGGCCCCGGACCTCCTGGGCCTTGCGCACCCGGTAGAACACGGTGTTCTTGTGCAGCGACAGCCGCTCGGCGGTCTCCTGATAGCTGCCCCCGGTGGACAGGAAAGCGTGCAATGTCTCCCGGAGCCGCGCGGTCTGGTCATCGTCGGCGGCCAGCGGCCCGAGGGCCCGGCCTACCCAGGTGCGCGCGGCGCCGATGTCCTCGGCCAGCAACGCGACCGGAGCCACCTCGCCGAAGCGGATCACGCGCGGCGCGGCCGGTCCGGCCATCAGCGCGACGGCATGCGCGCGCAGCGCCTCGCGGATCGTGACCCGGAAGCCTTCCGGGCCCACGGCCGGCTCGCCCACGGCCAGTCGTACGGAGGCGTCAGGCGCCAGCGGCGTGCCGTCGAACGCATCGGTCCTCAGCACCTGATCCGTCCCCAGCGGCAGCCACATGAAGGCGCTTGACTCGTCCCGGGAGACGAACAGCGCCCGCGCGCCCTTGGACAGATGATCCGCGAGCCGGCCCGCCATCCGTTCCAGCTCGACCAGGGTGCCTTCGGTGCGCGCCGTCTCTTCCACCCAGGCCACGATGCCCAGATGGTGCTGGCGCAGCCGGTAACCGAGGGCCGGCTCGACCCGGTTCACCTCGATCGGCCCGCCCCCGAGCAGCGACCGCACCTGCGCCGCGCGGACCGCCACGGTGCTGCGGACCCACTCGTCACGTTCCCGCACGTACGCGGTCAGGACATGCTCGGAAACCCGGTCGATATACCCGAACGTGGTCTCGGTGAGCCGCATCGCGGCCGCGAAGGCCGTCGGCAGGTCACGGGCCTGGGCCGCGAGCTCGCGGTAGCACCATTGCATGAAGCAGGCCTGGCCGACCCGGTAGGCGCGCAGCAACTCCCCGACCGGCACGCCGCGCTGAGCCAGTCGCCGGGCGTACGCGAGCGCGGCGGGCGGGGCGTCGGCCTGATGCGAGTCGATCTGATAGCCGATGATGTGCACCAGGGTGGTCACGTTGCTCTCGACGCTCACGGTCAGCAGGTCGATGATGGCCTGATCTTGTGACAGCGGCTCGATCTGCTCCAGGATGCTGTCGGTCACCGCCTGGCACAGCTCGGGCAGCTTCATCCGGAGGGCGGCCGAAACTGCCATCAGCTGAGCCGGGACCGCGGTGTCGTCAGGCTCCATGAGCCGATCATAGAAGCGCCTCAAGGCCAGAGCGGCAGGCCCAGGGGAGGGGCGTGCACCGCCGCTCGTTCGGCAAAGATTTTGAGATTTTATTCCGAACGGACCCGGCATCACGGCTCCCATCAGTACCTGCCTTGACGGGTGTGCCATTCCCCCCCCGGACAGCGCAGAGTACCTGCTTGTGCGCAGCGGCCAACAGGGATCGTGTTCCTCGTGCGTGGCGCACGGTGGCGGCTAGCCGCATGGTGCCTACATTGGAGGTGGGATTGCCTGCCGGCATCACAGGGAGGAAACTCGACCTACGGGCAAGACGACCGGGCGTGTGATAAGTCCGAGCTGTACGGCCTCTCATTGATCGGGGGACAACAGATGACGACCGCGCCGGATACGCCGATGGACACCTGACCGGGAGACGCCATGAATGACGCCATGTATGAGGACATCGGCCGCTCGCTGAGCACCGACTACTTCCTGATCGCCGACCAGCTGAGCCGCGAGGAGCTGAGCTACCTGCAGCGCACCCGCGACTTTGTGGACAACGAGGTGCTGCCGGTCATCAACGGCTACTGGGAGCGTGCCGAATTCCCCTGGCCGGTGGTGGAGAAGCTCGGCAAGCTCGGGATCGTGGGCGACGGCATCAAGGGTTACGGCTGCCCGCCGATGAGCCCGATCGCCACCGGGCTCGTGCACATGGAGCTCAACCGCTGCGACGGCAGCCTGGGCACATTCGTTGGCGTCCAGGCCGGGCTCGCGATGCAGTCGATCGCCATGCTCGGGGCCGAAGAGCAGAAGCAGCGCTGGCTGCCGGCCATGGCCCGGCTGGACAAGCTGGGCGCGTTCGCGCTCACCGAGCCGCTGCACGGCTCCGACTCCGTTGCGCTTGAGACCTCGGCGCGACTGGTGAAGGGGGCTGGGGAGGCGGGTGGGGAGTGGGTGATCAACGGCGCGAAGAAATGGATCGGCAACGGCACGATCGCCGACGTCGTCGTGGTGTGGGCCCGCGACGTAGCGGACGGCCAGGTCAAGGGGTTCCTGGTGGAGAAGGGCACACCGGGCTACGACGCGAAGCGGATGGAGGGCAAGGGGTCGCTGCGCGCGGTATGGCAGGCCGAGATCACACTGTCCGATCTACGGGTGCCCGAGCAGAACCGGTTGCCCGGCGCGAACAGCTTCCGTGACACCGCCCGGGTCCTGGCCGGGACGCGCAACGCGGTGGCGTGGGGGGCGCTAGGGCACGCAACCGCGGCGTACGAAGTCGCGGTCGCCTACTGCCGGCAGCGGCAGCAGTTCGGCAAGCCGCTTGTGAGTTTCCAGATCGTGCAGGACAAACTGGTCAAGATGCTCGCTGAGGTCTGCTCGATGCAGCTCTACTGCCTGCGCCTCGGCCGGCTTATCGAGGAGGGCCGACTGACCGACACGATCGCGGCCCTCGCGAAGATGAACAACACCCGTAAGGCCCGGCAGGTCATCTTCGAGGCCCGGGACCTGCTCGGCGGCAACGGCATCCTGCTGGATTTCCATGTCATGCGGCACATGGCTGACATAGAGGCAATCCACACCTACGAGGGCACCGAGACCATTCAAACCCTCATCGTCGGCAGGGACATCACCGGTGCGGGCGCCTTCGCCTGACGCCAGCGCCACACGATTCAGTCGAAGGGAAGAGCAATGGATGAGCAGACTATTGAAGTGGTTATCGAGATCCCGAAAGGCAGTCGCAACAAGTATGAGTTCGACCATGAGCGGCATGTGATGGTACTCGACCGGCGGCTGTTCACCGCGACTGTCTACCCCGCCGACTATGGTTTCATCCCGGATACCCTGGCCGAGGACGGCGACCCGCTGGACGTGCTGGTTCTGCTGGCAGAACCGACATTTCCCGGTTGTCACATCAATGCCAGGCCGCTGGGCGTTTTCTGGATGCGCGACGAGAAAGGACCCGACGCCAAGGTTATCAGCGTGGTAGCCGGGGATCCTGATTATGAAGAAGTCCGGGAAATAACTGACCTGCCGAAGCACCTACTCGATGAGATCGAGCATTTCTTCGATGTGTATAAAGATCTCGAACCCGGCAAGTCCACCCTTACCGCCGGCTTCGAAGGGTCCGAGGCCGCTCGAAAAGTAATCGCAGATTCCGTTGATCGCATAAAAAACGCCTGAGCTCCCGGTCATCCCGTGGCGGCCGCAGCGCAAAATCGGGGGGCCCGGCCAGGGGGAGAGGAGAGCCGGGCCCCGATCATAGGAACTGGTCTGCGCACTGTCATCCCCCGGCACCGGGGAACCTAGCCGCAGACCTGCTACGGCCGGAACGAGATCTGGAGTTCGGAAGCGAACCATCCTTACCGGGTGAGGAAACACCTCTGGCGGCAGCGGCATAGTTGCGGATAGATGCAGTGAGCTCCCCGGCGGCTCTCGCCGTCAAAGGCGATGAGGGGTTCGACCATGACCATCCTCACCACGGCGGACGCTGACGACGCCACCAGTAACATGCGCGTTCCCGGCGAGTCATGAGGCCGGTCGACCCGCGGCTGTTCCGGCACGCCCGGGCCGCCCGTGGCTACCTGATGGTGACGGCCGCTCTGGGTATCGTCACGACCGGCATGGTGATCGCGCAGGCAGAGCTGCTGGCGCGGCTGCTCGCCGGCGCGGCCCGGGGCACTGGCCCGGCTGCCTTGTCGGCTGCCCTGATCGCCCTGCTCGTCGTGGTGGCCGTCCGGGCGGCAGCCGCCTACGGCGGCGAGGTCGCGGCGCTGCGGGCGGCCGCCACGGTGAAGTCACAGCTGCGCCGCGGCCTGGCCGCCCACCTGCAGCGGCTCGGACCGGCCTGGCTGGGGCGGCAGCAGCCGGGTGAGATCGCCACCGTGACCACCCGCGGACTGGATGGCCTGGACCCTTATTTCGCCCGGTACTTGCCGCAACTGGTGCTGGCCTGCCTGGTGCCCGCGGCGGTGCTGGCCACGGTAGCGACCGCCGACTGGATCTCGGCCGTGATCATCGCCGTCACCTTGCCGCTCATTCCCGTCTTCGCGGCACTTGTCGGCCTGCATACCCGGGTTCGCACCCAGCGCCAGTGGCAGTTGCTGGCGCGGCTGGGCGGCCACTTCCTGGACGTGGTGGAGGGCCTGCCCACGCTCAAGGTGTTCGGCCGGGCCAAGCAGCAGGCGGACATAATCAAAGACGTCACCGACGGCTACCGGTCGGCGACCATGGCCACGCTGCGCGTGGCGTTCTTGTCCGCACTGGTGCTGGAACTGGCCGCGGCGGTGGCGACAGCCCTGGTGGCCGTGGAGGTCGGGCTGCGGCTGCTGGCCGGCCACCTGGGGTACCAGACCGCGCTGGTGGTGCTGCTGCTCACCCCGGAGGCCTACTTGCCGCTGCGAGCGGTGGGTCTGCACTTCCACGCCAGCATGGAGGGTGCCGCCGCGGCCGGGCGCGTGTGCGACATCATCGAGACGGCGCCCGCGTCACCAGTCGGCGCCGAGTCCGGCGTTGGCGGCGCTGCGCGCGGGCCGGACGGACCCGTACCGCCCGGCCTGCAGTGCGACCTGCGGTACGACGAAATCGTCCTGGACGGGGTGAGCCTGGCCTATCCGGGGCGTGACCGGCCGGCGCTGGCTGAGGTATCGCTGAGGATCCGGCCCGGCGACCAGATCGCGGTCATGGGCCCCAGCGGGGCGGGTAAGAGCTCGCTGCTCAGCTTGCTGCTGCGGTTCACCGTACCTACCGTCGGCCGGATCACGGCGGGCGGCGTAGACCTCGCCCGGATCGACGCCGGCAGCTGGCGGCGGCAGGTCACCTGGGTACCGCAGCGGCCGTACCTGTTCGCCGCCTCTGTGGCGGACAACATCGCGCTGGGCCAGCCAGACGCCAGCCGCGAGGACATCGCGCGGGCGGCCCGGCTGGCCGGGGCGGACGCCTTCATCGAGGCCCTGCCTGACGGGTACGACACGCCGCTCGGAGAACAGGCGCTGCGGCTGTCAGCCGGGCAGCGGCAGCGGATCGCGCTGGCTCGCGCGTTCCTGCGGGACGCGCCGCTGCTGCTCCTTGACGAGCCCACCGCCCATCTCGATCCGATCATCGCCGGGCAGATCCTGGCGGTCATCCAGACCCTGATGGCCGGCCGGACCGTGATCCTGGTCACCCACCGGCATGCCTGGCCGGGCGGCGCCGACCGCGTGCTCACCCTCGATCACGGCCGCCTGCTGACCCCCGCTCTGGACGAGCCAGCGGGCCGCTCGGCCGTGGTGGTGCGGCCATGAGGTCACGGCTACCCTGGCCGCGCCCGCGGGCGGTGCGGGACCGCGGAGGTGACCCGCTGCTGCGGCTGCTGCGGCTGGCCCGGCCGCTTCGCGGCCGGCTGCTGCTCGCCGTCGCGGCGGGAGCCGCGGCCACAGGATGCGGTATCGCCCTGCTGGCGGTGTCCGGGTTCATGCTGGCGCGCGCGTCGGAGCACCCGAACATCATCGCCATCGCCGCCGCGGTGGTGGCGGTCCGGGCGCTGTCGGTCGGGCGGGGCACCTTCCGCTACGGCGAGCGGCTGGCCTCCCACGACGTCGCCTTCCGGGTGCTCGCCGACGTCCGGGTCAGCGTTTACCGCCGGCTGGAACGGCTGGCCCCGGCCGGGTTGCGGGCTTTCCGGTCCGGTGATCTGCTGGCCAGGCTGGTCTCCGACGTGGACACGACCCAGGACCTGTTCATCCGGGCGATCGCCCCGCCGCTGACCGCGCTGCTGGCGGGCGGCGGCGCGGTGGTCCTCTGCCTGCTGCTGCTCGGCCCCGCGGCGGCTGTGCTGGCAGCGGGCCTCGTCACGGCCGGCGTGGCGGTGCCGCTGCTGGCCGCCCGCCGGGCCCGGGCGGCGAGCAGGCGCACGGCTCTGGTCCGCGGCGAGCTTTCCGCGGGCCTGGCCGGCCTGGTCGCCGGGGCCGCGGACTTGCACGCGTTCGGGGCGCAGGACACCGCCCTGGCGGCGGTCGCCGCGCACGACCGCTCGCTCACCCGGCTGGCCCGCAGGTCCGCCTCCGCGGAGGGCCTGGGCGCCGGGCTCATGGCCGCCGCCTCAGGTCTGACGCTGTGGGGCGTGCTGCTGCTCGGCGTGGCCGCGGTCGGGGTCGGCGGGCTCACCCGGGTGACGCTGGCGGTGCTGGCCCTCACGGCACTAGCCGCGTTCGACGCGGTAACCGCCCTCCCCTCGGCGGCCGTGCAGATGGGCCAGGCCCGCGCCAGCGCGGTTCGGGTCGGCGCGGTCCTGGACGTCCCCGACCCGGTCACCGACCCGGCCGTGCCGCTCCCGCTGCCCGGCAGTCCGCTGCGGGTGACGCTGCGGAACGCCCGGGTGCGGTACGAGCCTGGCGGCTCGCTCGCCCTGGACGGGGTCGACCTGGACCTGGTGGCCGGGAAGCGGGTCGCGCTGGTCGGCCCGAGCGGGGCGGGGAAGTCCACCGTGGCCGCGGTTCTGCTCCGGTTCTGCGATCTGGCCAGCGGCGCCGCCACCTTGGGCGGCCACGACCTGCGCGCCTACCGGGCCGACGTACGCACGGTGATCGGCGGCTGCACCCAGGACCCGCATATCTTCAACGCCAGCATCCGGGAGAACATCCGGCTGGCGCGCCCGGCCGCCTCCGACGGCGAACTGGCCGAGGCCGCCCGGCAGGCGCGGCTGCTGCCCTGGATCCAATCGCTTCCGCGCGGCTGGGATACCCCGGCCGGGACGCGCGGCGGCGCGGTATCCGGCGGGGAACGCCAGCGGCTCGCGCTGGCCCGGGCCCTGCTCGCCGGGCCGGACCTGCTGATCCTGGACGAGCCCACCGCCCACCTGGACCCGGAGACCAGGACCGCGATCACCGCCGACCTGCTGGAGCTCACCAAGGGCCGGGCCACCTTGCTGATCACCCACGAACTGCGCGGGCTGGACCAGGTGGACGAGATCGTGGTGCTGGAGGCGGGGAAGGTCGCCGGCCGCGGCACGCACCAGGCGCTGCTGCGGGAATGCCCGCTCTACCGGCAGATGTGGGACGCCGAGCAGGAGCTTACCGCCGCCTGTTAGGCGGGCATGGGGCGCGGGCAATCACCCGGCAAGGGGGATGCCTGGCCGCCGCGTTGCGGCGAAAGTACTGAACATCCGCGTATCCGCGAAATCTGAGGATGGAGCCATGACAGCACGGGGAGGGCATGCGGGGAGGCACAAGGTGATCACGGGGGCCGTCATGGGAACCGGAGATAGCCGATGACGAACGTCGACCTGGCGCGGGTGGAGTTCGCGTTTGTGTCCATCAATCATTTCTTCTTCGTGCCGATCACGATCGGGCTGGCGTTCCTGACCGCGTTGCTGCAGACGGCGTGGCACCGCAGCGGGCGCGATGATTACCTGCGGCTGACCCGGTTCTTCGGCACGCTGCTGGTCATCAACGTGGCGATCGGCGTGGTGACCGGGATCGTGCAGGAGTTCCAGTTCGGGATGAACTGGGGGGCGTATTCGCGGCTGGTCGGCAACATCTTCGGCGCGCCGCTGGCGATGGAGGGGCTGGCCGCGTTCTTCCTGGAGTCCACGTTCCTGGGGCTGTGGCTGTTCGGCTGGGACCGGCTGCCCCGCCGGATCCACCTGCTGACGATCTGGGCGGTCGCGTTCGGCTCGGCGCTGTCGGCGGCGTTCATCCTGGCGGCCAACTCCTGGATGCAGCACCCGGTCGGCTACACCATGGTCAACGGCAAGCCCCAGCTGAACGACATCTGGGCGCTGTTCACCAACCCGGTGTTCGTGTGGGGATACTCCAAGGTGCTGTTCGTGTCGCTGGTCACCGGCACCATGGTCATGCTGGCGGTCTCCGCCTGGCAACTGCGGCACGGCGGGGACCGTGAAGTATTCACCCGGTCAGCGCGGCTGGCGCTGATCGTCCTGGTCCCGGCGATCCTGTTCACCTTGCTGGTGGGCGATGAGCTGGGGGTGATCGAGGGCCGGTACCAGCCGATGAAGATCGCGGCGGCGGAGGCGCAGTGGACCACCTGCCAGCCGTGCTCGTTCTCGCTGTTCCAGATCGGCGGCGGCAACAACGACCAGACCCCGACCGAGATCATCGCGATCCCGCACCTGCTGTCGCTGCTGGCCACCAACCACTGGAACGGCCAGGTGGTCGGGCTGAACCCGCTGCAGTCGCAGTACAGCAAGCAGTACGGGGCCGGCTACTACGTGCCGAACGTGTTCATCCAGTACTGGGCGATGCGGGTGATGGCCTACCTGGGGGCCCTGGTCCTGCTCCTATCGCTATGGGGGCTGTGGCTGATCCGGCGAAAAAAGCTCGCGACCTCCCGGCGGTTCTTGTGGGTGGCGGTATGGGCGGCGGTGCTGCCGTTCCTGATGAACACCGCGGGCTGGTTCCTGACCGAAAGCGGCCGGCAGCCGTGGATCGTGCAGGGCATCATGCTGACCAAAAACGGGATCTCGCCGACCGTCAGCGTCACCACATTGTGGATCAGCCTGGTGATATTCATCCTGCTGTACGGCACGCTCGGCACCGTCGACCTGATCTTGATGCTGAAGTACTCCCGCGAACAGCTCCCGCCCCCGCGCACCGAGACCGACGCGGACGCGCCGGTGCCGGCCGTCCTGTACTGAGGTCACGATGGGCAATCTCATCCCGTTCTGGTACATCATCATCACCATCTTGTGGACCGGCTTCTTCGTCCTGGAGGGGTTCGACTTCGGCGTCGGCATGCTGCACAGCGTGATCGGCACCGACGAGGCCGGCCGCCGGGCGGCCATCAACACGATCGGGCCGCTGTGGGACGGCAACGAAGTCTGGCTCATCGTGGCCGGGGCCGCCATGTTCGCCGCGTTTCCGGGCTGGTACGCGACGATGTTCTCGGCCTACAACCTCGCGCTGGTGCTGCTGCTGGCCTCCCTGATCGTCCGCGGTGTGGCCTTCGAGTACCGCGGCAAGCGCGACGCGGCCCGCTGGCGCCGCACCTGGGACGTGCTGCTGACCGTGGGCAGCGTGCTGGCCCCGCTGCTGATCGGCGTGGCCCTGGCCGGATTGCTGCACGGGCTGCCGATCAACTCCAGCCAGAACTTCACCGGCTCGTTCTGGGACCTGCTCCAGCCCTACGCCCTATGGACCGGGGTCACCTTGGTCCTGGTCTGCCTGCTGCACGGCGCGACGTTCTTGTGCCTGAAGACCACCGGCGACATGGAGCAGCGGTCCTGGCAGGTGGCCCGCCGGGTGGCCCCGGTCACCGCCGCCTTCGTGATCGGCTTCATCATCTGGACCCACGTGACCGCCAGCACCACCTTCTTCCTCAACGTGATCGAGCTGCTCGCTATCCTCGCCGTCCTCGCCGCCGTCTGGCTGGTCTACGACCACCGCGAGGGCTTCGCCTTCGCCGCCACCACCGTCACCATCGCGTCCTGCATCATCGCGCTCTTCGTCGACCTGTACCCCAACGTGATGGTCTCCAGCACCAACCCGGCCTACAACCTCACCGTCCACAACACCGCCTCCGGCGGGTACACCCTCAAGGTGATGACCGTCATCGTCATCATCTTCCTGCCGGTCGTACTCGCCTACCAGACCTGGACCTACTACGTGTTCCGCCGCCGCGTCAGCCGGCAGGAATTCGAGCCGCCCGCGCCGTCCCACGGCGCCGCAACGGAGCCCGAACCCCGGCCCACTGCTCCCTCGAGCCAGCCTGGGAGCTGAACCGGATCGCCCGCCGCGGGGGATGCTAACCGGGCCAGGGCGCGATGTGATCGTAATGACCGTTCAGGAGGAATGACATGTCCGACAAAGTTGACGCGCTGGTGATCTTCGGTGCGACCGGCGACTTGGCCAAGATCGAGACCTTCCCGGCGCTGGTGGGGCTGGTGGAGCGCGGCGTGCTTGACGTTCCGGTGATCGGGGTGGCCAAGAGCGGGTGGGGGCTGGAGCAGTTCCGCGACTACGCCACCGCCTCGCTGAAGCTCAACAACATGGACCTGAACAGCGCGTCGGCGACCAAGATGCTCGGGCTGCTGCGTTACGTGGACGGGGATCTGGGGGACGACGCCACCTACCAGGCCATGTCGGATCAGATCGGCGCGGGCCAGCAGGTCCTGTATTACATGGAGGTGCCGGCCCAGCTGTTCGGGCGGATCGCGCAGGGAATAGCCGGCGCTGGCCGCACGAAGGACGCGCGGGTGATGGTGGAGAAGCCGTTCGGCATCAACCTGGCCAGTTCCCGGCAGCTCAACGACACCATGCACCAGTACTTCCCGGAGGAGGCGATCTTCCGGGTCGACGACTGGCTGGCCTTTGACCCGGTGGAGAACGTGCTGTTCGTCCGGTTCGCCAACTCGGTGATCGAGCCGCTGCTCAACCGGAACTACGTGGAGAACATCCAGATCACGATGGCCGAGGCGTTCGACGTCTCGGACCGGGGCCGGTTCTACGACCGGACCGGCGCCATCCGGGACGTGCTGCAGAACCACATGCTCCAGGTGCTGGCGACCGTCCTGGCCGAGCCGCCGAGCTCGCATGATCTTTCCGGCTGGCGGGACGCCAAGCAGCAGGTGGTGAACGCGCTGAGCCCGCTGACCGCGGAGAACACGGTGCGCGGCCAGTACGAGGGCTACCGCCAGGTGGACGGTGTTGACCCGAATTCGACCGTGGAGACCTACGTCGCGGTCCGGCTCACCGCCGACACCTGGCGCTGGGCCGGGGTGCCGATCTTGATCCGGGCGGGCAAGACCATGCCGGTCACCGCCACCGAGATCACTATCACGTTCAAGCCGGTGCCGCACGACGTGTTCGGGATCGAGCCCGCCAGGCCAGCGGACATGCTGAGGTTCCGGATCTGGCCGGAGACGGCGGTCGGCCTCACCCTGCACGGAAAGAAGCCCGGGGCCGGCTGGGAGCCGCAGGCGGAGGAGCTGGGGTTCGCGCAGCAGCCCGGGTCCGACA